>Ga0209574_10000015_pt1 | contig 92612 bp, 104 predicted proteins | sample AgamicMgMarz_FD_187168 | JGI IMG/M metagenome (GOLD analysis project Ga0209574, IMG submission 187168) | Agave microbial communities from Guanajuato, Mexico - Mg.Ma.rz (SPAdes) (version 2) | ecosystem: Host-associated > Plants > Phyllosphere > Phylloplane/Leaf | place: Guanajuato, Mexico... | reverse complement strand
GCTAACGTCATAGAAGCAAGCTTCTAATCAGTTCGCTCGACTTGCATGTATTAGGCACGCCGCCAGCGTTCATCCTGAGCCAGGATCAAACTCTCCGAAGAAATGTTTGACTTGCTCAATTTAAAAAATAAAAATTAACGTTGACGTTTGTCGCTTTGTTCAGTTTTCAAAGTTCAACCGCCGCTCTTAAGCGACTCTACCATCATACCAAGTTGCAACCTAGTTGTCAACAAGTTTTTTTATTTATTTATCACTTCGATGTTTGCTTTAGCAGTTCATCTTAGCGACATTTAATAATATACCATGCCTTCTTTTATTGTGCAATAGTTTTTCGATATATTTTTAAAAACTATTTTCTTGTAAACGAAACGTTAGCCAATTAATAGATACTAGCATATCTAGACCCACACTAGCATAATGTCTATTAAATCATTATCCGCCAAGGAGGCGTTCACTTGGATACCTTAATTGCAGCTGCACTCTATTTGTCCTTTTGTATGTCTATTCTCTTAATTTCACTTGCTTATTGGGAATCAATTCAAATGTCTAATAAAGAAGGGAAAGTCAACGGCCTTTCATTTATTTCACTTTCAACATTCAGCATGATTTTTTGTTTGTTTACTTCATATTTTTATACCATTCTTTATTAACATGCGTTGTCTTCTTATAAAAAGGAGACATTTCTTTATTTTATTACAATATTCGCATTCAGTATACTTACTTATTGAAATCAATGCGATAAATTCAGTTACTTCTCTTCTTCATACGTACGATGGACAGTGAAGGAATTTGTCGAATGATTTTTTGGAACACTTTCATTAAATTTGATAAACTACTTTTAGAAAACGCTTCCATATATACTTTAACATTATTCAAGGAGGAAACCAAATGAAACCATTGCTTGAATTAACGGTTGGAGAACTTTTAAAAGAAAGTACAAAAAAGTTTGGGCATCAAGAAGCGGTTATCTACTCTGAACAAAATATTCGCTATACGTACGCGGAATTTTATCAAGAAACCTCTCGAGTTGCAAAGGCACTTCTAGCCACCGGTCTTAAAAAAGGCGACCATATCGCTATCTGGGCTACCAATGTGCCGGAATGGTTGCTTCTTCAATTCGCAGCAGCTAGAATAGGCGCTGTTTTGGTTACCCTTAATACAAGTTATCAATCCTCTGAATTAGAGTATGTATTGAGTCATTCTGATACAACAGCGCTATTTTTCATTGATGAATTTAAAAGCACTTCTTATACGTCTATTATCACCAGTATTGAACATAATCTTCCCAAACTAAAATATCTTATAAACTTAAGTGGATCAAGCGAACATACATCTTGGAACGAGTTTTTAATGAGTAGCTTAATGGTATCGGATGAGGTTCTCGATAAGCATGAACAATCCCTACATATCCATGATGTTATCAATATGCAATATACTTCCGGAACAACAGGTTTTCCAAAAGGAGTTATGCTAAGTCACCATAATATAGTAAACAACGGCTTTTTAGTTGCTCAGTCTATGAAACTGACTAACGAAGACCGCTTATGCATCCCAGTTCCTTTCTTTCATTGCTTTGGATGTGTGCTGGGTGTTCTAGCATGCGTATCTGTAGGTGCTACTATGCTACCGATTATTGAATTTCAACCTGCCTCTGTTTTACGCACCGTAGAGAAAGAAAAATGTACAGCTCTTCACGGTGTACCAACTATGTTTATTGCGGAATTAAATACACTTGAGTTTAATCAATATGATTTATCTACTCTTCGCACAGGAATCATGGCTGGTTCTAATTGTCCAGCAGAAGTAATGAAACGAGTCATACATGACATGGGCATCAATGAAATTACGATCGCCTATGGTCAAACCGAAACATCTCCTGTAATCACCCAAACAACTCCAACTGATTCTATCGAGCGGCGAGTACAAACGGTTGGCAAAGTTCATAATCATGTACAGATTCAAATTATTAATCCAGTTACAGGTAAACCCGCTTCTTTAGGAGAACAAGGAGAACTTTGTGCAAAAGGATATTTAACAATGAAAGGGTATTATAAAATGCCGGAAGAAACAGAAAAAACAATTGTAGAAGGTTGGCTACATACAGGAGATTTAGCTACCATCGATAAGGATGGCTATGTAAAAATTACAGGACGTCTAAAAGATATGATTATTAGAGGCGGAGAAAACATTTACCCAAGAGAGATTGAAGAGTTTTTATATAGAATACCTCAGGTAGAAGATGTGCAAATTGTCGGTATTCCTGATCCAAAGTATGGAGAACGAGTTGCTGCATGCATTAAACTCAAGCAACATTCTTTTCTTACCGCTCAAGAAATCAAAGACTGTTGCAAAGGTAAGCTTGCTCATTTCAAAATTCCGGAACATATTTATTTTATAGACGACTTTCCCATGACGGCATCCGGCAAGATTCAAAAATATAAATTAAAAGAAAAGATCGTAGCGCTTTATAAATAATCAGATTTTTTTGAATTTAGCCTGTCATTATGAAGAAAAGTTTACTATACTGATACATATCTGTTTTTCTTCTTTCATACAGATATAAACAACAATGTTTATTGAAATAGGTGAAAATAATGGAAAATGAAATGTTGCTCAAATTAGGTATTTCCGCTGTACTTGGTCTTATTATTGGAATTGAAAGGGAACTAAAACGAAAGCCTGTTGGTTTAAAAACATCTCTCGTAATTTCCATTATTAGCTGTTTACTCACGATTGTTTCGATTGAGTCTTCTCAAATCTTTAATAAAGGTGATCACATCACAATGGACCCGCTTCGTCTGGCCGCTCAAATTGTTTCTGGAATTGGTTTTTTAGGGGCGGGTGTCATTTTACGAAAAGAAAATGACAGCATCTCAGGGCTTACAACAGCGGCTATTATCTGGGGAGCAGCAGGTATAGGCATTGCTGTAGGTGCAGGGTTTTATCCTGAAGCTATTACCGGAGTTGTACTGCTTATCATCAGCGTTGAACTTCTTCCCTTCCTTATTACTATTTTAGGGCCTAGGCAACTGCGCGAGAAAGAGCTTATTCTTCAACTCAAGCTGGCGGATAAGCACAATATCTTTGATACAACTAATAGCATTAGAGAAAAGAATATTACAATTAAAAATATTCGAATCAAAGATTTAGACACCAATGAATTGTATATACGAATGAAAGTGTCAGTTAATAACCAGCGCCCTACTACAGAAGTGTATTACGAAATTCAAAAAATCAGCGGTATTCGAAGCATTGAAGTTGAAAATGTATAAATAAAAAACGGCCAATTGGCCGTTTTTTATTTATATTTTTCAATCTGTTGTAAAAATTCCCGCTGTTTTACTAGAGACAGCCGGTATTGATCATCGATAATTTCTGTTAATAACTCATGTTTACGGCTCTTTGACACATTCAATCTGTGGATAAGAACTCTACATTCATACAAAAACTGTGTATACTGTGTGTAACTCTCATCATAATTTGAGGATAAGTCTTCTTTGATTCGTTTTGTCAACAAAGGACTAGCGCCATCTGTGGATATTGCTAGCGATAATCTCCCTCTAGAAAACTGTGCAGGAATTTGAATATTTCCATCGGAAAAACTGCTGGCCATATTAACCAACTGATCATTTTTAATATGCTGCTTAACAAACTTATTCACAGCTTGATCATCTGTAGCCACAACAATTAAAAAGACATTAAGTAAGTCTTCTTCTCCTACTTTTTTTCTTTTTACACGCAGCTGATCTTTAGCTTCCCATTCATTTATTTCAGCTGAAACAGTTGGAGCAACCACTGTAATGGCTGCTCCTTCTTGTAAAAAACCTTTAATTCTACGAGTTGCGATTGTTCCGCCCCCAACTACTAAGACCGAACGACCCTTTAAATCAAGCATAACGGTATACATCGTATTGATTTCCTTTGCTCGATAATAACGTTTTTACTTGGTGACTTAAAATGTGTGCAAGTCCATCATGATAACCTAGGTAGTTGGCTAAGATAAACTGCTGGGCATCTGTTGATAGCTGCTCCAATTCTTCCTTAATTTCGTTCATTAAAATACCGGTAAACAAAAGGTACGGAAGAACGAATACTTGCTTATACGAAGTTCGTTTAGCAAGGTGCAGGCCTTCTTTTAAATTAGGAGAAGCTGCAGCTAAATAGCATGTGCTCACTTCTTTAAAAGCACCTTTCCCTTTTAGCAGTTGAGCTATTTCGTTAAAATCTTTTTTCACAGCAGGATCACTGCTTCCTCTGCCGACCAACAATACCATCGAATCTTCATGCTTATCCACATTGGTTTCATTGATTCTCTCTACCAAGATATCAACAATTCGTTCGTCTACGCCGAACGGTTCTCCGTACAGCACTTCTACCTGGGGATAACGTTCATATACTTTGTGTATTTCTTCGGGTATATCATGCTTTGCATGCGCAGCTGTTAATAACAGAAGAGGCACAATTGCAATACGAGTAGCACCTTGTTCAATACATGCTTCAAATCCTTGTTCAATAGTGGGGGAAGCTAGTTCTAGGAAACAAACTTCTTGAATCGATACATCTAGATTTTTTTTACATCTTTCAATAAAAGCAACTGCCTGATCAGCGCCTTCTTTTACGCGGCTGCCATGGCAAACATATAAAACTGCATCCATATAATCAACCTCTTTAGTAAGCTTCTTGTGCATACGAATAGTAATGCTGTCCAGTCTTCTCAAACCAATTTAATCGGTCATGAAAATTCACAACTTCACCAACGATAATCATACTTGGATTTTCAATTTGTTCTTCTTTAACAATATCAACAATTGTACCAAGAGTTCCAGTTACAGTGCGCTGGTCCGCACATGTTCCCCAGTGAATCAATGCAATTGGCGTAGCTGAAGTTTTTCCGTGTTTCATTAACTGTTGGCAAATGTACGGTAAATTCCGCACTCCCATATAAATTGCAAGAGTATCTACACCTTTGGCTAGGCTATCCCATTTGATTGCATCATGCTCGCTATCTTTACGATGGCCTGCTACAAAAGCAAAGCTTGCGCTGTATTCCCGGTGAGTGACAGGGATTCCTGCATAAGCAGCGGCTGCGATGCCTGATGTAATTCCTGGAACAATTTCAAATGAAATGCCCTGCTGCACGAGAGCTTCTGCTTCTTCCCCTCCGCGTCCGAAAACAAATGGATCTCCGCCTTTTAAGCGCGTTACAATTTTTCCTTTTTTAGCGAATTTCACTAAAAAGTTGTTAATTGTTTCTTGCTTGAGGGTATGGTAGTTCGGAAGCTTTCCGCAGTAAATGATATCTGCATCACTTTTAGCATACTCCAGCAGGTCCTTATTCACTAAACGATCATATAAGATAACATCTGCTTGCTGAATTGCTTTCAACCCTTTTAATGTAATTAAATCTGGATCTCCCGGTCCTGCACCGACTAGATATACTTTCCCCATGAATGCCTTTCACCCTTCCATCATTTCCACGTCTCCGCAGCGCTCCCACATTTTAATTTGAATTAGAACAGCGGACAAAGTCCGCTGTCATTTAGATAAATTTTCGGTTAGCTAAATATTCAATAACAGTTTGTACACATTCTTCTACAGACTGTGTGCTTGTATTAATTGTTAATTCAGGGTTAGCCGGTGACTCATACGGAGAATCAATTCCTGTAAAATCACGGATTTCTCCGCTTCTTGCTTTTTTGTAAAGGCCTTTTGGATCTCTTTTTTCACATTCTTCTAACGGACACTCCACGTATACTTCCAAAAATTCATTCCCCTCTAAGATCTCACGCACTTGAGCGCGGTCCTCTTGGAATGGAGAGATAAATGCTGTTAGTACCACTTGACCGCTGTCTACAAATAGCTTAGAAACCTCACCGATACGGCGAATATTTTCTGTACGATCTTCAGCAGAAAACCCTAGATTCTTATTTAAGCCGAAACGAACATTGTCACCATCTAATACATAGTTGCGAATATTTTTATCAAAAAGCGCTTTTGCCACTGCGTTTGCTACGGTAGATTTACCTGAACCCGAAAGACCTGTAAACCATAATACAAAACTGTGATGATTATTTTGCTCGCGTCTTTCCTCTTTTGTAATTCCAGCATCATGCCACGTAATGTTTGTTGATTTGCTCACTTCAACCGCTCCTTATTTTGAAGATACTTTTTGTTTTGCTAATCCTTTAATTAACACTTCAATTACTTCTTTACGGCTGAATGTGCTTGGTGGCACTTCTCCGTTACGAAGCATTTCACGTACCTTTGTTCCAGATAGAATCATATGATCTTCCTTGCTGTGAGGGCATGTTTTCGTTGATGCCATCGCTTCACACTTCTTGCAATAGAAGCTGTGTTCAAAGAATAAAGGTGTAATTCCTAATTCATCTGCTGTAAAGTTACTGAAGATTTTTTGTGCGTCATATGTTCCATAGTAGTCACCAACACCAGCGTGGTCACGGCCTACAATGAAATGCGTGCACCCAAAGTTTTTTCGAACCATTGCATGGAAAATAGCTTCTCTAGGTCCAGCATAGCGCATCGCAGCAGGGAAAACTGCTAAAGCTACACGATCGCTAGGATAATAGTTCTCTAAAAGTACTTCATAACTTTCCATACGGATATCTGCTGGGATATCATCTGACTTTGTTTCTCCTACAAGTGGATTTAAAAACAGGCCGTCTACAATTTCTAATGCCGTTTTTTGAATATATTCGTGCGCACGGTGAACAGGGTTACGAGTTTGGAATCCAACAACCGTTTTCCAACCGCGTTCTTCAAATGCTGCTCTTGTTTCAGTTGGATCTAGATAATATTTTTCAAAACGCGTTTTAGGTGTACGTTCTACAAGTACGATTGGACCTGCTACATATACATTTGGGCGTTCCATCATTTTTTTCACGCCAGGATGGGCAAGTTCTGCTGTGCGGTACACATTTTCCGCTTCTTTTTCTTTGTTTGGCGTATAAACTTCAGAAACTTCTAAAACGCCATACGTTACGCCGTTTTGAACAAGCTTTACTTTGTCGCCAATGTTTAATTCTTTAGCTTGCTCTTCTGTTACAGGAAGAGTGATAGGAATACTCCATACTGTTCCATCTGCTAAACGCATATTTTCAACAACTGATTGATAATCTTTTTCTCCTAAAAATCCTGTAATTGGGCTGTAAGCACCAATTCCAATTAGTTCTAAATCACTTAGAGCCATGTTATCTACTTCGATTTCTTTTGTTAGTGAAGTGTAGTCATATGTTGGTTGATATAAATTAATTAATTCTCCACCGTGTGCTTGAATTGTTGTCATTTTGTAAAATCCTCCTTAAATAATTAACACAATATAATAAAAAGCACTTGAATCACGCAGTCATTTTTTCTTTTTCCGACTGCAAGCTTGCTCTTTTTCTTCTAGTCGTTCTAGCTAAGCTTAGAACACCTGCTGTGGCAATGCAGCCGCTAGCTAGCACCACAAATGAATATAAGTCGCTTTCAAGTACTAATTTCACAAGAACATATGAGATTACGAGTGAAAATACAGGGGATACCACCCAAACCTTTAACATTTGAATGACCACTTCGCGCTGTTCTTTCGTAAATCCCGTTTTCGCTGCTCCTATTCCAATAATAGAAGACGTAGTAACCTGTGTAAGCGGTACTGGCAAACCAAAAAGTGAAGCTGCTGTAACAAGAGAAGCACCAGTACCCGAGATAATGCACCCTTCTCCTACAGAATAGCGAGTAATTTTTTTCCCGTTTGTTTCAATAACTCGGCCTCCTAATAAAAGAGCTCCGAGCGCCACAGCCAATCCTCCTGATATGACACCCGTTGTGGCATCCATTAATCCAGCTCCTACTAGAGGACCGACAGCATTTGCCACGTTATTCATTCCAGCTGAGAAGGCTTCAAAGAATCCCGTCGCTATAACTAAAATCGTTAAAACTCTTTTCCACTTTCCCTCTGCTTCTTTTTTATGCGCTCTGCGTTTTATCACTTTTCCAATCAAAAAAGCAATGACAAATGAAACCAGCGGAACAATAATCCAAAAAGACATGACAACTAAAAGTTTTTCCACATACAGAGATTGATAAGCTACTCCTACTCCAACAACTGAGCCAACCGTTACTTCACTTGTTGATAGAGGAATACCAATTAAATTCGCGAAAAAGAGTGACAGCGTTGCAGCAGCCAGAATGATAATAACTAATTCTACTGACAGCAATTTTTCAGGTACGATACCTGAACTGATGGTTTTTACCACCTCGCCGCCTCCGATAATGGCTCCGAGCACAATACCTACAGCACAGATGAACAGGGCTACTCTTCGCTTTTTAATCGCACCAGAGCCGTATGAAACGCCCATAGCGGCTGCTGCACCGCTTGCCCCAATGTTCATTGCAAAAAAAAGCGCAATGATAAAGGCAACATATAAAAGCATCATTTATTCAGCTCTTTCGTATTTAAGATTCGTGTAATCCGCATTCAACTTTTTGTGTACCTGCCCATCTTCCTGAACGTAAATCGTCTACATTGTAGGCAGGTGCGGTACAGGGCTCACAGCCGATACTTGGGTAGCCTTGATCATGAAGTTTGTTATATGGTAAATCATGCTTATACACATAGCGCCAAACTTCTTTCCAAGACCAATGAATTAACGGGCAGACTTTCACTTTCTTGAATTTCTCATCTTTATTAAAATAATTCGTGTTGGCACGAGATTCAGACTGCTCGCGTCTCAAACCAGAAATCCACGCATCATAAGGAGCAAGAGATTCCCTTAACGGGATGATTTTTCGAATTTGACAGCATAGGTTAGGCTGACTCTTCCAAAGCTCATCTCCATGTTTCTCAGCTTGTTCTGCAAGAGTTAAATCCGGTTTTTTTATATGAATACGCAAATCAGGAAAGCGTTCTTTAATTGCATCAATCACTTCATATGTTTCTTTAAAATGAACGCCCGTATCTAAAAAGACAATTTCAGCATCTTTTTTCACTTTTGAAATTAAATCAATTAACACGATCCCTTCGATACCAAAGCTTGAGGCGTAAATAATTGAATCTCCGTAGGTATCATACGCCCACTGCAATGCTGAAAGGGCTCCTTTTGTTTCATCTTCACTGTCGAACTCTGGAAATGTATCACTCCAGTTTTCGTACGTATATAAGTCTGCCATTTTCTTCACTCCAATTCTTAGTTATCCGCGTTATCCAATAAAAAAAGACGGTTTTACCCACTAGAATTGGATAAAACCGCCTCTAGTGTGTCTAGTCAGCGAAACTATTTAATTCTACTTTGCTTCGACGTGCTCAAAGATTTGTTTGAAGTCGGGGGTTACAGTCATTAATGTCCCTCCTCAAATTATCGCTTGCGCTATATCAAAATAAAAAGTCTTCCATATTGAAAGACTGGGTAGGCAATAAATTTTCACCTTATCTTTCAAAATGATACACACTTTGCTGGAATTAGCACCTTGCTAAGCAGGTTGCCGGGGTTCAGCGGGCCAGATCCCTCCCCCACTCTTGATAAGCATTTTTTAAAAATTTTAGCATATTTAGAATATTTGTCAACATTAAAAATCATATATCCGATAAGAAAACTATACTTTAAATTCACAGAAATATCTATACTTTTATTTAAAACAACATATGTAAATTTAAACCAAATGTGAACATATCAGTTTATAAAACGCTTTCTTTTTTCTCCAACTTTTTATATTCTCTTGCTAAATAAAACACAAAACCTCTCTATAAAATTAATAAGGGATTTATAAGCTTTACGGATAATTCACCCACATTAGCACACATTACAGATAACACTGACTGACAGATAGGAGCTATATAAGATGGAGAGACAACCCTTTCAATTAGACGATACAATTAAAAATAATGTGCGAACATATTTACAGCAGATTTCAACTGAAGCCTCTAATTTAATTAAACATTTAGACACGAGTGATCATTGTATCCTATGTGATTTTGAGGAGATGAGAAGGTTATTTCAAGATGTTCAAGCTACGGCCGCCTCTTATTACTTGCGTCATTACTTATCGCCTTATACATTTGAATATGCTGCTCTGTCCTTAGCTATTCATAACCTTTCTGAGAAACGTCACGGCGCTTTAATTGTCATTGAACGGGAACAAAATGTAGACCCTCTTATTCAAAAAGGAATGCCTATTCAAGCTCCTGTCAGCGCTACGCTAGTTGAGACGCTGTTCTATCCTGGGACACCATTACATGACGGAGCCGTCCTAATTAGAAATAATCAGCTTATTTCAGCTGCTAATGTTTTACCTCTCTCGTCTATTATTTCAACGAACAAAAAATTGGGAACACGTCACCGTGCAGCCATTGGAATGTCAGAAAAATCGGATGCGTTAATTTTAGTTGTATCTGAAGAAACAGGCAAAATTTCATTTGCGCTTGATGGAAGCCTCTACCCTATTCACTCCAGCAAAAATATGATTTAAGAGCCCTTTCCTGATAAGCAGCCCTATCTTGACTTCTATATTCTTTCTCTTTAATATATTTCATAGTTTTTACATACTATAGATACGGGTGATGCATATGGCAATTTTAAAATTTGAACATGTAGGCGTTCAAGTAAAGGATATAGAAGAATCTATTGAGTTTTATACACAAAAAGTGGGATTAGAGCTCATCGAAACACTACCACATACCGATCCGTCTTTGAAGCTAGCTTTTCTAGGTTTAGAAGGCAATGTAATCGTAGAGTTAATTCAAGGGTATAACTCAAGCTTACCTAACGAAGGTAAAGTTCATCATTTTGCGCTGGCAGTAGACGGAATTGAAGAGGAGTTTGAGCGTTTAAAATCAGCAGGCGTTTCATTTGTGGAAGAAAACATTGTCACTTTGCCAAACGGAGCAAGATACTTATTTTTCTACGGTCCGGATAAAGAATGGATTGAATATTACGAAGCAAAAAGATAAAGATATCTTATACCTTCAGTGAAAAATGGTCATACTGTGGCTATGACTAATCACTGGAGGTTTTTTTATGATGGAATGGCTATTATTTCGACTTTTTCGTCGTTCTATTTTAGTCCGGCTTCTTTTTATTATCGGCTGCCTTGTTCTGCTTTTCGGCATGCTTATACATTTCCTAGAGCCGCAAACGTTTGGGAATGTGTTTGAAGGAATTTGGTGGGTTATTATTACAATTTCTACTATAGGGTACGGTGACTTTGCTCCGACCACTACGATTGGAAGGTTAGCTGCAATTATTTTAGTCCTGATCGGAACGGGATTTATTACTACTTATTTTGTCACGCTTTCTAAAATTGCTGTTTCCGCTGAGAGCGCTTATTTGGAAGGAAATTTAAAATTTTATGGAAAAGATCACTTCATCGTTGTTGGGTGGAATGAGCGCGCCAAACTCGTGTTAGAGTCTTATCGCGACGCATTTCATAAAGAAGACATTGTGCTTATCGACGACTCTCTGACTAAAAACCCCATGATTTGTGATCGCGTTCATTTTATTAAAGGAAGTCCCTCTCACTATGAAGTATTAGAACTTGCCAACGCTCGGTACGCAAAAAAAGTGCTGATTACTGCCGATCAGCATAAGACAGAAGAATATGCAGACATGAATACTATTGTTACGTTAGTCGCTCTGCAAGGATTGAACCCTTCTATTTACAGTATCGTTGAACTGTTAACAAAAAAGCATATTCAAAATGCACAAAATTTGGGGGTGAATGAAATGATTAAAACAAACGAGTTGATTAGTCAAGTCATGTACGAACATATTTTCGTGAAAAAATTAGAGAGTTTAAAAAAAGAATAGTTCCTTCAATTACTGAAGCAGTGCCTCTTCTGCCTCTCTAATTAGCTCTTCTCCTAAGCTGATATACTTTTCTGGAAATGAAGCGTCTGCGTCTTTGGGTTCTGCAAACTGATTAAATGAAGCACTCACATTTCCATTGTGAACATCGTCATCTAGACCAATTTGATATTTATGTGAAAGTAAAAATGGCGTACCAATCTGTACGGTTGTTCCTTTAGAATCCAGTTCTCCATTCGTAGCTGTAAACGGGATACGTAAAAACTGATAGCCGACTTGATCATTCATCTTATAGTCGAATGAACCATGATCATAATCCCAATTTCCTCCAATGTTATACCCAAGCGGCTTAAGCGTTTTTTCTAATTCATAAAGCTTGAATAATGTGCCATCTAATCTTGAAGATAATTCAATCATGTTATCCCTCCTCTGTTTTAACATGTCCTTTTTCCAGCGTTTTATCCTTTATCTCAAAAGCAAAAAAGAGGTTGAGGCATAACTAATTGAATCCATCCTAAAGACGAACAAACTGGATAAAGTAGCTCGTATAAATCGCTTGTGACACCGCAGTTGATTTCCGTGCAAGCCTTCGCTTTCCGCAGGCGGGCGCTGAGCCTCCTCGTCGCTTGCGCTTTTCCCGCAAGAGTCTTCGCTTTGCACTCCAATCAACTGCTAGAAGGAACTAAACAGATGAAACGATATTCACCATAAAAAAACGAACCACTAATCAAACATGTTGATCAATGGTTCGTTTTTCACTTGGGCTAAAATACTTTTGTACCGCCCTCTTTTTACTTATTTCAAACGCTTTTCTAATTCTGCTTTTTTCTCTTCAAAACCAGGTTTTCCAAGAAGAGCAAACATATTTACTTTGTATGCTTCTACTCCCGGCTGATCGAATGGGTTTACGCCTAATAAATAGCCGCTGATTGCACATGCTTTTTCGAAGAAATATACAACATATCCGAACGTATACTCATCTAGCGCAGGAATGTTCACAACTAAGTTTGGAACGCCTCCATCTGTGTGAGCAAGCATTGTACCTTGGAAGGCTTTTTTATTTACAAAGTCAACTGTTTCACCAGCTAAGTAATTTAATCCATCTAAGTCCGCTGCATCTTCTTCAATTGTTAGCTCATGACGAGAATCTTGAACTTGTACAATTGTTTCAAAAATATCACGACGACCTTCTTGTACATATTGACCTAAAGAATGAAGATCCGTTGAGAAGTTAGCAGATGAAGGGTAAATACCTTTTTGGTCTTTTCCTTCACTTTCGCCAAATAACTGTTTCCACCATTCAGCAAAGTATTGAAGAGCTGGCTCATAGTTAATCAGCATTTCAATTGTTTTTCCTTTATTATAAAGAACATTACGAGCTACAGCATATTGATAAGCTGGGTTCTCTTCTAGCTCTGATGATGAGAATGCTTCTTGAGCATCAGCTGCCCCTTTCATCATTTGTTCGATATCAAGACCCGCAGCGGCAATTGGTAATAAGCCAACCGCTGTTAATACTGAATAACGGCCGCCTACATCATCTGGAATAACAAATGTTTCATAGCCTTCTTCGTCCGCTAATGTTTTTAATGCGCCACGTGCTTTATCTGTTGTTGCATAAATACGCTTGCGTGCTTCTTCTTTGCCATATTTCTCTTCTAATAATTTACGGAAGATACGGAAAGCAATCGCCGGTTCTGTTGTTGTACCAGATTTTGAAATAACATTAATAGAGAAATCTTTATCTTGTAAAACATCCATTAAGTCTTTCATGTATGTTGAGCTGATGTTGTTACCAGCAAAAATAACTTGCGGAGTTTTACGCTGTTCTTTTGATAATGTGTTATAGAATGAATGCTGAAGCATTTCAATAGCAGCACGAGCACCTAAGTAAGATCCTCCAATACCGATAACAATTAATACATCTGAATCAGATTTAATTTTTTCTGCACTTTTTTGAATGCGTGCAAATTCTTCTTTGTCATACTCCGTAGGAAGGTCGACCCATCCTAAAAAGTCGTTTCCAGCACCTGTTTTCTCATGAATTGAATGGTGAGCTACTTTCACGGCATCACGTAAGTATGTAAGTTCATGTTCACCAAAAAATGATAACGCGTTTGAATAATCAAAACGAACATGTGTCATAGTCTGTTCCTCCATTAAAATATCTTTATTTTTCACTTTATCGAAACTGTTAGCTGAATTCAAGTGAATCCACTTACAATTTGACACAATCATTATAGTTTGTTGAAACTGCAATCATTGTATGTACCCTTTTATTTAACGATAAATTCAGTTGTGAAGTCAACTAATGTTCTTTGATTACAGGACGTAATTCATGCACGATTACGCAAATAATAAGCAAATAAAAAACGACTAAAGAGTGGTCTTCAATCGTTTTTTATTTGCTTGCCAGATGGTGCAATATAGTTCATTTCACCTATCTTCACATATTGTCTCGGTTTATAAGAGGCTTTTAAAAGGGAAGAGTCTATTGATATGGAATTTTCAGCTTGGTTTTTAGAAGTGAGTAGCATCCTGTTTCCTTCTTTCATTTCCAAGTGATTATTCAGCACAAATCCGCCCATACATAATGCGGTAAAAATGAGAAAACTGATGGCTATTTGTTTCCTATACATTTCCATCACCTCACTCTTAGAGTGACAATTTCGAGTGATTTTTATACGTCCAAAAAAATTTTTTTATGTTTTTTTTATGGATTTTGTGACGAGTTTCTATTTATTTAATAAGGTTTGAAAAATCCGCTGATACTAAAAAATAGCATGGATGCATGCATAATTAAATTATTATATAATCGGTTACAGAATTGAATATCACAAGGAGGTTTGTCTTTTGTCGTGGTTGCACTTGGTGATTTTATCGCCTTTTTTATTAGCCTTTTTTGTCCCCCTTCTGTATAGGAAATTCCAGCGTATTCATACAGGGTGGTTCGTTTTACCTCTTCCACTTGTGTTGTTCATTTATTTCACACAATATATCAGTGGTGTTTCTAAGGGGGAAACATATCTACATTCAATGAAATGGATACCTAGTCTGGGCATTAACTTTGATGCCTATGTGGATGGACTTGGTCTTCTGTTTTCTCTATTAATCACCGGAATTGGGACACTTGTTATTCTTTACTCCATTTATTATCTTTCTAAGACAAAAGAAGCACTGCATTCGTTTTATGTCTATTTGCTTCTTTTTATGGGGTCGATGCTAGGAGTTGTATTATCAGACAACCTAATGAGCCTTTACAGCTTTTGGGAATTAACAAGCCTTTCATCTTTTTTATTGATCGGTTATTGGTACAAACGAGAGAAATCTCAATACGGAGCCTTAAAATCTATGCTCATTACCGTATTCGGAGGACTTTCCCTATTAGCAGGAATTGTGCTTTTATACGTTATGACAGGTACTTTCAGCATACGCGAAATTATCTCAAACGCAGATGTAGTCACATCAAGTCATCTATTCATTCCAGCTCTAGTCCTCATTTTATTAGGGGCCTTTACAAAATCTGCTCAGTTTCCTTTTCATATTTGGCTGCCAGATGCAATGGAAGCTCCAACCCCAGTGAGTGCATACCTTCATTCAGCCACAATGGTAAAAGCGGGAATTTATCTTTTAGCAAGACTCAGCCCTGTTTTTGCTATAAGCGCCACTTGGTTTTTTACTATTTCAATTATAGGACTAATTACACTGTTTTGGGGCTCGTTTTCAGCAGTAAAGCAACAAGACTTGAAAGGGATTTTAGCTTTTTCAACCATTAGTCAGCTCGGGATGATTATGTCACTTATAGGAGTAGGTAGCGCAGCTATTCACTATGATTTTTTAGACGATAATATCTACTTAGTAGCTCTTACTGCAGCGGTTTTCCATTTGATTAACCACGCTACCTTCAAAGGCAGCTTGTTTATGGTAGTAGGCATTGTCGATCATGAAACAGGCACGCGTGACATTAGAAAGTTAGGCGGGTTAATGAGCTTCATGCCTGTGACATTTACCATTGCTATCATCGGGGGATTTTCAATGGCGGGTCTTCCTCCTTTTAATGGATTCTTAAGTAAAGAGATGTTTTTTACAGGCATGGTAAACGTAACAAAAATGGATATGTATAGCATGCAGACGTGGGGAATTTTGCTGCCTATCATCGCTTGGTTAGGAAGTATTTTCACTTTCGTCTATAGTATGATTCTTGTCTTTAAAACCTTTACAGGTAAATACCAGCCCGAAAAACTAGAGAAGAAGCCGCATGAAGCACCAGTAGGCATGCTTATTTCACCTGTTATTTTAGCATCACTGGTTGTTATGTTTGGCTTTGCTCCTAATTTATTAGAATCAACCCTTATTGAGCCAACAATGGCCTCTATCGCACCTAGCCTGCTAGCTGAAGGTAAAGAATATCAAGTGCATATTAAATTTTGGCATGGCTTTACGCCAGAATTATTTATGACGCTAGGGGTCATCATATTTGGTGTTTTGTTATTTATGACAATTCAAAAGTGGTCAAAAATTTATACACGATTCCCTTCTTCTTTAACGCTTAATAACGGCTATAATTATGGAATTAAAGGGATAGAAAAAGGGTCAACACGTATCATGAAAACATTAATGACAGGATTTATTAGAGACTATCTTTTAATCATTTTTACTTTCATAGGCATTTTACTTCTCGTGACGCTCTTTTCTCAGAATGCCTTTGCGATTGATTTAAAAGATACTGCTTCTATAGGCGTTTATGAAGCCATATTAGCAGTCGTAATGGTTGCAGCTACTATTACAACTTTATTGGCAAAATCACGCCTCACAGCCATTATTTCGCTCGGAGTTGTCGGGTATACGCTCTCTTTATTTTTCGTATTATTCCGAGCTCCTGACTTAGCTTTGACTCAATTAGTGATTGAAACTGTATCGGTATCCCTGTTTTTACTATGTTTCTACTACTTGCCGGAGTTTCGGAAGCGAAAAGTAAGGGTGAAGTTTCAGCTGCCAAACTTACTGGTTGCTCTTCTTGTAGGAACGACTGTTACACTGCTTGGAATATCAGCAAACAGTACGAAACTATTTGAATCGATTTCACATTACTTTATTGAAAACAGCTATGAAAAAGCAGGCGGCGAAAACATGGTGAACGTAATCCTTGTTGACTTCCGCGGATTTGATACATTATTTGAAATTACCGTACTTTGTATAGCAGCTCTTGCTATCTATGGCATGATTCGTCTTCGGTTAACAAAGGAGGAAGAAGAGTGAAAAAAAATGATTTGATACTACAAACCACAACGAAAGTAGTCACGTTTATTATTATCATTTTTGCCATTCATCTTTTCTTTGCAGGTCATTATACACCCGGGGGAGGGTTTGTTGGGGGACTTACTACCTCAGCAGCCCTTGTATTACTACTGCTGGCTTTCGATATAAAAACCGTATCCAAAGTCATCCCATTTGACTATAAGAAGGTCGCGGCTTCCGGACTGCTGCTAGCTATTTTAACGGGGCTTGGGTCATTTATTTTCAAAGTCCCATTTCTAACTCACACATATAGCTACTTTAACCTCCCTCTTCTCGGGAAAACATCTTTAGCTACCGTTGTACTGTTTGATTTAGGTGTATATCTAGTAGTTGTTGGTGTTACGATGACCATTATTCAAACGATTGGAGAGAGTGAATAGTGGAAATATTAATGTCCATAGTGGCGGGAATTCTATTCACTGCCGCTGTATATCTCATGTTATCCCGCAGTTTACTGCGAATTATTATTGGAACAGGCTTATTAAGCCACGGTGTTCACCTGTTGATTTTAACGATGGGCGGATTAAAAGGAGGAAGTGTTCCCCTTCTGGGAGAAAAGGCTTCTTCTTATACAGATCCTTTACCTCAAGCCCTAATTTTAACTGCCATTGTCATAAGCTTTGGCGTCACTTCTTTTTTCCTTGTACTAGCTTACAGGGCTTATCAAGAACTCGGAACAGACGATATGGACAAGTTAAGGGGAAATGAACATGACGAGTAATTTTGTAATCATCCCACTGCTTATCCCGTTTGTTGTAGGTGTTGTGCTCATTTTTTTCAAAGACAATATTAAACTTCAAAGGATAATCAGTGTTTTATCATTAATCACCACCACTGCTTTTGCTGCCTATTTAGTACAACTGGTTCAGTCAAAAGGTATTTTAACTCACGAGCTTGGAAACTGGAAGCCTCCTTTTGGAATTATTCTAGTAGCGGACATGTTCGCGTCCCTTCTCGTACTTACTGCTAGTGTGGTAACACTATGCTGCGTTCTTTTTGCTTTTCAAACAATTGGGGAAAAGCGTGAACGCTTTTACTTTTATTCATTTGTACAATTTTTATTAGTAGGCGTATTCGGCGCCTTCTTAACAGGTGATATCTTTAACTTATTTGTCTTTTTTGAAGTCATGCTTATGTCTTCGTACGCTCTTATTGTAATTGGCGGTACAAAAGCACAGCTTCGAGAGTCACTTAAGTATATTTTAGTCAACGTCATTTCATCCGCTTTATTTGTCATTGCCGTTGCTTATTTATATGCCGTAACAGGAACTCTCAACATGGCAGACCTTTCACAGCGAATTGCTGAGGCGAACCAGACGGGAATTTTAACAACCATTGGCATGCTTTTATTTATCGTCTTCGCCTTAAAAGCAGCTTTATTTCCAATGTATTTCTGGCTTCCAGGTTCATATAGTGCGCCTCCACCCGTTATTATCGGGTTGTTTGGTGCTTTGCTCACAAAAGTAGGCGTTTATTCGATTTTCAGGACTTTCACTTTACTGTTTTACCATCATCCCGAATTTACTCATCAAATTATCGGCTACGTTGCGCTTTTGACTATCGTTGTTGGTGCAGTAGGCGCCATTGCTTATTCGGATGTAAATAAAATCTTAATTTATAACATTATTATTGCTGTCGGAGTCATTGTCTACGGGGTGACCTTGATAACAAACGCAGGTTTTGAAGGAGCTATTTATTATTTAATTCACGACATGATTATTAAAGCAGCTCTATTCCTTCTTGCTGGAAGCATCATTCGAATAACTGGAACAACAAAATTAAAGAAAATGGGTGGGTTAATTAAAGACTATCCGCTGCTTGGCTGGATGTTTTTTATCGCTACTATTTCGTTGGCAGGAATTCCTCCCCTAAGCGGCTTTATTGGAAAATTCCTTTTAGTTCAGGGCGGCTTAGAATCAGAGAGCTACACGTTTGTAGGAGTTTTACTAGTTTCAAGCCTGCTTGTTTTATATTCTGCCATTAAGATTTTCATGAGCTGCTTCTGGGGGGAACCTAAGCTTTCTTCTGAGCATGAAAAAGTATCCCTTAAAGGCATTCTATACCCATCCGCTATCTTACTTGCTGTTTCTGTCTTTTTAGGACTAGGTGCAGAAGCTGTTATTCCTTATGTGTCAACAGCCGCTCAAACGCTTATGGATCCTTCAATTTATATCCAATCGGTGTTAAAGGAGTAGATCTGCATGTCATTTCAACTATTATTAAACGTAACCATTGCATTCACATGGATGTTTTTGAGAGGGGTTTGGACACTCCCTTCCTTTATTATAGGTTTTTTCTGGGGAGCGGTACTGCTGTTTGTTTTCCGCCGTTTTTTTCACAGACGTTTTTACTTGCATAAAGTGTATGCGATCATTAAACTGCTGTTTATTTTCATACGAGAATTATTCAAAGCCAATATTGCAGTGACTAAGGACGTATTGCGCCCTAAATTAAATATTCAGCCAGCCATCTTTGCAATGCCAACCCGTCTGGAGAGTGAATGGGAAATTACCATTCTTTCTCTTTTAATTACGCTAACGCCAGGCACACTGGTGATGGATGTGTCAGATGATAATTCTACTATCTATATTCACGCAATCAATACAGACGATATTGATGACATTATTACAGATATTCAGCAAACATTCGAAAAAGCTATTATGGAGGTGAGTCGTTAAATGCTCGATATTTTTTTAAACGTTTCGCTCATTCTCATTTCTGCTTCAACTATTGGGTTTGTTTATCGAGTGGTAAAAGGTCCGTCAACTGCTGATCGGGCAATGGCCCTTGATGCTATTGGAATTAACATCATTGCCATCACAGCCATCATCTCGATTATTTTTCGAACTCAGGCTTTTTTCGAAGTCATTTTACTGCTAGGCATCATAGCCTTTGTAGGTACCGTTGCTTTTTCTAAGTTTTTAGAGAAAGGAGAAGTGATTGAATATGAACGTGATCAGTGAAATCATTGTAGGAGCTTTGGTACTAATAGGGTCTCTTCTGACAGTGGTGACCATGATTGGGCTTATTCGCTTGCCTGATACGTATACAAGAAGTCACGCTGCCTCCAAAAGTGCTACCCTAGGCGTCCTGTTTATACTAGTGGGCTGCTTACTCTACTTTTGGATTGACACCGGCCACATTAGTGCACGGTTAATTTTAGCGATTGTCTTTGTGTTTATCACCTCTCCTATTGCTGGGCATTTACTAGGAAGAGCGGCTTATTACAGCGGAGTTCCTCTTTCTGATAAAACCGTTCGGGATGATTTGAAAACCAAACAGCAGAAAAATCTTACCCATCATGAATAGAAAAAAACGCCGTGCGGTTTGCACGGCGTTTTTTATCGAGAATCTTATAAAGAAGCGCGTAGGATTGCTAGTACATCTTCTTTGTTTAATTTTTTAAATTTACCAAATTCACCTTTAGCCATCGCACGATCAGCCATAAGATCTAATTTGTCTTCACCAATATCATAATCAGCTAAGCGAGTTGGTGCACCTAGGCTTGACCAGAATTCACGAAGCTTATCAACACCTTCAAGTGCTACTTCTTTATCCGTCTTGCCTTCCGTATCTACGTTAAATACGCGTACAGCTACTTGCTTGAAGCGATCTACGTTCTCATCCATTACGTGTTTCATCCAGTTCGGGAATAAAATTGCCAACCCACCTGCATGTGGAATGTCATATACAGCTGATACCGCATGCTCAATATTGTGAGTAGCCCAATCGCCTTGGTGTCCCATTTGTAACATACCGTTTAATGCGATTGTCCCATTGTATAAAATCGTTTCACGTAACTCGTAGTTCTCTAAGTCGTTTAATAATTTTGGTCCCGTTTCAATAACCGTTTGCAGTACTCCTTCACACATGCGATCTTGAAGCGGCGTATTTGTTGCAGCATGGAAATATTGTTCAAATACGTGGCTCATCATGTCGACCATGCCATAAACTGTTTGATTTTTTGGTACAGTAAATGTATTAACCGGATCTAAAATAGAGAATTGAGGGAATGTTGCCGGACTGCCCCAGCCGTATTTTTCTTGTGTTTCCCAATTTGTAATAACAGAACCAGCATTCATTTCTGAACCTGTTGCTGCCAATGTCAGCACTGTTCCAAATGGAAGAGCTTCAGCTGCGAATACGTCGCGGTTAATGATGTCCCATACGTCGCCATCATATTTTGCGCCTGCTGCGATTGCTTTTGTACAATCGATTACGCTTCCTCCGCCTACTGCAAGTAAAAATTCAATACCGTTTTCTTTACAAATATCGATTCCTTTGCGAACAGTTGTCAGACGAGGATTCGGCTCTACTCCCGCTAACTCATGTACTTCTGCATTCATGTCATTCAGTACATCCATTACTTGATCGTATAAACCGCTGCGTTTTACGCTTCCCCCGCCGTATACTAATAATATCTTTTTACCAAAGCGACTTGCTTCAGTTTTTAATTGCTCTAATTGACCTTTACCAAAAATTAATTTTGTAGGATTATAAAATGTAAAATTGTTCACTATAAACTCCTCCTTACGAGCTTGATTACATGCATCATTATGAAGAACAACTTTTTGATTGTAAAGAAAATTGACTTCCTAAAGATTATTCCCTGTTGGCTAGATGCTCACCCCATCCAAATGAACATTTATTTGTCTGTATCTTCCAAAAGCAAATATGCATATTTCCCTCTAAAAAAAGCAGGCTAATAAGTGAACTACAAAACAAGGAGGGTTCATCATGAGTGGTATTCAACGTATTGCGCTCGTATTAACGATTATTGGAGCAATTAACTGGGGACTTATTGGCTTTTTTCAATTTGATTTAGTAGCAGCAATCTTCGGCGGTCAAACCTCTGCTTTCTCCCGCATTATTTATGGATTGGTTGGAATCGCAGGACTGATTAACCTAGGTCTATTATTTAAACCTTCTGCTGAAGTAGAACGTACAGAACCTAGAACGGAACATTAAAAAAAGAAGGATAGCTAAGCTATCCTTCTTTTTTTCTTATTTCTTAATTAGATCTTCGCGGTTTGATTGCTCAATCCACTCTTCTAATTTTTCTTTTAATGTGTTGAATCCTTGAGTAGATTCAGTATGAACTGTTGCTTGACCTTGACGCTTTTTAGCAGGTTTTTTAGGTGCAGAAGCTTCAGTTTTTTCTGGAGCTGGCTCAGTTGCACGAATAGATAAACCAATTTTACCAGTTGACTCATCAACAGATAAAACTTTAACGTTTACTTCGTCTCCTACTGATAAATGTTCGTTAATATCTTTAACGAAGCCATGTTTTACTTCTGAGATATGAACTAATCCTTGAGTTTCTTCATTTAATGCAACGAATGCACCGTATGGTTGAATTCCTGTTACTTTACCTTTTGTAACAGTACCGATTTCAAATTTTGACATATAAACACTCCTAGATACCTTATTATTTTCACCATTATAGCCAATTTAAAATTATAGCACAGTTCATAGATTGAATCAAAAAGTAGTTATACTATATTTATTATTTACCAATTTCGTCACAAATATAAACTAACACTAAATTTCATCATAGCAAAAAAGATATTATATCAAACCGTCTATACGATATGACATAATACCTTATTTTTATTATAACTTATTTTCAACAAAACGGCTAATCCGTTTTATGGATTCTTCTAATGATTCCATTGAAGAGGCGTACGAACAGCGAATATGTCCCTCCCCGCCTTTTCCAAATACATTGCCTGGCACCACGGCTACTCGCTCTTCAAGCAAAAGCTGCTCAGCGAATTCTTCCGATGACAATCCAGTTTTCTTGATAGACGGGAATACATAAAACGCTCCTCCGGGAGAATGGCATTCCAGACCAATTTGATTTAATGACTTCACCATGTAGTTCCGCCTTCTGCGATAGCTTTTTCTCATCTCTTCTACGTCATGCTGCCCATTTTGTAGTGCTTCAATTGCTCCATATTGTGCCATGGTAGGCGCACACATCATTGTATACTGATGAATTTTCAGCATTGCTTTAGCAATCTCAGTTGGTGCACATATGTACCCAAGACGCCATCCAGTCATGGCAAACCCTTTAGAAAAGCCAGAAATAATAATGGTTCGTTCTTTCATTCCTTCTAAAGAAGCAATAGATGTAAATTCTTCATCATATGTTAATTCTGCATATATTTCATCCGTGATAACAAGCAAGTCATGCTTTATGACAATATCCGCAATAGCCTGCAGCTCTTCTTTAGATAGTGAGCTTCCTGTTGGATTATTAGGAGAGCATAAAAGAAGGGCTTTCGTGTTGCTTGTAATGACTTCTTCAATCTGTCTAGGCTGCAGTTTAAACTCTGTTTCTGCCGTTGTTTCAATTGCCACAGGAACTCCTCCTGCTAGCGAAATTAACGGACTGTAAGACACAAAATTTGGCTCCACGACAATAATTTCATCTTCAGGGTTAATCAAAGCTCGCATTGTAATATCTAGAGCCTGACTTCCTCCAACGGTCACAATAATATCATCTTTATAATCATACGAGACGTTAAAATTTCTTTTCATATACTTCATAATTTCAAAGCGGAGCTCTAAAAGCCCCGCATTTGCTGTATAAGAGGTATATCCTCTTTCCAACGATAAAATACTCGCTTCTCGAACAGCCCAAGATGTGACAAAATCAGGTTCACCTACTCCAAGAGAAATGACGTTATCCATACTTGCTGCTAAATCAAAAAAGCGGCGAATACCTGAAGGTTTCAGCTGTTGTACAGTTGTTGACAAGCGCTCTTTCATTACGGAGACACCACGATTCTGCGATCTTCATCGCCTTGGTCATAGATGGTACCATCGTGCTTGTATTTTTTCATGATAAAGTGAGTCGTTGTAGATAAAACAGAGTCTAGCGTAGAAAGCTTTTCAGAAACAAAAAACGCTACTTCAGACATTGATTTTTCTTCAATAATAACAGACAAATCATATGCTCCTGACATTAGGTACACGGATTTCACTTCTTGAAAACGATAGATGCGCTCCGCAATCTCGTCAAAGCCTACTCCTCGCTTTGGTGCAACTTTTACATCTATCATAGCCGTGACGCCCTCATGTCCATCTACTCGTCTCCAGTTAATATCAGCTGAATATTGCACAATTACTTTTTCTCTCTCTAGCTTTTTAACAATATTAGAGGTTTCTTCAAATGTTAAATCCACCATTTTTGAAATACTATCTATTGAAATACGGCTATTTTTTTCTAGAATTTCTAAAATTTCTAACTCTTTTTCTTCTAAGAACACCGCGTTCCCCTCCTACAACGATTAAATTTTTTCACTTTTTCCATTATATCAAATTTAAACACATCTTTAATGTGAAATCTATACCGGTAATTGAGTTTCATTTTATAGATTGCTGGAAATTAGGACAGACTAGAAAGAAAAAGATGGAGTGAAACAAATTGACTGAATCTAAAATTACTTGCCACCAGCGTACTTTTAATGGAGTCAATGTTTACTACGAATGCCATAACTATCACCCTGATAAACCAGCCATTGTATTTATTCACGGCTTTTTATCATCCAGTTTTAGCTTTCGACGTTTAATTCCTTTATTTGAAGATACGTTTTCTATCATTACGCTGGACCTTCCGCCATTTGGGCGAAGTGAAAAATCGTTAACCTTTCAATACTCGTATAAAAATTTAGCCAGAATTGTCATTGAGTTGATTGAATATTTAAAGTTGAAAGATGTTGTACTATCGGGACACTCAATGGGAGGACAGGTTTGTTTAAACGTAGCAAAGTTAAAGCCTTCTTGCGTATCGAAACTAGTTCTTCTTTGCAGCTCAGCTTATTTAGGCCCCTCACATTATGGATTGGTCATGTCTTCTTATGTTCCCTTCTTTTATCTGTGGGTAAAAACGTGGCTGTCTCGCAAAGGTGTATTAGGTAACTTGCAAAATGTCGTATTTGATCATAAGTTAATCGACGAAGAAATGATTGATGGCTATACTGAACCATTTTTGGATGACCGTACGTTTATGGCTTTAACAAGAATGATTCGTGATCGAGAAGGAGACCTATCCTCAAAGGATTTGCAGCATATAAAAAAACCAAGTTTACTCATTTGGGGAGAAGAAGACCGGGTTGTTCCTTTGCATCTCGGACGTAAGTTAAAAGATGATTTAACAGACTCTACCTTTATCTCTTTAAAGGAAATTGGACACCTTTTACCAGAAGAGTGTCCCGACATTGTGCAATCTCATATGGTCGATTTTTTGTACGGTGAAAAAGCCCTGTCTCAATAATGACGGGGCGAGTTCGTATATTTCACACGAGGCGCTAACTTTAATAAAAAATTTATTAGTCGTGCTTCAGCAATTTTTTCACTTTCGTTATTGACTTCACAAGTTAACTTCGTTGACAAACGTATTAAAAATAAGCAAACTATTATATTAAAAAAGGGGGTACTTTTATTGTCTACTTATTCTTTTGATCAATTAATTAACCGTACAGGTACGCAGTCCGTAAAGTGGGACAAAACTGATCTTGTTTTTGGAGCAAAAGATGTTCTGCCTTTTTGGGTAGCTGATATGGATTTCCAAGCGCCGCCTAATGTTCTTCAAACCATTAATGAGCGTGTCAAACACGGTATTTTCGGCTACACTTCCCCTACTGAATCTACGGCAAATGCTTTATCATCTTGGGTAGAAAAAAAGCATCAGTGGACCATTGATCATGAATGGATTACATACAGTCCAGGAGTTGTATTTGCCCTGAGTATGGCTATTCAAGCATTTACGGAACCCGGAGATTCAATTTTAATTCAGCCTCCAGTCTATACTCCATTTTTTAACATGATAAAGGTAAATGATCGAGAAGTTGTTGAAAATCCGTTAAAACTTGCAGGCAATAAATACGAAATTGATTTTGCAGATTTAGAGCAAAAATTTGCAGAAGGCGTAAAATTAATGATTCTTTGCAGCCCTCATAATCCAGTAGGACGCGTGTGGACAAAAGAAGAACTGAAGAAGCTTGCCGATCTTTGTGAAAAATACAATGTATTAATTGTTTCAGATGAAATCCATTCTGATTTAATTTACCAGCCTTATAAACACATTCCCATTAGCATGGTGAGTGAAGATGCAGCCAATCGAACCATTACGTGTATGGCCCCTAGCAAAACATTTAATATACCCGGACTTCAAGCTTCAGCTATTATTATTCCAAACGAGAAACTGCGCACACAGTATGCTCAACAACAGCAAAAACAAGGGTTTTCTAATTTAAACACATTCGGAATAATTGGGTTAGAGGCGGCTTACAGTGAAGGTGAGGAGTGGCTAGAAGCACTGCTTGTATATCTGAAGAAAAATGTAGATCTCGTGACGCGTTTTATAAGTGAGAACTTGCCTGAACTGCGAGTGGTTCAGCCCGAAGGAACTTATTTACTATGGATTGACTGCAACAAGCTGCATTTATCAGAAGAAGAATTACATGAACGCTTATTAGAAAAAGGGAAAATTGCCGTAGAAAAAGGTGAAAAATACAGTTCCACATATGGAAAAGGTTTTATCCGCTTGAACATTGGCTGTTCACATGAACAGCTTCAAGAAGGATTAAATCGCTTAAAAGTAGCTTTAACGTAAAAAACAGCGTTCTTTCTCACGAAAGAACGCTGTTTTTAATGTTTTTTTGAAATAACTCCGCAGGCGATTCGCTTGCCAGAATTACCTGATGGCTCTGTCATTCCGTCATCACCTTGTTCGGTAATAACAAGGGATGAACCATCCATACGCTTAACGAGAGATGTCTTTCCTTCTTTTAACGTGACTTGAGGAACCATATCTGTTCCTGTATACGTCTGATCGTCTTCTACCACAATATTTTTCATATCGCCTAAATGCGGTCCTTTTGGATTTAACAGTCCGTGTTTCTTTTTATCAGGATCAAGGTGATTGCCCGCACTTTTAAAGTTAGGAGCTTTGCAAATTCCCATTTCATGAATATGTACGCCGTGTTCGCCAGGTGGAAGTCCGCTTAAATTGTACGTAAACTCAATTCCATCGGCCTGCTCTTTCAACTTGACTGTACCGATGCTATCTCCATCTGCGTTATAGACTTTGACTTCTTTATTGGATATTTCTTTTTCCATACACCCCGTTAACAAGAAAAAAGGCACGGTTCCAATGAGTAGTAGTTTTTTCATGTTGCCCTCCAATCGCATATGCACTAGCGAAAGTTTTAGATGTCTTTCCATAGATTGTCCAGCAACATATTATTTTAAACGCTTACATTTTATTTGCATTTCATTACAGTGATTTCTTATTATCCTGCTCTTTTAGCTTTGCTTCTAATTCCTTCGTTTTTTCTTCTTCTTTTTTCGAAATCTTAATGATTAAACGCCATACTGCAACTGCTGCTAGTACAAAAATCGCCATAGTAGCAAAAGCAGGAATATATTCTCTTTTATCTTCCGGAAAATAAAGCAAAAACATTAAATACATCATGTACAACATCCTTTCATAGAAACGGTAGGGGGTTTTGATTTATACTGGTGATAACAAACACTTTACTTAAAGGAGATCTGGCAATATGACATTTACAATTGGTCAAACCGTTACGGCACTTTATAAAACTGGGAAATACATCGGTGAAATTACACAAGTTCGAGATTTACATTATGTTGTGCGGATTCAAGCTGTGTTAAAGCATCCAGAACAAGGTGACTTACATAATCCTGGACAGGTGGACGTACCTTTTTTTCACGAGCGAAAAGCACTTGCATTTCGAGAGCAGGCCAATATTCCTCAAAAAATGGTTCATCTCTATGAAGACAGCATTCCCGATTATAAAAATTCACTAAAAAAAGCACTTGAATTAAAGATAGCTGAGCAACAAGCCAAAGATAGCCCTTTTGCTCAAGCAAGTATTGCTTGTTTAGAAGAGTTAAAAAAAGAGTACGGTATTCATTAAGTAAAAAGCCAAATTCACGTAGAAGTGATTTGGCTTTTATAATGCAAATTTATTTAATACTTTTGAAAAATCGATTCGATCTCCTATGGTCGTTGGCTCTGGTTTTTGAAGGTACCGCTTATCTTTTTCTACAAGCTTAAAGATGTTGAGTGTCGTCATCGCATCATCAAGCGCGCAGTGGTGCTTTCCAGTTCCTTCTTTACCATACTCTTGCACAGCTTTCCAAAGGCCAGTTTGATTTTGATCTCCAAAAAAGCGCTTATACTCCATTGATAGATCAATTTCTTTACCTGCAAAAGGAAATGGCACCTTATTTTTTTGACAGCATTGCCTTAATACTTTCATATCCATGTTCCCCCACGTAATGATCGTGCTGTGTTTATACATGCCCAGTCGCTGTACAAGCTGCTCTAGCGTAATGCCTTCATTTACTTGATTTTGTTCGATATGAAGAAATGATTTACAGCGCTCAGTTAATTTTGTAAAGTGTGTAGGCTGTACGTAAGAGGAGAAACGATCAATGATTTCTTGATTTTTAACAAATACCAAACCAACTTCAATGATTTCCGGAAAAAAGCCTTTTGGAAAACCCTTATACTCTGGCATTGTAAATTCAAAATCAATGAATAAATACTGAGAGTTCTTATCCAATATTATCACCCCTTTGTAAAATAAACCGCCCTACTATATTAATGCTATTATAGCACGATTGAACAATCGGAAGGTCTATTTTCTGTTCTTATTTTTAATATTATGAATATTCTAGTTGCTGAATAAAAAGAATACTTTACTACTACTATATTCTAGAGCATGTCTCCATGCGCAGGGTAACTGTCACGAATAGACATAATTTCGCTTATTTTTTCACCTATTTTTTCACTTTTTTATGTATCCGCTCTTCCAAATTCTCTTTAAACTCTAACACGAGTGTGTGAGGTGGCTCCTTCTGACTCCAAAAGCATACCTCACACCTTCTAGACTAAGCATTCTTATGTTTAAGCTTTAGGCAGAATAGCAAGCGTACATCTGGATATACAGATTAAATTCTCTTCTTCATCTTGAATTTTCACTTCCCAAACCGCTGTTTTTTTTCCTTTATGTAAAGGAACGCCTATAGCTGTAACGATTCCGTCTTTTTTCCCTTTGATATGATTGGCATTAATTTCCAAACCTACGCAAATTTCTTTTTCGAGATCGACACTTTTAATGGCACCTAGACTAGCCACAGTTTCAGCTAACGCCACCGATGCTCCTCCGTGTAAAAGCCCAAATGGCTGACGCGTTCGCTCATCAACAGGCATCGTCGCTTCCACTTTTTCTTCACTCGCACTAATAATCTCAATTCCTAATGCTTCTAACAGCGTATCTTTTGTTTTCATATCCATACCTCCCTTTGTATCTAGTATACAATAACGTTTTTGCTACAACATATACGAACCCTTTACATATACATAATAAAAATCCGTTTTCTAGGAGGTTTCTTATATGAAATCATTTGCTCCCTTGTCTTACTATTGGCCATCGTACTACATGCCTCACCCTTATACATACAGGGTACCTAACTTACCTGAGGCGGACATCGCTACATTTCAGCAATCTCTTAAAGTTATTCCCTCTACCATGCAAAGCGCTACTATCTTTATTCAAAGAGCTAATACTTCGCCAAATTTAATAAAAAAAATAAAAGCTGCTGCTCAAGAATCCAAAATGAGTGAAGTAAAAAGACTCATTCTTTCCACTGGTGTTAAGACAAAAATCGATGTTTTTTATACCCCAGACTATATTAAAATTACGTTTATTCATCCTGATAACCAATTTGACTGCTGTCACGTATCGTTAAATATCAGATGGTAAAATACAAGGAAAAAAGTCTTATTTTCTTCAAAAAAAGATGTACATGTTGTTTCGTTCCGAATATTATAATATATGCCATTTTTGTATGTAAAAACAAATTACACGATAATTGTATTTAGGATACAAATATGATATTGTATTTGGAAATATATTTTTTCTTTAGGAGGGATGACATGATGAGACATGTTACACTAGTAGAAATTTTCACGCATCCTATCGCTCAAAAATATTTAACTCGCTCTGGCGTTGCGCATGCTGTATCCGTCGCCTATCATGCGTTTCGTCTATCTGTACAGCATAATGTAAACCCCGATTTAGCTACAAAAGCAGCGCTGCTTCATGATATTGGCCACTACGAATGGTACACAAATGGTCAGTGGGATTATGAGAAGTATCGTCAAAATGATATTCACGCTATTAAAGGTGCTGAACGTGCACATAAATTACTCATTCGTTTAGGTGAGGAACCTCAGGCGGCAAAAGAAATTGCCTTAGCTATTTTACTACACACAGACTCATATTTGCCTGAAGGAACAATTCAACAACGCCCTCTTCAAAGAGTAGTCAAACTAGCTGATGAAGCTGACGAAGAGCCAGGCGGCAAACACCATTACCGTGAAATGGAATATAATCTGGCTGTAAAGAAAATTAAGGAGCTTGATAAGAAAGTGCTTGAACTTCTACATTCCAACCAATTTAAACAGTTAGGCTGACAGGATTAACTCCTTTCATAAGAGTTAATCCTTTTTATTATTTCTCCTCATAATTCCCTGCAAATTACTCATACTACTTATTGATTCTCATTTTTGGTTAGTTAGGAGGAAGAAGAATGTCTAAAAACGCTAGAGGTTACGTGCAAGATTCTTGTACATCATTAAATCAGGCAAAAGCAAGCCTTGAACAAGCTCTTCAAACAGTAGAGAAAGATTCAAATCGTGAACGTATTGAACAATCTCTTCAGGCTGTAGAGCAAGCATTAGGAGCTTGTGACAGCACTGCTTCTACTCTTTCTCAAGCATGACAAAAAGCAGCCGGTTTTGACCGGCTGCTTTTTGTCATTATAGGTCCTCTATTTACAAGATAACTGCGGCAATCCACCCAAAAATAATGAGTGGAATGTTATAGTGAAGAAAAGTTGGTACACACGTATCCCAAATATGATCATGCTGACGATCGACTGCTAATCCAGATGTTGGTCCAAGCGTACTGTCTGAAGCTGGTGAACCAGCTTCTCCAAGCGATCCCGCTGTACCAACAATACAAATCGTTGCCATTGGACTCATACCAAGTTCTAAGCAAAGAGGAACAAAAATCGTCGCGATAATTGGAATGGTAGAGAAAGAAGAACCAATGCCCATTGTGACTAAAAGCCCGATGACAAGCATAAGAAATGCACCGAGCATTTGGTTTCCGCCAATAAGAGCAACAGAGCCTTCTACAAGCGCTTCTACATCTCCAGTTTCTTGAAGAACTTTTGCAAAACCAGAGGCTGACAGCATAACAAATCCGATGAAAGCTATCATTCTCATTCCGTTCGTTAATACTGGATCTGCTTCGTTCCACTTCAAAGCCCCGCTGAAGTAAACGACAACAACCCCTGCAAGCGCTCCGAAAATCATAGAATCTACTAAGAGCTGCACAGTTAAAGCCGCTACAATCGCAAGTAAAGCTACTATAATTCCTCTTGTTGTGTAACCTGTACGCTCCTGCCTTGATCAATGTCAATGTCTTCATAACTGCGCGGCTTGCGGTACGAAATAAACACAGCAAACAATAAGCCCGCTACCATTCCTAAAGCTGGAAGAGCCATCGCTGCGGTAATATCTCCTTTATCAATTGTTAATCCACTTTCTTTGATGTTAGTAAATAAAATGTCGTGATAAATCTTACCGAATCCTGCCGACAAATACATATAAGGTGTAACCAATCCAAATGTAATAACTGTTGCAACTAATCGGCGATCGATTTTCAACTGATTAAATACTTTTAATAGAGGCGGAATTAAAAGCGGAATAAATGCAATGTGAACCGGAATAACGTTTTGAGAAAAACATGAAATAATAAGGATGATCAATAAAATCAGTACTTTTGACAGTGACTTCTTTTTCGTTTCTCCTTCTTTCCCTACTATTTTTAACGCTAGCTGAACAACGGCATCAGGCAACCCTGTCCGCGAAACAGCCATTGCAAGCATAGCTTAATGCAACAGAAGCACTGTTTCCAAGACCATCAGTGTATATACTTACTGTATCTGTGAGGCTGATACCGCCAACAAGTCCTCCAATTAGCGCTCCGACTGCTAAAGAAAAGACAACGTTGATACGCAATAAGCTCAAAATCAGCATCACGAGCACAGCTATTAATACTGCATTCATTTTGAAACTTCCATTTTTCTTTCGCTTTATCTCATTAAAACATTAGAGAGATAAACAACATGTTCATTATATTAGGTATAGAAAAAAAGTCAATCATCTTACTAAATAAACGTTTGTTTAACTTCTCTACACCCTTAACAATATAAGGATTTTTCTAAATAAACTTTCTTACTAAAAAGAAAAAACATTATGTAAGCATATTAAAAAAGAAGCATCATCGATGCTTCTTTTTACGTTTCTTTCTATCACTGCTATATTTTTTCATTAATTGGCTTCAAATGAACAAACCATTACAGCTAGTGTTCGCACCATCACGCCTGTTGCACCTGAAGGTCCTAACTCATGAGAAGCAGCGGATGTTGCAGTTCCAGCAATATCCAAGTGAACCCATGGTGTTTGCTCTGCAAACTCACCAATAAAGGTTCCTGCCATAATTGCATGCCCCTCCCGTCCAGGAGAGTTATTTAAATCTGCTACCTTACTTCCCTGAACACGCTTTTTGTCTCGTTCTGTAATAGGCAGCTCCCAAATCGGTTCGCCTGTCTCAATGCTCGCTTTCGCTATTTGCTGCAATAAAGCAGAATCATTCGTCATTGCCCCAGTTGTATGTGTACCAAGAGCTACAATTACACCACCCGTTAATGTCGCCACGTCTACTAAATAATTTGCTCCGTGGTGTTTGGCATAGGAGATACCATCAGCTAACGCTAAACGCCCTTCAGCATCTGTATTCAGTACTTCTATTGTCTTTCCATTCATTGCTGTAATTACGTCATCTGGCTTAAAAGCACGCGCGCTAATAACGTTGTCAGTTGATGGAATGACAGCTACTACGTTTTGATGAGGTTTTAATTCTCCGATCGCTTCCATTGCACCAAGAACAGATGCAGCTCCGCCCATATCTGTTTTCATACCTACAATCCCGTCTTTAGATTTAATAGAGTAACCACCTGTGTCAAAGGTAATCCCTTTTCCTACCAACCCAATAACGTCTTCCCATTTTTCTTTTCCTTGATATTTCAGGACAATCATTTTAGGAGGCTCTGCGGAACCTTGATTGACTGCTAACAGTGCGCCCATTCCCAATGTTTCCATCTCTTCTTTTTCTAAAATTTCATATTCAAAACCATATGTATGTGCCATTTCTACTGCATAATTAGCTAAATCTGTAGCCGTTAGCATATTGCTTGGTAAGTTAACAAGGGTGCGCGCTGAGTTTGTTGCTTTTCCATACGTATATCCAACCAAAGCAGATTGTACAACGTCTTTATAAAAAGAAAACAGTTCAATTTTCTCAAGCTGCTTGTCAGGTTCGTTTGATTTCTTTTTGTAGTTTTCAAACTCGTACATAGCGAGCTGTTGAGCTTCTCCTAATAAAGCTGCAGTTTCTTGCTCTGACCACGCTCCTGTATCAAATGTAGAAAGGGCAACCGATGCGTTTGAAATCTTCGCTTCTTTTAACTTTTTAAATAACAGCCCAAAGCTCTCTTTGAGCCCATTTTTAGTTAGCGCTTGCTTTCGTCCGAGTCCCACAAAACAAAGACGTTTTGCTCCTAATTTTCCTAGTGTATGAATCGTTGATATACGTTTTTCTTGTACACGTATATCCCCTTCTTTAATCAAATGAATGAGCTGTCCACCTAAAGCTTCATCAATTTCTTTTAGAAGGCCTTCAAATTGTTGGTTTTGATTAAATAACCCGATTACGAGCGCTTCTGTTTGATGATCAACACCAAATGTTTCTACATGCGAAAACATAAAATTCCTCCCTTTTACGTATAGAGATTTTATTTTTATTTATCATCTGCTTTGTTTAATCTATTCAGCAAGTGGAATATATATCATATTCACCACTGTTTTCATCTATATACATATGATAGCAGAAATACAATTTTTAATCACAGTTCAAAAACCTTAGTTTCACACATATACTTTCATCTACCGCTTTTTTCATCATACGGGTTTAGCTTTTCAGACATTTTAAGTTGAGGGAGGACGTCTCAATGGATTTATTCTCAAATTTTCCACTTTGGAGTTCATTAATCGCTATTTTCTTTGCTCAATTTATTAAGATTCCCCTTTCTTTTGTAGCTACTAAGAAAATAGATGGCAGCTTATTTTTTAGTACGGGAGGCATGCCAAGCTCTCACTCCGCAGCAGTAACTTCCTTAGCAACTGCCATTGGGCTAGCAGAAGGTCTTAAATCCCCTATTTTTGCTCTCTCCGCTATTTTTGCCATTATTGTCATGTTCGATGCTAAAGGAGTAAGAAGACACGCAGGAGAGCAAGCGACGGTTTTAAATCGTTTGGTTGAAGACTTTCAGCGCGCGGTAAAAGAGGCAAAGCTGTGGACGACCAATGAAGAAGACGAAAAACAAGTGAAGCTAAAAGAGCTGCTTGGACATAAGCCTATTGAAGTTTTCTTTGGAGCCTTAACAGGGATAGCAGTTGCTTTTGTAACGTATTATGTATGGCCATAAAACATAAGAAAACACATGAAGAATTCTTCATGTGTTTCTCGTTTATTTTACCTGCTGGCGAAAAACCTGCATCGACTTCTTTTCATTCAGCATTGTTAACTCTTCTTCAGTTAAGCGGCCGTCCCCTGATTTCACTACATAGACGTTTAATTCTTTTTTACCCCATATGTTGTACACATCGGAAACAGTCTCAAAATATAAATCAAGATGATTGCCTTTAATAGCCCCACCTTTATCTGCTACCACTCCATAGCCATAGCCCGGAATAAACAAGATCGTGCCGATTGGAAATATGGTTAAATCAGCAGCGATGGTTGAATACAAGTCACGTTTTACTTTAACGCCCGAATATGTAATACCATACCCTGGATGATTGGGATTTTTCCCAGTTGATTCGTAACCAGCTGTGTAACCCGTAGCCAATACATTCTTAGTTGGATAACGCGACCAATCAAATGCTTCTTCAATCGTCAGACGCTCTTTGTCATTGCTAGCCGCTTCAGCTCTTAGTGGTTTTAGAAATGATGGCAAGAGCCTTTCATTCATTAGAGGATGCCCTGTACTGTTTATAAAAGGCATATATTTGATGACTGTAGTTATTGGGACGCCGGTAATTGCTTCATATGTTGTAAACAGCGCTCCGACCAGTAGTAGGCACATAATGAATCGCTTTGCTATTTTTCCAATCATTGTGATTTCCACAACTCCTCTCACGAATCTATTTGTTTCCAACATAAAAACAAATTATTCGTTTGCGAGAAGAATTTACATTTAAAACATTTGGTACCCTCTTGTTCGTAAAGATTTAATGGTAATGCCTGAAGCTAGTGCACCTATAAAACCAGCCATTAAAATCGCAATGTCAGCTGTGGCTAAAGATAGCACTTTTGTCCCTAGCTGCTGAAAGGAGTGAGCGGGATGTTGAATGTAATCAACCGCTCTTACATCATCAATAATAAAAATAAAAATCACGGGATAAATAATGGCCATAATCCAAGACATGCGAAGCAGCATATTCAATAAGAAACCGATTCCAAAAAACAAAACAAAAAACAACAAGATGGAGATAATTAGTACAGGCACACTCATTTCCATTGCTTTTCGCCTCCGTTACTCTTTATACTCTCAGTTTACTTAAGAGTAATGAAGGCGTCAATCACAGAAAAGTAAGTTAATACCAAAAAAGCAAAAGGCTTAAAGACCTTTTGCTTTTTGTTTTAAAAGAAATTAAATTTTCCTTTTTTCAATACAAGACCTGCTCCGCCTTGAAGGAAAAGCGAGCGATTATCAACAACTTTTTTCATAAAAGATGCGCTTGAACCAAATAGTTTTCGACCATATACAACGCCAATTGCGTCATCATGCCCTAACGAACATACCGTTCCTTTAATATCTGGTTTGAACTCGCTTAATTCTTTTTGACCTTTCATCAAACGGCTAATATTTTCAGCGCAGGTACCGCCTTGCTGCATAGCAATTTGAGCTGTTGGCGGATAAGGACGTTCTGTTTCAGGGTTAATCATTAGTGAACAATCTCCAATAACAAACACATCTTCATGCCCTGGTGCCAGCAAGCTATTGCTTACTTTTACACGTCCGCGCATGTTCTCAAATCCAGCTTTTTCAATCACATGACTGCCTCGAACACCTGCAGCCCATACAACTGTTGCTGATTTGATTTCTTCTACCTGGTCATCTTTTGATACAATAATTCCTTCTTCTGTACACTCTTTAATCGCTGTTCCGATCTTGAACTCGATTCCTTTTCGTTCTAGTTGTGTTACCGCATATTCTACAAGTTCTGGATCAAAACCTGGCAAAGCCGTAGGCGCTGCTTCTACACAAATAACGCGTACTTTTTCACGCGGAATATCAAACTCTTTGCAAAGCTGAGGAACTCGATTTGCTAATTCTCCCACAAATTCAATGCCGGTAAAGCCAGCACCCCCAACAATAATGGTCAGAAGTTCGTCTCTTTTTTCCACTTCATTGTTGTACGTCGCAAACACATAATCAATATGCTCACGAATTTGACGTGCTGCATTAATGCTCGTAATGGTAAATGCATGTTCTTTTAAACCTTTAATTCCGAAAGTTTCTGCTTCATACCCTAAAGCAACAACTAAATAATCGTACGTTAGCTCACTGTTTTCAAGAAGAACACGCTTTTCATCTAACTTAATATCTACGACCGTGTCTTTGATAAATGTAACCTTATTTGTGTTAATTAAATTTTTAACAGGAACACGAGAGCGATCTTGATGAATTGTACCTGCTGATACTTCATGAAGCCATGTCGTTTCGTAATGGTAATCGTTTTTATTTACCAAAACAATTTCCGCATCACTAGCACCCAGTTTCTTTTGTAAATTAACAATTGTCATAATGCCGCCATACCCGGCACCCAGAATGACGATTTTAGGCTTTTTCATAGGAATGTCATCCACCTTTTTTAGTTATAGTCACAAGTATGTCTTACAAATATAATGATAAGAGCAATTTTATTTGGTTTGCTTTTTTATGTTAGTTTGAGCAAGAACGATCATCGCTATCCATTTATTATTCATATTAGAAAAATAATGTGAATCACTTCACGTTCTTTTTTAAAAAAATACATTTTTTCTTTTTCAAAAAAATGTAAGCGTAAGTCCTAGCTTGATTTACACAAACATCTTATGCTTTTTTAATGGTTTTTTCAACCCTTCACTTTGTATTTACAAGCTTTTAAATTTTCAATTACTTTCCTGTATACCCAGTTTTATATTTGACCAAAACGTGTGGTTATGTTAATGATTACAAATAATGATCTTTAAGTTGAGAAAGTTTCTCAAACATTCCAGCGTGTTTTAATGATATTTTATAATTTACTATGCTATCATAAAGTAGAATATGCATTGGCACAGAACAATCTAGAGGTGATTATAAATGAAAGAAGATAAACAAGTATATGATATTACCATCATCGGAGGCGGCCCTACAGGCTTATTTACAGCATTTTATGGCGGTATGCGTCAAGCGAGCGTAAAAATTATTGAAAGCTTACCACAGCTTGGTGGACAGCTTTCTGCTTTATATCCTGAAAAATATATTTATGACGTAGCTGGTTTTCCAAAAGTACGCGCTCAAGAATTAGTCAATAACCTAAAAGAGCAAATGGATCAATTTAAACCTGCAGTTGCGCTAGAGCAAGCCGTAGAAAAGGTAGAAAAACAAGCGGACGGCGTATTTCGATTAACTACTAATTCTGAAGTCCACTATTCAAAAACAATTATTATTACGGCTGGAAACGGTGCATTTAAGCCCCGTAAAATCGAGCTAGAAAACGCAGAACAGTTCGAGCAAACGAACCTTCATTATTTTGTGGATGATATGAATAAATTCAAAGGCCGCAAAGTATTAGTATGCGGGGGCGGGGATTCTGCTGTAGACTGGTCTCTTATGTTAGAGCCGATCGCAGAAAAAGTAACGTTAACGCATCGCCGAGACAAGTTCCGCGCTCATGAACACAGCGTAGAAAACTTGCATAATTCATCAGTTGATATTAAAACACCGTATGTACCGGTTGAATTTATTGGAGATGACCGTATTACACAAGTTGTGTTAGAAAATACAAAAGGTGAAGAAAAGACAGTAGTAGACGTAGATGATGTTATTGTAAACTTTGGATTTGTTTCTTCTCTAGGTCCAATTAAAGAATGGGACTTAGATTTAGAGAAAAATGCAATTGTTGTTAACTCAAAGCAAGAAACAAATATTCCTGGCATCTATGCAGCAGGTGATGTCTGCACATATGATGGAAAAGTAAAGCTCATCGTGGCAGGATTTGGCGAAGGTCCGACTGCCGTTAATAACGCTAAAGCATACATTGATCCAAAGGCTCGCTTACAGCCTATGCACAGTACGTCAATGTTCTCATAAAAAAAGCAGGCTCTCGCCTGCTTTTTTTCATTGCTGGATTGGTGTAACCATTCGATGGATGATTTCACTCATCATTTCTGCATCACTGCTTATTAAACAGATTTCATAAAAGGAATAGTTTCCTTCTTGACTAGTTACGCTCATTCTGTAAGCCTTCAAACCTTCGAGCTTGCTTAAATATTTTACTACCTCTGATTGACCGTTAATACGTTCAATAAGTAAAATATGCTCTCCTTCAACTGCTCCGTAGCTTTCAGCCAGAGATGCGTTAGCATTTTCATAATAGCGAATGTAAGGTTCAGAATGGTTAAGAGGCGCAGAGGACGAGTTTTGATGACAGGCTTCACCTGAGGAAAAAGGCAAATGTTGAACAAATAAATGCGATTCACTGAAGTGAATACTTTTCGCATCCTTAGACTCCATTTTCCTGCTTTCAAGTTTTAACCAGTTTATAAACCCCTTCCATAGAATAGGCAGGGTGTTTTTTTTGCGAAAACTTCCGTAACCTCCTACTTGTTCCGCGTCGTAACGAGTCGCATCTATCAAATCCGTTCATCTCCTCTTTTTTATTGAGTATAAAAAAGACTGATTATTCAGTCAACACGTTTGACAGATGATGTAACATACAAAAATTTCTCACTAAAAAAGCTTTCTTCACCAGATGAGGTGAAGAAAGCTTCTTTATAAAAATATACTTAGCACTCTTCAGGAGCACCTGCGTTGCTTGCTGTACGGAAAGAAGAGCCGCAGCCGCATGCTGCAATGGCGTTCGGGTTATCAATTGTAAACCCTCCGCCTAGCATAGATTGCTTGTAATCAATTTTTACATCTTTTAAAATTGGAGCACTTTCGCTATCTACAAGAATCTTAATGCCATGTTGTTCAAACAGCGTATCGTTTTCATTTACTTCGTGAGCAAAACCCATGCCGTAAGAAAGACCTGAACAACCTCCTCCATTTACATTAACACGTAAATAAGCATTTTCTTCTTCATGTTCTTTCATCATATCTTTTATTTGAAAGCTTGCAGCTTCTGTAATTGTTAGGATATCTTGACTCATTTTTAAACAGACCTCCTTTTTTGTTTAGTATACGACGAAATGTCTGTGACGACAAATCGTCTGCTTCTTCATTTTTTAATAATAATACGTGCCGTCACAAATCACATTGGCTGGACCTGTCATTAATACATTGCCTTTATTTTGCCAAACAATCGTTAAATCTCCTCCAGCGAGGTGTACGACAGTAGGAACATCTTTTTTCGTCTTCTCATTTAACACAGACGAAACAACAGCAGCGCATGCTCCTGTCCCACATGCTTGAGTGATACCCGAACCTCTTTCCCATACACGAAAGTTCAGCTCTCTTTCGTTCACTACCTCGACAAATTCAACGTTCACTCCTTCTGGAAAACGCGAATCTTTTTCAACCACAGACCCTAATGTAGTAAGAGGTGCTTGTTCAATATCATTTACGTAAAAGACGACGTGAGGATTTCCCATTGATACAGCCGTCCCTTTTAACCGTTCTTTTCCAAATTCCATCTCTTCATTAACGACCTGGTCTTGGCTTGCTCCCGTCATTGGAATTTGTTCTCTAGCTAAAATAGGCGCTCCCATATCGATTGTCACTTCTGGAACTTCATTTCCCTGCGGATGCACCGTTGCTTCTACAACTCCAGAAAGCGTTTCGATAAAAAATCTTTCGCTTGTTACTAAATTATGTTCATATGCATATTTAGCTACACATCTTAAACCGTTTCCGCAGTTTTTTGCTTCCGAGCCGTCATTATTAAATACGCGCATTTTCACATCTGCACGTTCAGATGGACAAATAAGAATCATTCCATCCGATCCAATTCCCGTATAAACATTTGAGACTTTTACAGCAAGCGGTGCTAACTCTTGCTCTTCTATATGTTCTTCAAACATATTTACGTAGATATAGTTGTTGCCAAGTGCATGCATTTTTGTAAACTGAAATTTTTTCATATTATCACCCATTATTTTTTTATGTAGCTCTAGTATAAAGTGATTCTCTTTTGTACACAATAATATCATCCCCCGTTTTTTTAGCTCCTTAATCATAAAGATTAAGGGGTTTTTTATTTTGTCCTCCTTTGGAGTATTAAAAAACAAAAGAAGCATTATGATTGTAAAGAGGATGGTTAAAGCGCAGATATTTGCGCAAAAACGCATAAAAAAGCACGGCAAGACTAGCCGTGCTTACATCATCTATTCTATTAGCCTCATGTCCCTCTTCTGATAAAAAGAGATACGACAGCGGGGATAGTTTAAAACATTGGGTTTTCTTCTAAATGAATGTAAATATTATCTACTAACTGTTCAGGTGTTTCCGCTGTAACAATCTCTCCGTTTACCAAAGCAAATAAAGATTGTGAACATTTCCCGCAATAACCTAAACATCCGTATTCAATAATATCTAGATTTGGATCTTTTTCAAGCTTTTCTAAAGCTGTTTGAGAACCACTGGCTAAATTGCTAACGCAAAATTCAATAATTGGCTGTATCACGTTTTTCACCTCTCTACTATTAGTTTATCCTATCTCCTTTCATTTTCAACGTCAACTTTGGAAATTCACGTTCATTTTGCGCACGCTTTTTAGCTTCACAGACTTTTTCAAAAAAACGTATAAATAAAGCTTTATTACAGGGATAGCTTGAAATTATGTTGAAACATATTGTGGTTTTTTATTAATTTAGTTATACTTTTATGTATAGAAAACCAAACGAGGTTATATTAAATTATTATTTAAATAAAATATGTTATCTTATATAGCCTTTCATATCTTTTTGGCAACCATCCTTATTAACGGTAATTTGTACTCTCCTATTCTTAAAAGCAAGAATAATAGAGAGAAAACAAAAATGCATGAAGCTAAAGGGGAAATTCACATGAAGAACCTTGTCATACTTGGCGGCGGATACGGTGGTATGCGCGTTTTGCAGCGCCTTTTTCCGAATCAATTGCCTAACGATGTAGAAGTAACGCTTATTGACAAAGCACCTTATCACTCACTAAAAACTGAATTCTATGCACTTGCAGCTGGAACAATCTCTGATCAGCATGTTCGTGTTGCTTTTCCTGAACACCCTCGCTTAAAAATTCGCTACGGCTGTGTAAAACGCATAGACCTAAAAGAGAAATGCGTCTATATGGATGATCAAATGATCGCTTACGATGACCTGATTGTAGGACTCGGATGCGAAGATAAATATCATGGAGTTCCCGGAGCTCTTGAGCATACATACAGCATTCAATCCATTGATGCTTCACGAGCAACTTATCAGACATTAAACAACTTGCCGGCCCACGCTACTGTTTCAATTGTAGGAGCTGGATTAAGCGGAGTAGAACTAGCAAGCGAGCTAAGAGAAAGCCGCCCGGATTTAAAAATCATCTTATTTGACCGCGGTAAATTAATTTTATCTGCTTTCCCAGAACGTTTAAGTAATTACGTTCAAACTTGGTTTACTTCAAACGGTGTTGAAATCGTAAATAGTGCTAATATTACAAAAGTAGAACCGAACATTCTTTATAATCATGATGAGCCCATTCAAAGCGATGCAATCGTGTGGACAGCAGGTATCCAGCCAAATAAAGTGGTACGCGATTTAGACGTAGAAAAAGATCCTCAAGGACGCGTCGTATTGACGAAATACCATAACTTGCCTGACGATGAAAATGTCTACATTTTAGGTGATTGTGCAAGCCTACCGCATGCACCAAGTGCTCAGCTTGCAGAAGGTCAGGCTGAACAAATTGTGCAAGTACTTCTTCACCGCTGGAAAGGCGAAGCGCTTCCGGATGAATTGCCAACTATTAAATTAAAAGGCATACTTGGTTCATTAGGCAAAAAGCATGGATTTGGCTTAGTTGCCGAACGTCCAATTACAGGACGCGTAGCTCGATTATTAAAATCAGGTATTCTTTGGATGTATAAACATCATAGTGGATAAAATAAAAGCCGTTAGATGACTGACAATCTAACGGCTTTTTTCATTATGATGCGCAGAAACCATACTTCTCCATTTCCTCAAATACGCGCTTTAATTTCGGATTGCCTTCCCCAACAATTTCTCCATTAATAACCACTACAGGATAGAATAAATCTTCTTCAATCACACGCTTGGCAAAGGCTGCTTTTTCCGGATCCGTATGCGGCTCGTTTATATCTACATATGTGATAGCAAACGGTTGGTTCGGATATTTGCGAGAAATCGCTGCCTCTAGCCAATCATAGGTGTCTTTTGAAGACGGCAGATTAACACAGCTTGCACAAACAATTTCAGCTCCATAAATACACACTTCTACCTCAGTTGATTGCATAGCACATCCCCCTTGAATCTTTACATACAAACTGTACGATTATTCACACTTTTACTTCATTATGAATACTATTTTACACAAAACTGATTCATTGCACATCTTTTTCTTTTAAGGTAACATTACGATGTATACTCCGATAGATTTTTCATGAAAGACCGTTTATAATAAGAGTAGAAGAAAGGAGTCGATAGTTATGTCAGAAATGCACGAGCAAGTTCAAGAAGTATTAGAAAAACTTCGTCCGTTTTTACTTCGCGACGGTGGAGACTGTGAGCTAGTAGACGTAGAGGATGGTATTGTAAAGTTACGTCTTTTAGGCGCTTGCGGAAGCTGCCCAAGTTCAACAATCACGCTAAAAGCTGGTATCGAACGTGCCCTTTTAGAAGAAGTACCTGGTGTAGTTGAAGTAGAACAAGTATTCTAATCTCTTTGATTTTATTATAAAAGCAACCTCCCATTTTATTGGGGCTTGCGAATGAAAAATCCTCATTCAAATGAATGAGGATTTTTTTATTAACTCGTTGTGACTTCAGCTTCTACAAATACACCTTTGCGATCAATTTGTAAAACATCTATTTCGCAGTTCGGCAGTAAAGCATACATATGTTCAGCAATCGCTTTTCCTTTTCCTTTTGGTGCTAAACATAATACACTCGGACCGGCTCCGCTTAGTGACACACCGTATGCGCCGAGAGCTTTTGCTTCTTTTCGCACAAGAGAAAGCTCTGGCACGAGTCTCATACGATAAGGTTCGTGATATAAATCTTTCTCCATAAATTCGCCTACCAGAGGTAAATCTTTATTTAACAGGGCTGCTACTAGCATGTTCCCGATTGCCCCAGCTTCTACTGCGTGGCGATAATTAATATCCGAAGGCAGCACATCACGAGCATCAGTTGTTTTTAATTCATATTCTGGAATAGCCATCACGATATCGACATCAAATTCAGGTATTTGAGCAATATATGTTTCATTTTCATGATGGTAACCAACAACGATGCCGCCGTAAATAGACGGGCTGACGTTATCGGGATGTCCTTCCATTAAGCTGCTGATGCGAAGCTTTTCTCTTTTTGATAAACGCAAGTCACACAGTACATTGGCCAGCTCGATTCCAGCTACGATAGCCGATGCGCTGCTTCCAAGTCCCCTTGCTAATGGAATGTTGCTCCAAACAGAGACCTTGGCACTTGGAAGATCAATGTTAAATTGACGGGCCACGTCTTGTGCCACTTCATACATTAAGTTATCTGTACCTGTAGGAATACTTTGCACTTCTTTCGTTTCAGGGATAAAAATCCATTCCTCATGACGCTCTACTGTTAATCTTAAGTAGCGAGATAAAGCCACTCCAATGGAATCAAATCCTGGCCCTAAATTAGCAGAGCTAGCTGGGACCGTAATGACAAAACGCTCATTTTCTAGCATGAAGCAACGACACCTTGGATATACTCAAATACCTTTTCTTCATCATTTGGTAAAACCACTGGCTTTACATTATGAGCATCGATTGCTACGTTTGGATCTTTTAATCCGTTACCTGTTAATACAGCTACAACCGTTGAACCTTTTGCAATTTTACCAGAAGCTACATCTTTAAACACACCAGCTATTGAAGCGCAAGAACCTGGCTCTGCAAATACACCTTCTTTGCGTGCAATTGTACGATATGCTTCTAAAATTTGTTCATCTGTTACTTCATCAATTTTTCCGTTTGATTCTTTTGCTGCGTTTACAGCGTAATCCCAGCTTGCTGGATTTCCGATTCGAATAGCCGTTGCAATTGTTTCTGGATTTTCGATAACTTGATTACGCACGATCGCCGCTGCACCTTCTGCTTCAAACCCGTGCATGTGAGGAAGAGACGTTTGGTGACGCTCACTGTATTCTTTGAATCCTTTCCAGTAAGCTGTAATATTCCCTGCATTCCCCACTGGGATAGCTAAAACGTCAGGCGCTTTTCCAAGCTGTTCACAAATCTCGAAAGAAGCTGTTTTTTGCCCTTCAATACGATATGGGTTTACAGAGTTTACAAGTGCAACCGGTGATGTTTCACTTAGCTTACGAACCATAGAAAGCGCTTGGTCAAAGTTCCCTTCAATTGCTACAATTTCTGCACCATACATAACAGCTTGAGCTAATTTCCCCATCGCAATTTTCCCATTTGGAATAACAACGATACAGCGCATGCCAGCGCGTGATGCATAAGCTGCTGCAGCTGCGGATGTGTTACCTGTAGATGCACAAATAACCGTATTGCTTCCTTCTTCTTTGGCTTTTGCTACAGCCATTACCATTCCGCGGTCTTTAAATGACCCCGTTGGATTTAACCCTTCTACTTTCACATGTAAATCAATGCCTAGCTCTTTTGATAAATGAGCAAGATGAATTAAAGGCGTATTTCCTTCATGCAGTGTAAGCATAGGTGTTTTCTCTGTTACAGGTAAAAATTCTTTATATTCAGCTAATAGACCTTTCCACATCATACTGTGCCAACTCCCTCTACGCGGTAACTGCTTTTTACATTTTCTACAATTGGTAAATCCCGAAGCTGCTGAAGGATTTCCTCATAATCTTTTTGAGATGTTTTGTGTGTAACAACAACAATCTCAGCTAATTCGCTTCCTTTCACAGGAAGTTGAATAATTTTTTCGAAGCTCACGCCACGCTCTGAAAATAGTGTTGTTAATTTTGCAAATGCTCCAACTTGATCTTTAACATGAATGCGTAAGAAATGCTTCGAGAACATTTCATCTTCTGCTTTTAACTGTTTTGGATACTGAGGCGTTACCGCACTTTTACCATTCACACCTAAACGCATGTTTTTCATAACACCTACTAAATCTGATACGACAGCAGTGGCGGTTGGCAGGCTTCCTGCCCCCGGTCCATAAAACATCGTTTCTCCAACAGCTTCTCCGTATACATATACAGCATTGTACTCATCGCTTACTGAAGCAAGAGGATGTGTGTCTGCTAAAAGAGTTGGCTGAACACTAACTTCTACATTGTCGCCGTCACGATGTGCATATCCAATCAGTTTCATCGTATAGCCTAATTGTTTACTATATTGCAAGTCTTCTTCCGTTACTTCTGTAATACCTTGAACACGAACATCGTCCAAGTCAATTTTCATTGAAAATCCTAGTGTAGCCAAGATTGCCATTTTGCGAGCAGCATCTAAACCACCTACGTCAGAAGTTGGATCCGCTTCAGCATATCCTAAATCCTGCGCTTCTTTTAACACTTCATCATAAGCGCTTCCTTCTTTTGTCATTTTCGTTAAAATGAAGTTTGTTGTACCATTTACAATTCCCATCATTTTGGTAATACGATCAGATGCTAATCCATCTGCTAATCCACGAAGAATTGGAATACCGCCTGCTACACTTGCTTCATAAAATAAATCACAGTTATTTTCAGAAGCTACTGTTAACAATTCTGATCCATAAACTGCCATCAAATCTTTGTTTGCCGTTACAACATGCTTTTTATTACGAAGGGCTGTTAAGATATAATCTCTTGTTTCTTCAACGCCACCCATTACTTCAATGACAACGTCAATCTCCGCGTTATGTAAAACGTCTTCAACATTCGTTGTTAATTTATCTTCACTGATTTCTACGTCACGTTTCTTATCAATATCTTTAACTACTACTTTTTTAACTTCTACAGGACACCCGACTTGATGACTTAATTTATCCTGATGATTTTCAATAATTTTGACTACTCCGCTTCCTACCGTTCCTAACCCTAATAATCCTACTGAAATACTTTTTGTCATATTCCTCACCTCTGTGTTCTTTCTACGTATACATTTGTTCTCTTATAGAGGACATTATAGACCTTATTTTTCTTTTTTACAAGGTTTACTTGCCATCTTTTCTCGTAAACTCGTTAAAAAAATTGGTATATAAAGATAAATGTAAATTTTTAAAATATTTCATTTTATTATCATAACATGGCTCTCACTGTTTTTTAATAAAAAAAAGACAATTTCACCGAAATGAAATTGCCTTTTTCTGTTATGATTTTTTCGCAAACGCTTCTTTATTTACAATTGTAATAGGAGACTCATTTGTAAGTACTGCTTTAATGTTTTTAACACATAAAGAAATCATTTCCGTGCGCGTTTCGATACTCGCACTGCCGATATGAGGAAGAGCTACAACATTAGGCAATTGAAGAAGAGGGTGAGAAGCAGAAATAGGCTCTTGATCGAATACATCCAAGCCAGCTCCAGCAATTTCACCGGATTGAACCGCATGTAACAATGCTTGCTCATCAACCACTGCTCCTCTTGAAGCATTAATAAAAATCGCAGTTGTTTTCATCTGTTCAAATGCTGAAGCATTAAATAAATGTTTGGTTTCGTCCGTTAACGGTGTCAAACAAACAACAAAATCAGATCGTTCAAGCAGCTCATTTAACTCACAGTAAACTGCATCGAGCTTTTTTTCTGCTTGAAGGTTGCGGCTTCGATTGTGGTACAGAATTTCCATATCAAAACCTGTAGCACGTTTCGCAAGCGTCTCTCCAATTTTCCCCATTCCAACAATACCTAATGTTTTATGATGAACATCTCTACCCGCTAACAAAAATGGACTCCAGCTTTTCCACTGATTTTCTTTCACATATCCAGCAGCTTCTACTAAACGTCTAGCTACACTCATTAATAAACCAAACGTTAAATCTGCTGTTGTATCAGATAAAACATCGGGGGTATTAGAAACGATAATTCCTCGTTCAGTTGCCGCTTCTACGTCAATATTATCGAATCCGACCGCCAAGTTAGCTACAAGCTTTAAATGAGGAGCTTGCGTAAGCAACTCACTATCAATACGATCTGAAAGCATTGTTAATAGAACATGTGCGTGCTTAGCTTTTTCACAAAGCAGCTCATGAGGGACTGCCTCATCTTCTTTATCCCACATTTCCACATTCGCTACTGCCTTTAAAGGTTCGATTAATTCATTCGGTATTTTTCTCGTAATAAATACAAACGGCTTGTCCATATGTACGCCACCTCTTTATCCTTTTTAAACTGCATGCATAAAAACAAAATAGAAAAACAGGTTTGGATTATCCAACACCTATTTTTCTATTTTATCATATTCTATAGTAATCGCTTTTTAATGAATCCATGTTAATTCAGGAATGTGATAACGAGACGTTGAAATACCCACCGACTGGTAAAAGCGCTTCAGAAAAGCTTCGTAGTGAGAAGAATGAGCTAATACTCCTTCCAGCTTCTCATAATACTTTTGTTTTTGCCTCTCATCTTGTACACTGTAATACCCTTCAATGACTTCAAAATAATGAACGGGAAAAAGAAGTCTAGCATATAACAGTCTCCATGAAAAAGAAGAAAGCGGATTTACCTTTTCGTATTCACTTAAAAACTGATGCATGTGCCTTTCATCGACAGCGTATGTTAATAAATATTGTTCCCTTATATATTCAGCTATATCTCTGCTCGGATGATCGAAGACCCAATCTGCTGGGAGCTTGTAAACGTAGTCTTCCCCCCATGTTTTTTGCCCGAACCGATGATGACAAATCGTCGCAGCGTCAACTGAACGAGGCAAATCGTCAATTTCCGTGTCTACTAGGTATTGAATAGCATTTTCCGTTAATCCTAGGTAATAAGGAAAAGTTTCTAAAAAACGTTTTTCCATCTCTTGATTAGGCAAAGCACGTAATCTTCCATACCAAAATTGCTCCATCTGGTCGAGACGCTTCTCCCACATGGACTTCCATTGCCCTAGCCGGTTTGCTTTTTCCACTTCATAAGGAAACAGTCTCCCTTTTTGATGAAAAATAGCTAGCTCGTGCCCAGGTGAAAAGTTGGGGTTTTTCTCTTCCGCAAGACAGCGGCAAATGATAAATTTTTCAGTTTCAGTTTCTGTAATCATTTCACCATTCAAATTAGGCATAAATGTTGCCACATGGCGATCACCTTGGCCCATCAGAAATTGACTCATTTGATATAGTTCATTTAACTCGTCTTGTTCCATTTGCTTTACATTAATGATTGTATATAAAATATCTCGATACTGAAAACCTTCAAATTTACCTATGGGCATAAATTCATTTGGACGTAATCCGTAATGCTCATAAATGGTTTGTATCATTTTAATCCCTCTCTTCATTCATTCAAGAAATTATATGATGGAAAACAACATTACTTGTCATAATATTTACAGAGGAATGAATAGATTAGAAATACACCATTTATAGTTATTTACTCCGGGTTAGTAGTATGAAACAACTTTAGACTTAAAAATATATAGAAAACAGGTGATGATACTTGGAGAAAAAACATACACAAAGTGAGTTAGAAAAAAAAGCAAGAGAATGGTTAATAGAACGCGGCGTGGCTCTTACAGACATTGCTGAACTGGTCTATTACTTGCAAAAAAAGTATCACCCAAACTTGACAATTGAAGACTGTTTATATAACGTTGAGCGCGTCATTTCTAAACGAGAAGTTCAAAATGCTATTTTAACGGGTATTCAACTAGATGTCCTCACGGAAAAAAAAGTTATTGAGCCGCCTCTGTTGGATATTCTTGAGAAAGACGAAGGTTTATACGGTATCGACGAGATTTTAGCATTATCGATTGTAAATGTGTACGGATCAATCGGCTTTACCAATTACGGGTATATTGATAAACAAAAGCCGGGTATTCTAGAACGATTAAACGATAAATCGACTGGAGAGTGCCACACTTTCTTAGATGATTTAGTAGGCGCAATTGCCGCCGCTGCTTCTAGCCGGTTAGCGCACCGGGCTGCCAGCCAAGAATAGGTTTTAAAAACAAAAAAAGCTGTCAATTGACAGCTTTTTAAATTCGCTCCATCCACTCTTTTAGTGAATCTACCGTATAAGTTGGCTTTTTCTCATACCCTTCTAGTAACTCTCTTGTTGTTACCCCTGTATGAACTAGTAATGTATCTAAGCCTGCATTCATCCCTGCTAAAATATCTGTATCATAGTAATCACCAATCATGATTGTTTCTTCTTTTGGCGTACCGATGACTTCAAGGGCTTGCTCCATAATAATACTTTCTGGTTTGCCAATAAATACTGGATTTGTTTGAGTAGAAACCGTAATAACGGACGTGATAGATCCATTACCAGGCAGTAAGCCTCTTTCAGTAGGAATCGCAATATCTCCGTTCGTTGAAACAAAAAAGGCGCCGTTTCGAACGTTTAAACATGCTTTTGCTAATTTTTCATATGTAATTTCCTGATCCAAACCAACAACTACGAAATCCGTATCTTCCTCTTCAATGGTAAATCCTTTTTCAAGCAGCGCATGTCGGATTCCTTCTCCACCAATTACATAAGCTGAAGCATTTGCTTTACGTTCGTGCAAATAATTAGCTGTTGCCTGACTTGTTGTAAAAACTTGCTCTTCTGTTGCAGGAATGCCAAATGCCTCTAGCTTTTCAGCTACTTTATCGGGCGTTTTTGTTGAGTTGTTTGTTACAAATAAATAAGGAATTCCTTTTTCCTTTAATTTAATAACAAAATCACGCGCCTCGGCAATTAGCTCTGTTCCTTTGTACATTGTTCCGTCTAAATCAATCAAATATCCTTTATATTCCTTCATGTTGTGTGATCTCCTTTCAAGTCTCATACTTGAAATCATAGCTTATTTTTTATACAACTACAACTTGCTTGCCTTTAGTTACGAAAAGCAGACACAGGTCCTAACTCTGTCTCTAGATATGTCCTTACGCGCTCTGAAAATGCTGCCAGTACGTCTTTATGCTGCATCACTTTTTGATAAATATCCTGATGTTTAACATCCACATATTCTTGAACAAGGCTTTTACGCAATTGAACGATCTCTTTTAATGGCGTTTCTTCCTCTTTTTCAACCACTTTCTCATCAACTAAAATGTCAATGATATCGTCGTAACTGCCTGGATCTCTCATAATAAACCCATCAATCATTGCATTTCCTACATCTAAAACGTTTTCAATTAAAAGGTGTACAATTCTCTCTAATGCCTTTTTCTCTATTTCTGTGTTCCAGCTCGAATGCTCAGTAAACAAACGAACATGTTCATCAAAAAAAACAAGCGTGGCTTCTATTTTTTCACGATCTACAAAGTACATATTATTTCCTCCCTAGTTGTCAGCTCTCTATAAATCTTTTTTCATAAACAAACGGGGTTCCTGTTCTATTTTATCATGACCCATTATCCATTTGATAAATTCATTTTTGTTTTTGACCTTATTTGATATGATACAAATACAACCTATGAAAGGAGTATACCTATGAGCGAACGCTTTTATCTATATGACGATGTTGTATCTACAAAGACCCGGTTTGTCAGCTTTATGGGCGAAAATCAACGATTTGATTTAGCTATTATCCAAACCGACCGTTATTATGGCAAACAAGTTGTTCTTGATATTCAAGGAGGACGCTTCGCCATCATTGGACAAGATGACCTTGAAGAACCAAACTATCTTGAAGAAGTATTTAAATTAAACAGTGAAGACGGTCAGGAACTTCGCGAATTTTTATATGAAATCATCTAAAAAAAAAGGCAGCGTGAAGGACAATTAGTGTCTTCTGCTTGCCTTTTTTTACTTATGGACTTTTTTTAAGACAAAATACGCACAGCCAAAATTACAATATTCATGTAAATAGTCTTGAAGCGTACTAATCTTCGTATCATACGTTGCCTTTTGATTTCGGTCATCAAAAAAGCCTCGCAGTCGAAGCTGATTGTATCCCCAATCTCCCACAATATAGTCATAGCGGCTCAGCACGTCAATAAAGCGACCTCTAAACGCCTCTTCATTAAATGCCTCGCGCTCATCTTTTAATACTTCATAACAAATATTATTGATACAGACCATTGCTCACACCTCTTCTCTTAAAATTTACCATACCATAATTATGATGATGAAACCATCAATTAACATGAAATTTTTCACGTATAAGCAGCACTCTAATCCTGTAGGAGTTTTATTGGTATACCTACTGATCTTTTATGCTCCACATAAAGGTTCGCCGGTTTATCTGGCGTACGATATTTAACTACAGGAGGTGGAAATGGTGAAGAAAACTATTCTTGGAATCGCTTTAATAACAAGTATTTTAACCATTGGCTGTCAAAATAAAAACACAGCTGAAAATGAAAATTTATCACCAAACAACCCAGATGCCATTAATGTAAACGAGCCTAATCATTATTATAATCCAAATAATAATAGCGGCACAAATTATGGATATGTTCGATACACTAAAAACACAAATGAACAAAATTCCAATATGAACCAAGTAGGAACATTTAATCGAGAAGAAGCAGCCGACAATATTAGTAAACTGAGCACCGCTATACCAAATATTAAGCAAGCCGCTACGCTAGTAACCGATAAAGATGTGCTTGTTGCTTATAAAACAGATGCTAAAAACAGGAATAACGCAGCCGATCAGGTAAAACGTACAGCTATGTCTGTAGTTCCTCGTTATTATCATGTATACGTCTCAGATAATCCGAAACAGATGGACCAAATCGAAAATATCAGTGAAATGAATACGCAAACGAATGATGCTAGAAAACGAATCAATGGAGTTATTCAACAAATGCTAAAATCTCCCCAAGGGCGTAAAATGAACGGCGGAGAAGATGCAAATGGAAGAGAGAAAAACGAATTGAATGAACCGATGACGGACAAAGATATGGTGGAATAAACGAAACAGATAAAATCTACGTTCACCGTAATAAAAAAACGAACCACTAATCAAACAGTTTGATTAGTGGTTCGTTTTTCACTTCGGCTAAACTACTTTTGTTCCAGCCTCTTTTTACCTTATTTGCTTTCTTGCGCTTTGTTTTTTGCAGCAGCGTTAACTTGCTCATCTGCATGGTAAGAAGAACGTACAAGAGGACCTGCTTCAACATGGCTGAATCCTTTTGATAATGCAATTTCTTTTAGCTCTTCAAATTCATTTGGATGGTAATATTTTTGAACTTTTATATGCTTTTTAGTTGGCTGTAGATATTGGCCTAGCGTCATAATATCTACATTATTTGCACGCAAATCATCCATCGTTTCAATAATTTCTTCTTTTGTTTCTCCTAGACCAAGCATGATACTTGATTTCGTAGGGATATCCGGCTGCATTTCTTTTGCACGGCGAAGGAACTCAAGAGAACGCTCATATTTAGCACGAGCACGAACACGAGGCGTAAGGCTGCGTACTGTTTCAATATTATGATTTAAAATATCAGGACGTGCGTCCATTACAATACGTAAGTTCTCTTCCACACCGCCCATATCAGAAGGCAATACTTCAATTGTTGTGAATGGATTTTTACGACGAATCGCACGAATTGTTTCAGCTAATACGCTTGCTCCTCCGTCTTTTAAATCATCGCGAGCTACTACTGTAATAACCGCATGTTTTAAGTTCATTAGCTGAACAGAATCCGCTACGCGTTCTGGCTCTTCTAAATCTAATTCTGTTGGTAAACCTGTCTTAACCGCGCAAAAACGACAGGCACGTGTACATACTTCTCCTAAAATCATAAAAGTTGCCGTACGACGAACAGCCCAACACTCATGAATATTCGGACATCTTGCTTCTTCACAAACTGTATGAAGGTTTTTCTCACGCATCATTTTCTTTAAGCCTGTGTAATTTTCGTTTGTGTTTAGCTTAATCTTCAGCCACTCGGGTTTGCGGACATGCTCTTCTTTTGTTGCCATATTATCAACTCCACCAATCTAGAAAATGTCTATAACCTATATGCTTAATTTTAACTACATATTAAAAACATAACTATATGTCACTTTATCATAAAAAAGTGAGATTCGACAAGTTGTCTGCTCTTTATTTTCCTCAGTTTTCTTCTATTTCCCATTCAAATGTGTGCGTTTTCATCCTCCGTATAATTTCCATTTATCTTCTGAATAAAATTCTTTAAAAAAGTTTTGAAGCGATTTCCATTAATTAATATTTATGAAATCTTTTTTCTCGCTGCAAACTAGTATTACACACTATTTTTAGAAAGGGGGAAACACGATGCGCAAAACGATTATCTTACTTTTTATGTTCATGTCTATATTCACAGGATGGCACCACGTAACAGCTGAATCATCAGCAGATCAAGAAAAAATACTTATTCAAAAGAGATTAGAGCTGTATAAACAAATGGAAGCCGCTACTACGATTCCTTGGTATTACTTTGCTGGGATTGACCAGTATGAACGAAATATTCGACGCTCTCATAAAGATATTCCAAGAGAAAAAGGCGCGATCGCCATTTATTATCCTCCAGAAAAATGGTCAGGTTCTTTAAATCCGGATTTGGAAGATACAAACCCACTTACTATTTCTCTGCTCGGGGGAATGGGCAAAGATGGGAACGGAGACAAAAAAGCAGACCAATTTAATGATGAAGATATGCTTTTTACAATGGCAGATTATATTCGGACGTTCGGGGTTTCCGAAGACTATATTAAAATTGCGCTTTGGAACTATTATCACCGGGCTAAAGCAGTTGATATTATTTTAGGGAATGCCAAAATTTTCCGCCATTACGGACGCATTGATTTAAAAGGTTCTTCATTTCCGGTGCCTCTCCGTGCGAACTACAGTTATCGCAGTACATGGGGAGATGCGCGCGGCTGGGGTGGCAAACGAATTCATGAAGGAACAGACATTTTTGCAGATTACGGAGTTCCAGTAAAATCCCCTTGCTATGGCATTATTGAGCTTAAAGGATGGAATAAATATGGAGGCTGGCGAATCGGTATTCGTGACCTTCATAATAACTATCACTATTTGGCTCATTTAAGCGGATTTGCAAAAAATTTAAAAGTAGGACAAATTGTAGAACCAGGAACACTCATTGGCGGAGTAGGAAGTTCCGGTTATGGACCTCCTGGAACTTCTGGGAAATTCCCTCCTCACTTGCACTATGGAATGTATAAAGATAACGGCAAAAATGAGTGGTCGTTTGACCCATATCCTCAGTTAAGAACGTGGGAACGAAATGATCGTTTAGAACTAAAGAAAAAATAAAAAAACGGGAAGCTGATGCTTCCTGTTTTTTTATCCTGATGCTTTACTTTCTTTTGCTTTTTTCACAGCATGAGCAATACTCGCGGCCAAGCCGCCCCATATGATGACCATCCCTACAACCATCATTGTCATTGAACTTTCATCCATTATTTAGAAACCCCCTTCTCTTTAACTGACAAACGAAGCGTCCCATCTTTCCATCGTGCAAAAGAAAAAGCAATTCCCAAAATAACAGCCAAAGCTGCCACACCCCAACCAAAAGGACCTACAAAAGTCGTTGCATACTGTTCGTAATTTTCCGAAATATTTTTCCGGAAGTTATCAAACATCATGTATCCAAGTACAAGTGGTGTAACTACTCCTAAACATACTTTCCACCATGAACCGATTCGGATATCAGAAACTTCGTTTGCATGCTGCTGAAGGCTGCTCAACTTCTTAAATACCCAAGCAACTAATACAACTTCTACTAAGCCTGCTAGAGCAACTCCGAAGTTATTAATGAAATAGTCGATCACATCTAAGAAATAAAGTCCTCCTTGTGTTGCAAATAATAGCGAGCAAATTGAAGCGATTCCTCCACCTATTAATACAGATTTTGTACGTGAGATAGTAAATTTATCTTGAATGCCTGCTACGAAGGTTTCAATAATTGAAATAAGCGACGTTAATCCTGCTAATGTTAAGGAAGCAAAGAATAACATTCCAAACAGCTGTTTAAACGCTGGAAATTCATTAATAATTTGCGGAAAAACCACAAAGGCTAGTCCTACCCCTCCCTGAACTACTTTATCGATTGGGATACCTTGCTGAGTAGCCATAAAACCTAGTGCGCTAAACACACCGATTCCTGCTAGTAATTCAAACGCTGAATTACCAAATCCAGTAATAAACGCATTATTAGTTAAATCAGATTTCTTTGGAAGGTAACTGGAATAAGTGATCATAATAGCAAAACCAACAGATAAACTAAAGAAAATTTGACCATATGCCGCGATCCAAACCTTTCCATCTCCAATTGCGCTCCAGTTTGGTTTAAAGAAAGCATGTAGACCTTCCATTGCTCCGTCTAACGTAACTGCTCGAATGACAATGATTAAAAATAGAATAATTAGTGTTGGTAGAAAGATTTTGTTTGCGGCTTCAATTCCTTTTTTGATTCCTTTTAATAAGACACCTAACGTCACAATCCATACAAGTACAAGCGGAATTAAAACGTGTAATACGAGGCTTCCTGTTTGTCCTGGTGCTTCAGCTAACTTTAAGTAATCTCCATATAAAAACGCTTCCGTATCGTTTCCCCAGCTTAACTTAAATGAAAAGATAAAATACGACATCGCCCACGCGATAATGACGGAATAGTAAACCGAAATAAAAAAGGAAATAGCTACTTGCCACCAGCCTAGCCATTCAGCCTTGGGACTTAGTCTTGCTAATGATAAAGGAGAGGAACCTTTATATTTATGTCCAATAGCAAATTCCATGATTAAGATAGGAATTCCTGCCGTCAACAAAGCAAATAAATAGGGGAGAAAAAATGCCCCTCCTCCATTTTCATATGCAGTGGCTGGAAATCTCCATATATTTCCTAGTCCAATTGCTGAACCTGCTGCTGCTAAAATAAACCCTGCTCTTGATCCCCACTGCGGCCTATTTTCCACTGTAATTCCCCCTCTTGTTCTCTCCCTACTCTCTTTTTATCGTAGATCAACGATAATTTTTATAATTTTTAGATTATTCTTTCTATAACTTCCTATCTCAAATTATAGAAGGGAGAAGATAGTGTGTCAAAATATTTTTTATAGAAAATTCACACAAATGTTCCAATGAATAAAAGCAGGTATGAAAGTATTTTTGAACTTCCGCACCTGCTTTTTAAATAACACTTTATCACGTTAATATAATATTGTTAATTTTTCTTCGGAAGTTCAATTGCCGGAGAAGACGAATTTCCACCGTTAAAATAATCGGGAACATTTCCAGGGATAACAGTCCCTCCTACCGGAATTGTAGCCGTAACGGTTGTTTTTCTCGTTGCAAACGGGATAATGATTTGCATGTTTACTTTTACTTTGATGGATACTTCAAGAAATGCATTATTTATTCCATATTCCTCGATTTTTCGCACTACGTCTGTTTGAACGTCACCAATAGCATGAAATTTAACCGGAATCAGCGGACCTAGATTTCCAAGCAGCGCATTATTAGTTGCTTGCCCAAGAGGAACTTGGTATACAATTCCTTGATTCCGCAGCTTTTCATTTTTTTCAATACGAATATCTGTTGGAAGTTCAAGTGCATCTAAATTCCCTTTCTCTGCCTCTTTTAAATTAGCTTGAACGAATGACGTAGTCTGAGCTCTAACCCGATTTACAAGCGCTGTGTCAATTTTGGCTACTTGACCGTTAGGTGTAGATTCAACCTTAATAACATCTACGTCCAGTTGATCAAGTACCTGTTTATTCACCGCTTTATTAATAACTAAAGTTGCAATCTCTTTTGTTTGTGCTTCAGCATATTTCATTAACGTCGGTTCAATCCCTCTATTAATTAGCCATAATCCTACCCCTGTGGAAAGCATAAAAAAAAGAAAGGTGAGCAACAGAACGTAGCGAAAAGGAAGCGGGCCTTTTCTTGTTAATTTCCGACGAAGTTTAACCAAAAAAAATCCCTCCTTACAAGCTATATGTATGCATGTATAAGGAGGTTCACGCTTCTTTTAAAAAGTTTTATCTTAAATTTTCCACTATATTAAAGCATTTTCAATAAAGCATCTTTGCCAATTGTTCCTTTAAAAATTCCTCTTTTTTCAGCTTCAAGCGTTACAGATTCAAGAGGCGCTTCAAGAAGTTGCTCAATTGTACGTACACCTACAGCTCTTCCAGCTATTATTTGACGATCAGCTAATTTATCATTTAATAGACCTACGTCCAGTGCTCCGCACATAATGTACCCTTTATCCGATGAGATTGTTAACAGAGTTGTTTTTGGCAGCAATACGGTAACTGCATTAAACGTATGACCTTCAATTACAATAGGCGCTAAGGTAATCATAGTAACTCACTCCTTTCTTAATCAATTTATGATTTTGAAAGAAAAAAGTGAGGTTTTACATATACTTTTCTACCTATTTGACGTTTATATTCCTTCTTCCTTATTTATATAAACTTTTATAGGACTCAGTGCTAAAATTCATTAAAAAAATCTAATTGTTTAGGAGCTAAATTCTCATATTCAATATTTAATAAACTCATGAGCTGTTTGGCATTATGTACAGCATCTCCGCCGGAGTTATTATTAAATAACAGGTAAATGTCCTTCGTTTGTTTTTGCAGCTTTTCAAGCCGTTCTTTCCACTCTAGGAGCTCTTTTTCATTGTAACGATACAAAAACCTTACTGCTCGCCAATTGCCTTCTGCGGGCTTATTCCAACCGTGTACGTTTCGTCCGTGAAAACGGATAAGTGTTTTCTGTTTATCTGTAGCATGAATCACAATTGGAATAGATCCTTCTCCTGCCTGCGGTTCATCACAAATACCATGAATCCACTTCTCTTGTTCCATAAACGTTAACGTTTTATCATAGAAAAATGGCTTAAACCAAGACTGATTTCGAAACTCAAGGGCTACTGGCAAATCTCCAAACTTCTCACGGCTATATCTCAAATAGGCTACGTTTTCTTTGGTACAGTCAAACCAAGGTGGCATTTGGAATAAAATCATGGCCAGCTTATTTGAACTTACGTATGGCTTCACTGATTCTAAAAATGCATGAAACATTTCTTCCTTGCTATCAAACGGATTCCCTTCTCTCATATGCCCTGTCATGCCTTGATAGGCTTTTACCACAAAACGAAAAGATTCGGGTGTATCATTCACCCACTTTTCTACATTTGATTTAGGTTGAATTGCATAAAAAGATGAATCGACTTCAACAATTGGAAAATGGCCTGCGTATACGGCAAGCTTGTCTCTTGACGAAACACCCGCTTCATATAATGAATCATGATCTCCCCAGCCTGTGACTCCAATATAAATCATGCCATTCCTCCTCTATTTTCTTAGCTTCGCTTTTCTTTATCTTAATACAAACGATACAAAAAAACTCGTTTGCATAAACAGCAAACGAGTTTTTATCTATTATTAACCGATTGAACCTTCCATTTCAAATTTGATTAGACGGTTCATTTCTACTGCATATTCCATTGGAAGCTCTTTTGTAAATGGCTCAATAAAGCCCATTACAATCATTTCTGTTGCTTCTTCTTCAGAAATACCGCGGCTCATTAGATAGAATAATTGTTCTTCAGATACTTTCGATACCTTCGCTTCATGCTCAAGTGAGATGTTATCGTTTAAAATCTCATTGTACGGAATTGTATCAGAAGTTGATTGATTATCCATAATTAGCGTATCACACTCAATGTTCGCACGTGCACCTTCTGCTTTACGGCCGAAGTGTACGATACCGCGGTATGTTACTTTACCGCCTTGTTTTGAGATTGATTTTGATACGATTGTTGAAGATGTGTTCGGTGCTAAGTGAATCATTTTTGCACCAGCATCTTGGTGCTGTCCTTTACCAGCAAGGGCAATAGATAATGTCATACCACGTGCACCTTCACCTTTTAAGATAACAGCTGGATATTTCATTGTTAACTTAGAACCGATGTTTCCATCAATCCATTCCATTGTTGCGTTTGCTTCACAAACCGCGCGTTTTGTTACAAGGTTATATACGTTGTTCGCCCAGTTTTGAATTGTTGTATAGCGGCAATACGCATCTTTTTTGATGATGATTTCTACAACGGCACTGTGAAGAGAGTTTGTTGTATAAACAGGTGCTGTACAGCCCTCTACATAGTGGACGTGTGAGCCTTCATCAGCAATAATTAACGTACGCTCAAACTGTCCCATATTTTCAGAGTTAATACGGAAATAAGCTTGTAATGGTGTATCAACTTTTACGCCTTTTGGTACGTAAATAAATGATCCACCAGACCAAACCGCCGAGTTAAGAGCAGAGAATTTGTTATCCGTTGGCGGGATAACTTTTCCAAAATGCTCACGGAAAATATCTTCGTTTTCTTTTAGCGCCGTATCCGTATCTTTAAATACGATACCTTGTGCTTCAAGATCTTCTTTCATATTGTGATAAACAACTTCAGATTCGTACTGAGCTGATACACCCGCAAGATACTTTTGCTCTGCTTCAGGAATACCTAGTTTATCAAACGTTTGTTTAATTTCTTCAGGAACTTCATCCCAAGAGCGTTCAGACTTCTCAGATGGTTTTACGTAGTACGTAATTTCATCAAAGTCTAAGCTTGCCATGTCTCCGCCCCACTGTGGCATTGGCATGTTGTAGAAGTGCTCTAGAGATTTCAAACGGAAGTCAAGCATCCATTGTGGTTCCTCTTTCATACGAGAAATTTCTTCTACGATTTCTTTTGTTAAACCGCGTTTTGAGCGGAAAATTGATACGTCTTTATCGGAAAATCCATATTTATAATCGCCGATTTCTGGCATTTTTTTAGCCATCTTTTATTACCCCCTACTTGATAGGATTGGGAATGAATGAAGGTCTTATTTTTGTTCGTTAAGACCTTTTTCCATCGCTTTCCACGCTAGTGTTGCACATTTAATACGCGCAGGAAATTTTGCTACACCTTGAAGTGCTTCAATATCTCCTAAATCTATACTATCATCATACTCTTTACCTTGCATCATGTCAGAGAAGATATGGGCCATTTTAAACGCTTTGTCTACTTCTTGACCTTTAATTGCTTGTGTCATCATTGAAGCTGATGACATTGAAATTGAACATCCTTCACCTTCGAACTTTGCATCCACCACTTTGCCGTCCTCTACTTTTAAAGAAAGTTCAATGCGGTCTCCACACGTCGGGTTATTCATATGAATGTTCACAGTATCTTCATTCAACGTTCCACGATTACGCGGATTTTTATAATGGTCCATAATTACTTGACGATAGAGAGTATCTAAATTATTAAAAGCCATTTGTAAAATACTCCTTCGTTTTTATTAATGATGATACCAATTTATCTACTTCTTCTTCCGTGTTATACAAATAGAAGCTTGCACGTGCAGTAGAAGATACGTTTAAATATTTCATCAGCGGCTGCGCACAGTGATGACCTGCACGAATCGCAATTCCATCAGCGTCTACTACCGTTGCAACGTCATGCGGATGCACATCTTCGATATTAAACGTCACAACACCCGCTCGCTCTTTCGGTCCGTAAATCGTAATTCCATCTACTTGCGATAAGCGATCCAGTGCGTACTGCGCTAACTTGTGCTCATGTGCTTGAATATTATCTAAACCAACTTCTTCTAAGAAATCAATCGCTGCACCTAAACCAATTGCACCTGCAATGATTGGCGTACCTCCTTCAAATTTCCAAGGAAGCTCTTTCCACGTTGATTCGTATAGGTTTACGAAGTCAATCATTTCGCCGCCAAACTCGATTGGTTCCATTTTTTCAAGAAGCTCTTTCTTTCCATAAAGAGCGCCGATTCCAGTCGGTCCGCCCATTTTATGTCCAGAGAAAGCAAAGAAATCACAGTCTAAATCTTGTACATCCACCTTCATGTGAGGCGTACTTTGCGCACCATCCACAACCATTACTGCACCGTTAGCATGTGCAATTTCTGCAATCTCTTTTACTGGGTTAATTGTGCCCAATACGTTAGATACTTGCATAATCGATACAATTTTGGTGTTGGATGTAATCGTGCTTTTTACCTCTTCGAGTGAAAGTGCATGATCTTCTGTTAATGAAATATATTTTAACGTTGCACCTGTTTCCTTGGCAACTTGCTGCCAAGGAATGATGTTGCTGTGATGCTCCATATAAGTAATCACAATTTCATCACCAGGTTTGAGATTAGCACGGCCATAGCTTGCAGCTACTGTATTAAGAGCTGTCGTTGTACCACGCGTAAAGATAATCTCTTCCGTTGATTTTGCATTAATAAACTTACGAACCTTTTCACGAGCGCCTTCGTATCCGTCTGTTGCTCTTGTACCAAGCGTGTGAACACCTCGGTGTACGTTTGAGTTATATTCTTTATAATACTTCTCAATTGCTTCAATTACAGCAAGCGGCTTTTGTGAAGTTGCTGCACTGTCTAAATAAACGAGTGGGCTGCCATTTACCTCTTGGTCTAAAATAGGAAATTGTTTACGAATATCAGAGATATTCATTATCGAACTTTCCTTTCAATTAAATCTGTTAATTGCTTTTTAACCGTTTCGATTGGCAACTCGTTTACAACTGGTGCTAAGAACCCGTGGATAACTAGACGTTCTGCTTCTGTTTGCGGAATACCGCGGCTCATTAAGTAGTAAAGCTGAATTGGATCTACGCGTCCAACAGATGCAGCGTGTCCTGCTGTTACATCGTCTTCATCAATTAGAAGAATTGGGTTTGCGTCTCCACGTGCTTTTTCACTTAACATTAACACACGAGATTCCTGCTCAGCGTTTGATTTAGATGCACCGTGTTCAATTTTACCGATACCGTTAAAGATTGAAGACGCGCTTTCTTTCATAACGCCGTGTTTTAAAATGTAGCCTTCAGAATGTTTTCCGAAGTGTACGATACTTGTTGTTAAGTTTTGAGACTGCTCTCCACGTCCAACTGTTACCGTTTTTGTATCTCCATATGAACCGTCGCCCATTAGATACGTTGTATTTTCTGAAACTGTATTTCCTTCACTCATTAAGCCTAAAGCCCACTCAATGCGACCATCTTTGCCCGCTACGCCGCGGCGGTTCACATAAGTAGTTGTACCTTTAGCTAAGTAGTCAACAGCCCCAAATGTTACTTTTGCATTGCTGTTAGCAAATACTTCCGTCACGATATTGACAACACCGTTTGACTCTTCAGCAGTAGCAATGTAGTTTTCTACATATGTTACTGAGCTGTTGTCTTCAGCTACAACAATCACATGGTTGAATAAAGCAGCTTCTTCATCTTCACGGACAAATACAGCTTGAAGCGGCTCTTGTACTTCTACATTTTTAGGAACGTATACAAATACACCGCCGTTTAATAACGCTGCGTTTAATGCAGTTAAACGGTGCTCATCTACTTTAACTCCGTCTTTCATGAAGTACTTCTCAACAAGGTCGCTATGCTCTTTAGCAGCTGTTTGAATATCTGTGAAGATAACGCCTTGAGACTTTAGCTCTTCTGTTAATGTTGAATATGCAGCTGTTTGGTCACGCTGAACATATAAATTTTTAACAGCTTCTGTATCAATCAATGCTTTAACCACTTCTGGAAGCTCGTCTACAGATGAGATTGTGCTTGCCTGTGAAGTGTGCTTGTCAAATGCAGTAAAGTTCCATTTCGAAATGTTTGTTTTATCTGGCTTTGGAAGTGCAAGATCTTCTGCTTTCGCAAGAGCTTGTAAGCGAAGATCTAGCAGCCAACTTGGTTCATTAGCTTCTTTTGAAAAGCTGCTGATGTACTCTTGATCAAATGGTAATTTCGTATCAATAGTCATAGAGATCCTCCTAACTCTTAAGCTTCTTGCTCTACAGTTTCGTCTTCAATACCTAATTCTTGTTTGATCCAGTCATAACCTTCTGCCTCTAGACGCTGTGCTAATTCTGGTCCGCCTGATTTTACAACGCGACCTTGCATCATAACGTGAACTTTATCTGGTGTAATGTAGTTTAGTAAACGTTGGTAGTGAGTAATCATTAAGCAACCAAACTCGCTGCCGCGCAGTTCATTAATACCTTTTGATACAACTTTTAACGCATCGATATCTAAACCAGAGTCGATTTCATCTAAAATTGCAATTCCTGGTTGAAGCATCATTAATTGAAGAATTTCATTACGTTTCTTCTCACCGCCAGAGAAACCTTCGTTTAGGTAACGCTGAGCCATGTCTTGATCCATTTCTAAGAAATCCATGTTTTTGTCTAATTGACGGATGAATTTCATTAGTGAAATTTCTTCGCCTTCTTCACGACGAGCATTAATTGCTGAACGTAAGAAGTCAGCATTTGTTACCCCGCTGATTTCACTTGGATATTGCATAGCTAGGAATAGACCTGCACGAGCGCGCTCATCTACTTCCATCTCAAGTACATCTTCGCCGTCTAGCGTGATGCTTCCTTGTGTAACCTCGTATTTAGGATGTCCCATGATTGCTGAAGATAATGTTGATTTACCAGTACCGTTTGGTCCCATGATTGCATGGATTTCGCCGCCCTTAACTTCTAAATTAACACCTTTTAAAATTTCTTTACCTTCAATTGCAACATGAAGATCTTTAATTGTTAAAGTTGACCCTGCCATATTAAAACCTCCAGTTATAGACGTATATAGTAAAAAACGATATACCTATATCTTTTTAATTATTCTCATTTTATTCTCATTACAATCTTATAACAAATGAAAACTTATAGCAACCTTTTGACCCAAAAGGTTTTAATCCATTATGTACGTTTTTCAAGACTAAATCCACTCATAAAAAAGTTGCCTTAAAAGACTCCATAGAGCCTTCTAAGACAAGCTTTTTTACGCGCTTTATTTACTTAGTGCGTGTGGCTAGTTATTTCTGAAATACACTCTTGGACAAGCGTAACGGACTGACTCATCGCTGCGCCTCCGCCAAATGCAGCTGACACTCCGCATGCTTCTAAAATTTCTTGCTCAGTTGCACCTTGATCAATGCAGCCTTTTGTATGATAAATCATACAGTACTCGTCTTGAGCTACTACGCTGATTCCTAACGCGATTAACTGCTTTTCTTTTTTAGAAAGAGAACCTTCTCCAAAACATGCTTCAGTAAACGCATTAAACGTTTTTGTTACTTCCGGCAATTTTTCGCTAAATTTCCCAACACCCATTTTATAATCATGAAGTGCTTGCTCAGTTGAATGACGTGCTTCTTGCTGCATAACGTCAGCTCCCATCATCAGTAAAGTTTTCACGGTTAGTATGCGTGAGAAAAATAAGAGTTATTCGTTTTCCCGCATACAAAAAAAGCACTTGCCCATAGTGGGCAAGCGCTTTTCTTCTATTATTTATTTACCGGCAGTACTCCGCCTTTGTATTTTTCTTTAATGTAGTCTTGAATTTCTTTAGAGTGAAGAACTTTCACTAAAGCTTTCACCGTATCTTTATTTTCGTCGCCTTTGTGAACCGTAATGATGTTTGCATAAGGGTTATTTTCTTTGCTTTCCACTGCGATTGGATCTTTTACTGGATCTAAACCAGCATCGATAGCATAGTTAGCATTGATAACAACAGCGTCACCTTCATTATTTTTGTACATCTGAGGTAGCAATCCGCCTTCAACATCGGCTTTAAATTTTAAATTCTTCGGGTTTTCTACGATATCTTTAATTTGTGCATCTGTTTTCTTTACGCCTGGTTTTAATTTGATTACGCCGGCTTTTTCAAAAATCGATAAAATACGTCCTTGCTCTGCTACTGCATCACGCATAATAACTGTGCCGTTTTTCGGAAGATCTTTTAAGCTTTTGTATTTTTTAGAGTAGATACCGATTGGTTCAATGTGAATAGCACCGGCACTTACAAAATCATACCCTTTTTCACCCTTGTGATCTTTTAGCACTGAATTCATATAAGGAACGTGCTGGAAGTAGTTTGCATCAATTTCATTGTTTGCAAGAGCTGTGTTCGGTAAGATGTAGTCTTGGAATTTTTTAATTTCTAAGTCAATTCCTTGTTTTTCTAAAATGGGTTTTGCTTGTTCTAAAATTTCAGCATGAGGCGTATTAGAGGCACCCACAACAATTTTCTTTTCATCTTTTGATCCATTGTTAGATCCACACGCAGCTAATCCTACTATTAGCGCAGATGTTAATGCTAAAGCCGAAAGCCATTTTTTCATAATAAATAATCCTCCCTTTATCTTTTATCAATTTTTGCAGTAATCGCATCTCCAATAAGTTGAATAATAAATACAATAATCAAAATTAAGATCGTAGCAGCTAGCGTTACATCGTTATGACTGCGCTGGAATCCTTCTAAATATGCAAGATTACCAAGACCTCCAGCTCCAATCACACCCGCCATTGCCGTATAGCCGACTAACGCGATCGTCGTTACCGTCAAACCAGAAATTAAAGCTGGCAGCGATTCAGGTAACAGCACTTTAAAGATAATAGTGCTTGTTGTTGCTCCCATTGATTTAGCAGCTTCAATAACACCTTTATCAATTTCGCGCAGACCAATTTCTACAAGACGCGCATAAAATGGTGCTGCTCCAACAATTAAAGCAGGTAACGCTGCATTAGCGCCTAAAATACTTCCTACCAACGCTTTGGTAAATGGAATCAGTAAAACAATTAAAATAATGAATGGAATGGAACGAAAGATATTTACGACCGCTGACACAATGGCATATAAAGGTTTGTTTTGCCAAAGCTGTCCTTTGGACGTTAAAAATAAAAGCAAGCCCAATAAAATACCTAGAACAAACGTGGCTATAACTGAAATAGCCGTCATATATAGTGTTTCATTTGTCGCTTGAATAAAATCATCTAAAATAACGTTTGGAAATAGTTTCTCAAGCATTTGTCATTACCTCCACTTCTACCTGCTGCTCATGAATGTATGCAATGACTTTTTCAACTTCTGTTAATTCTCCGTCTAAATGAACGAACAACGTTCCGTATGAACCTGTTTGTGTATGAGAAATCTTTCCTTGCAAAATATTAATCGTTACATCAAACTGTTTTAAAATCGTTGTAATGAGGGGTTGCTCTGCTTTTCCGCCAACAAACGTCAGCTGAATAATTTGCCCGCTTGGATATAACTCCTGTACTTGTTCAATTGTTTCAAACGTTTCTTCTGGTTCAGAAATTTGTTGAACGAATCGCTTTGTAATCGGCTGCTTAGGTTTTCTGAATACTTCTAGCACTTGTCCTTCTTCTACCACTGCCCCATTTTCCATAACGGCTACTCGATGACAAATTTTACGAATAACGTGCATTTCATGAGTAATCAATACAATGGTTAACCCTAGCTTCTCATTAATATCTACTAACAGATCTAAAATGGAATCTGTCGTTTGAGGATCAAGCGCTGATGTTGCTTCATCACACAGCAATACTTTTGGGTTATTGGCTAGCGCTCTAGCAATACCAACACGCTGCTTTTGTCCACCGCTAAGCTGTGATGGATAAGCATTTTCACGTCCTTCAAGCCCGACTAGCTTGATAAGCTCGTCTACTCGTTTCATTCTTTTTTCTTTTGAGATCCCTGCTATTTCTAACGGAAAGGCAATATTTTCTCGCACCGTACGCGACCACAAGATATTAAAGTGCTGAAATACCATACTAATTTCTTGTCTAGCTTTTCTGAGTTTTCCGCCTTTAATTTTTCCAATATCATTACCTGCTACTTCGACCGTTCCTGTCGTTGGTGTTTCTAACCCGTTTAGCAAGCGAATTAAAGAACTTTTCCCCGCTCCGCTATAACCAATAATTCCGTAAATTTCACCTTGGTTAACGGTTAGATTCACATTATCAACAGCTGTTACTTGACCGCTTTTAGCCTGATAAATTTTTGTAACGTCTGTTAATGTAATCATATTTCTTCACCTTCTTTAGTAAAAACTTAATTATGTTAGGTTGCCCTATAGGATGAAAAAGCCGTAAAACAATTTTCCCCATTAAAAAAGCCTCTCTGCGCATGACAGAAAGGCTCGATATTTAATCCTTTCTCTCATCTTTCAAAGCGCATAGCTTTGCAGGAATTGGCACCATTTCAGTTAGTCTGACGGTTGCCGGGTTTCACAGGGCTCAGTCCCTCCACCTCTCTTGATAAGAGTTCGCAACAATTATTTTGTTTTTGGAAATATTCATTCATTTATGAACATTCATGAGTGTGATTTTAGCATGTGTCAGATAGGCTGTCAACAGATTTTACTATTGGGATAATATCCCAAGGTTTCAACAGCCCCAACGGTTTGCTCTCCTTCAATTTCTTCATTTTAAACAAACGTTTGATTATCGAAGCTCTTCAAGTACGTGCTCGATGGAATGAAACGCATAGAGTTTTTTTACCATTTCGCCATTTTCCACTTCAATCAAACAAGGTACACTTTCAATTGAAAATACTTCTGCTTTTGAAGGCATATAATTTAAATTGCTCATTCCGATGGTCACATCGGGCAGCATCGCTTCTGCTACGGTTAACATTTTTTTTGCCAGCTGACATGTCCCGCAAAAAGGCGTATGGAAAAAGATAAACGCTCTTTGTCCTTCTTTTAACTGATCGTCAAGCTGTTTTTCGCTCCATTCTTGCATGTTGCTCATTCCTTTTATGTTAAAAATTCTGCATTAACATCGATATTGGCACTCAGTAATACTGTTGCTATGTGATGTCTAGGGGCGGCAGCAACCTCTCGGTACATTTTATCAATATATAGATGCTCTGCTTCCGGAAGCTCTCGTTTAAATTGTTTTCTTAGCTTATTCCCTGAATCATCAGAGTCAACGAGTATGTATACCTCTTTGTTAAACGTACAGTCAATAATTTCATCCAGCTTTGATAAACTAATCGTACCGTTTGTACAGATAATTTCAATTGGTTCTCGAATGATATCTTGAATACGTTTTTTATCTGATTTTCCTTCGACAATAATTACTTTTTCGATTTCAATTAGCCCCATTTTCATCACCCATAATCGTCAGTTGTATAGTAACATCATTTCTTTATGCTATACAATATTCGTTAATGTATCACAGTTCACCTGTTTTTTAAAAGAAATTTGCAAGAAAGAACTGTTTTAAAAGGCAGCTTAGGCCATATTGTTTCCATAAAACAAGAAAAACAGCGGCAGTTGCCACTGTTTAGCACCATCCTGCTTCTTCGTCGCAGTCTGTATATTTTTGCGTTTCACCTTGCTTTTGTACATCCGTATATTGGTAGAACTTATTATTTTCTTGCGAATACCCTTCTTCAAAGCGGTATTCATTGCCGCTTGTTCCGTAACTAACTTCACCAATTGGCTGCTTATCAACATATAATTTCATACCGCCGTCATGAAATTTAGCTGTAACGCGATCTGTAACGTCCATTTTTTGTTTTTTAAACATAAAAAGACACTCCTTTAGCTTGTTTACTAATAGAGTGTCCAGTCAAAAACTTTTCATAAAGACAATTTATGGAGGAATATTATCCTTCGTTTGTCATTTCTTCGTATTGCTCTGCTGTCATTAGCTTGTCTACTTGAGAAGCATCAGATGGTTTGATTGTAATCATCCATGCTTCTTCGTATGGAGATTCATTAACAAGTTCAGGGCTATCGCTTAAGTTATCGTTTACTGCTACAACTTCACCGCTAATTGGTGCGTAAAGCTCAGAAACTGTTTTTACTGATTCAACGCTGCCAAACGGCTCGTCAGCTTCTACTGTTGCTCCTACTTCTGGCAGTTCAACGAATACGATGTCGCCAAGCTCAGCTTGAGCGAAATGCGTAATACCTACGCGGACAACGTCTCCTTCTGTTTTTACCCATTCATGCTCTTCAGAATAACGCAAATCTTTTGGTGTACTCATCTTAATCCCTCCAAAATATGTATCTTAATTTGTTTATATAAAAAGCGCCTTCAACGTGGAGAACACTTTCTACAACCTAAAATAACTTCCTATTAACAGTGTAACGTAAAAGGTAAAAATTTTCTATTTGAAAACTTACTTCCACACGTCCTCAAACTGCTCTTCTTTGAAGCCAAGCGTTACTTTTTGTCCATCTGTTAGCAGCGGACGCTTAATTAACATGCCATCTGACGCAAGAATAGACAGCAGTTCGTCTTCACTCGCACTGCTTACTTTATCTTTAAGCCCTAATTCGCGATACTTTTTACCGCTTGTATTAAAGAATTTTTTTAATTCTAAGCCGCTGTTCTGATAATAAGACTGCAGCTGCTCTTTTGTTGGCGGGTTTTCTACAATATGAATTTCTTCATACGCTACTCCGTTATCATCCAGCCACTTCTTTGCTTTTCGGCACGTACCACACTTTGGATATGAATAAAAAAATAATGACATTTCGTCAACCACCCTTTATTTTAAGCTTTTTTCGTATTTTAACACATCCTTTATCATTTACCTAGATAGAGGCTTCTTAAACAAAAAGAAGCTCGCGAAGCGAGCTCCTTTTCCCTTAAACTGTGAACTTCTCTACTTCTAGAAGTGTTTTTGCAATCTCGCGCTTTACGCTAATCACATTGATTGGTGTATAGCGCGTTAACTTGCGAAGAGACGAAAGCATGACTCTAAGCGTATCACCTTGTTCAACGCCAATTAACGTTTCTTTTGCATCTGCTTCAATTCGATTAAATGCTTCTTGGCAAAATACTTGTGTATATTTTACTTTTAAGCTGTTTTGATCTGCACCTGTTTTAGAAATGGCTTTTTCAGTACGTAAAACAGTGGATTCCATTGCATATACGTTACTAATCATATCGGAAATATTAACGAGAATTTCTTGTTCTTTCTCTAATTCTTTACCATACTTCTGTGCAGCTAGACCTAAAAGCAAGAGCGCAATTTTCTTCCCATTTTGCACAAGCATTTTTTCTTGATCTAAAGGCTCATTTCCTACTTCCTGCGGCATAAGCATCATCAATTCTTCTTGAAGCGTTTGTGCTTTTTGAAGCAGCGGAAGCTCTCCTTTTAGCGCTTTGCGTAAATATGTGCCTGGTACTAAGAGTCGATTAATTTCATTTGTTCCTTCAAAAATACGGTTAATGCGGGAATCACGATACAGGCGCTCAATTTCATACTCACTCATAAAACCATAGCCTCCGTGAAGCTGGACCCCTTCATCTACGATGTAGTCAAGAGATTCCGTGGCAAACACTTTGTTTAATGAGCATTCAATGGCATATTCAGCAATGGAAGCGGCAATTTGTTTTCCGTCTTTTTGCTGTTCTTCTGAAAGCTGGCCCATATGGTCTTCAAAAAGTCCTACCGTACGATAGACGGAGCTTTCAGTTGCGTACAATTTAGAAGCCATTGTTGCTAACTTTTCTTGGGTTAATGAAAATTTAGCGATGGGCGTTTTAAACTGCTGACGCTGGTTAACATATTGAGACGTAATTTCTAACGCACGTTTACCTGCTCCAACTGCTCCAACTCCAAGCTTATAGCGCCCAATATTTAAAATGTTAAACGCAATCACATGGCCTTTTCCAATTTCACCTAACACGTTTTCTTTTGGAACAAGCGCATCTTCAAGAATCAACGTTCTTGTTGATGAACTCTTGATTCCCATCTTCTTCTCTTCCGGTCCAACCGAAACGCCTGGGAATTCGCGTTCAACGATAAAAGCAGAAAATTTATCGCCGTCGATTTTCGCATACACCACGAACACATCAGCAAATCCGGCATTCGTAATCCACTGCTTTTCTCCATTTAACACATAGTGTGTGCCTTCGGCGTTAAGGCGAGCTGTTGTGCGAGCACCGAGGGCATCGGAACCAGAACCAGGTTCTGTTAACGCATATGCTGCTATTTTTTCCCCAACTGCTAAAGCAGGTAAATATGCTTGTTTTTGCTCTTCTGTTCCAAATAAGACGATTGGCAATGACCCAATTCCTACGTGAGCACCATGAGTGATGGAAAACCCGCCTGCTCGAGACATTTTTTCAGCAATTAAAGCCGAGGTAATTTTATCTAAACCGAGTCCACCGTATTCTTCCGGTACATCTGCACCAAGTAACCCTAATTCACCAGCTTGTTTTAATAACTTTACAGAACGGTCAAACTCATGCTTTTCTAAATATTCCACTTGTGGAAGGACTTCATTTTCTACAAATTCATCTGTCGTTTTGGCAATCATCTTTTGTTCAGATGTATAATCCTCCGGCGTGTAGACGCGGCTTGCATCGCCTTCTTCAATTAAAAAGCTTCCACCTTTAATCATTTGTTTTGTTTTATTTGACATGTTCATATCCCCCTTTGAAATGATTATGCTAACAATTCAAATACACCAGCAGCTCCCATTCCTCCGCCAATACACATTGTGACAATTCCAAACTGCTCATTTCGACGCTGCATTTCGTGCATTAAGCTAAGAGTCAGCTTAGCTCCGGTACAGCCTAATGGATGACCTAAGGCAATAGCGCCTCCGTTTACATTTACTTTATCTTCATTAATATTTAATTCACGAATAACGCCAAGTGCTTGAGAAGCAAATGCTTCATTTAATTCAAACAATCCGATATCAGAAAGCTCCAGCCCTGCTAGTTTAAGAGCTTTAGGGATGGCAGCTACCGGGCCAATCCCCATTACTTCAGGCGGAACTCCTCCAACTGCAAATGAGCGAAACTTAAGCAAAGGCTTTAACCCTTCTGCTTCAGCTTGTTCTTTATCCATTAGAAAAACGGATGCAGCTCCGTCACTTGTCTGCGAAGAGTTTCCAGCTGTTACGGATCCTTTAACCGAAAAAGCTGGACGAAGTTTTCCTAATACATCCGCAGTTGTGCCAGGACGAACTCCTTCATCTTGAGAGAACATCAGCTTTTGTTCACGGAGCTTATTGTTTTCATCCACTTTTCGAAGCGTCACTTCCACCGGAACAATTTCGTCTTTAAACTTCCCTTCTTGAAGTGCTTTTGCTGCTTTTTGATGGCTGCGTACAGCAAACGCGTCCTGGTCTTCACGTGAAATGCCGTATTTCATGGCCACTTGTTCTGCTGTATGTCCCATGCCCATATAATACTCCGGCGCATTTTCAACCAGCTGAACATTCGGACGCGCTACGTTTCCAAACATCGGAACAAAACTCATTGATTCTGCTCCTCCAGCTAACACTGCTTTGGCTTGCCCTAGCATAATTCGTTCTGCACCATAGGCAATACTTTGCAAACCTGATGAACAATAACGATTAATCGTTATTGCTGGCACCGTATAAGGCAAACCCGCAAGAGCGCCAATATTTCGAGCCATATTCAAACCTTGTTCTGCTTCAGGCATCGCACAACCAATAATTAAATCATCAATTGGTCCTTCGTATCCTCCTGCTCGGCGAAGAGTTTCTTTAACCGCAATGGCTCCCAAATCATCAGGTCTAACACTTGCCAGTGAACCTTTTTTTGCTTTTCCAACCGGTGTCCTAGCACCTGCTACAATAACTGCTTCTCTCATTTTTTCTCCCCCTTAATTACGCAGTGGTTTTCCTTTAACTAACATGTGCTGCATACGTTCTTGAGACTTCGCTTCTCCAACAAGGCTTAAAAATGCTTCTCTCTCTAAGTCCAGCAAATACTCTTCATCAACTTCCGAACCAAACGCTACACGTCCTCCGGCTAACACAAATGCTAACTTACTAGCAATTTTATAATCATGTTCTGATATATATCCTGAATACTTCATGGATTGGGCTCCTAGCAGCAACGTTGCATATCCTGTTTCTCCAACCACAGGAATCTTAGTTCTTACAGGTGGTTTATAGCCCGTGTCATGTAAAGCAAGGACTGAGTTCTTCGCATCATTCAGCAAGTGATCTCCGTTTACGCTGATGCCATCATGGCGGTTTAAAAAGTTTAGCTGTCTAGCTTCTGCAGCAGAAGTAGATACTTTTGCAGTAGCAATTGTTTCAAATGTTTTATTGGCAATTTGCTGGAGATCGAGCGTTACACCGTTAGGTAAACCATTTAGCTGTTTGATATAAAGCTCCTTATTACCTCCTCCACCAGGAATGAGTCCGACTCCTACTTCTACAAGGCCCATGTAAGTTTCAGCAGAAGCTTGAATTTTAGCTGACGGTAAGCAAATTTCTGCTCCGCCTCCAAGAGTCATAGCAAATGGAGCTGCAACAACCGGCTTTTCATTATATTTCACCTTCATCATTGCCTGTTGAAATTGTTTAATAACAAATTCAATTTCAAAATAATTGTCATCTTGTGCTTCCATTAAAATCATAGCTAAGTTAGCGCCAACGCAGAAATTTTTCCCTTGATTTCCTATGACCAGCCCTTTATAGTTCTTATTCACTTCTTCAAGAGACTGATTTAATAAGCTAATAATATCTAGCCCGATTGCATTGTTAGGAGAGGTGAACTGCAGGCACGCCACATCATCTCCTAAATCAATTAAACTCGCTCCGCTGTTTTCTAAAATGACATTATTTTGAGAACGTAAAGATGACAGGTGAATCACCTTTTTATTTTCTTTTACTGCTTTATACTCATCATCTTCGTAGTAAAGCGTTTGACCTTCCATTTCTTTATAGAAGCTTGTAAATCCATTTTCCTGCATTTGTTTTACCCATTGCGGAACTGCTAAACCAGACTGCTCCATCTTCTCAATTGACTTTTCTAAACCAATTGCATCCCACGTCTCAAAAGGACCCATTTTCCAGCCAAATCCCCACTTCATAGCTTGATCAATGGCCACGATATCGTCGGCGATTTCATTTTTTAACTGTGCTGCATATACAAGAACGGGACTGATCACATTCCAAAGAAGCTGGCCGGCACGATCACCCGAATATATAAGCGCTTTCATTTTATTTTGCAGCCCTTTTGCCTGCTTGCTTAATTCGGTAGAAGCTGTTTTTAACTTCTTTCTCTCGACGTATTGAAGTGTACTAGGATCAAGTTCCAAAATTTCCTTTCCTTTCTTCAAAAAGAAGCCTTGCCCAGACTTGCTTCCCAGCCAGCCATTTTCCTGCATTTGTTTCATAAATAAAGGGACATCGAACACTTCTTTTTCTTTGCCTTCTACTTTGTCAAATACATTGTTGGCCACATGAATAAATGTGTCTAGTCCCACTACGTCTAGTGTTCGAAACGTTGCGCTTTTTGGTCTTCCAATTAAGGGGCCCGTCACAGAGTCAACTTCTCCCACGCTGTAATTACCTTTTAACATTTCTTGAACGGTCACAAGTAAACCGTACGTACCGATACGGTTGGCGATAAAGTTAGGCGTATCTTTTGCAATAACTACTCCTTTACCTAATACATCTTCACCAAACGTTTTCATATATTCAACAATTTCTGATTTTGTGTCATGAGTTGGAATGATTTCTAATAACTTTAAATAACGCGGTGGATTAAAAAAGTGCGTTCCTAAAAAATGCGCTTTAAAATCTTCTGAGCGTCCTTTAGCCATTTCGTGGATCGATATTCCTGAAGTATTTGAACTTACAATACTTCCTTTTTTTCGTACACTGTCAATTCTTTCAAACAACTGCTGTTTAATATCAAGACGTTCCACTACTACTTCAATAATCCAATCACAGTCGCTTAACTGCTGTAAATGATCTTCAAGATTTCCTGGAGTAATTAACGATAGTGATGACTTCGACGTTAAAGGCGCCGGTTTTTGCTTCGTTAATTTAGCTAGAGCAGTTGTACTCAACCGATTTCTCACTTGCCTATCTTCAAGCGTTAGCTGTTTTTTTTCCTCGTCTGCTGTTAATGAAGTTGGAACCACGTCTAGCAAAAGCGTTGGAATTCCTACATTTGCTAAATGAGCTGCAATTCCAGAGCCCATAACTCCTGAACCTAAAACGGCGGCTTTTTTTATGTTCATAATTATCCCCACATCCCCTTTAATATATTGAATGAATGGTCATTCATTTTATGCGTAAAAAAAGAGAGTCACTGTTAATCTCTGTTTTTACTATAAAACATTTTTTAAATTTTCGCAATATATTCACAATATTATCTCTAACTATTTTTAATGTGTTTGGTTATCTTAATACACAGGAGGTGATTTTGTGAGCAAATTAAAGAAGGATCCATCGTCAGCAGGCGTAAGCGCAGCAAGCGTTAAAGGAAATGCTGGACCGGTCAATGAACCGCACGGACGCGGCAAAAAGACATCTCAAAACCAACAGTACACAAAGCATAACACTCAAGGACATTAACCTCAAAATCGAACATGAGTAATCGAATCATGTTCGATTTTTGATTATTTCTTACTTTGTCATCACGACCATTTCATTATTATTTTTTTACAATTCCTTTTAAGACAAATGCGACATTTGCAGGTCTTTCTGCAAGGCGCCTCATAAAGTACCCATACCAGTCCGTTCCATAAGGAACGTACACTCTCATTTTATATTGTTCTGCTACGAGCTGAACTTGCCTTTCTGATCGAATGCCGTATAGCATCTGAAATTCAAACTGATTCATTGAAATTCCATGCTTTTTAACAAACTCTTTTGCATACTGAATGATTCGTTCATCGTGAGTAGCAACTGCTGTGTAGTGACCGTTTAATAAGTGGAGTCCAATTATGTTTTTGAAGTTTTCGTCTACGTCTTCTTTATCAGGAAACGCCACGTCTGCTGCTTCTTTGTACGCCCCTTTCACTAACCTTAATTTAGGAGCATAAGCATCTAATTCATGGATGTCACTTTCTGTTCGATATAAGTATGCTTGAAGCACCGTCCCTACGTGTTCATACTCATTTTTTAATTGTTTAAATAGCTTAATCGTCTTGCTGCATCGCTTATAGTCCTCCATATCAATCGTCACAAATACGCTATATTTTTCCGCTTCTTCAAGAATACGCCGCATATGATGAAGTGCCAAATCCTCTGAAATATCCAGTCCCATAGACGTTAATTTTAAAGAAATTTCTGAATCCAATCTTTCTTTGTGTATAAGGTGAATGGCCTTTATGCATTGAGCTGCAGCATGATCAACTTCAGCTTCACTTTCCACAAACTCGCCAAGATAATCAATCGTTACTTTTAATCCCTGTTCATTTAGCTTTTTTATCACACTAACAGCTTCATCGATGGTTTCCCCTGCAACAAAACGTGCTGCTCCAAAACGTAAGCCATAGCGCTTAGCCAGCTTTGTTAACTTTTTGCTTTTTGATAACAATAAAAAAAAGTTTCTTATCGTTTGTTCCAAAGCAACCCCCCGCCTTCACTTGTCATACGCCTCACAAAATTTATTTAATTATCATTAATTTTACCATTTTTCAAACTAGATAGATAGGCACCCTTTATTAACATATGCATACAAAATCAAAAAGCGACCGAGAGCTTTTGGATAAAAAAACATCCATCAGCTTTGTGATGAATGTTTTTATTCCGGTTTTCGCTGTGACGCTCGATGCGCTTCATTCAGCTCTTTTATTTCCTTCACAATCTCGACCATTTCCGCTTTTGCTTCTGGATATAATTGATTCCAATGCTTTGTTAAAGGCGGCATGGATTTTGAGATATGGTTGTAAAGTGCCCACATTTTCACTTTTTCCTGCAGCTGTTCGTCACTTTGACCAACCATTAGTTCCGTATACTTTTCAATCAAACCGTCGAATTGCTCTTGAAAGGTTTTACTCATGCACAATCACTCCTTTCTTTGGTTTACAAATAACCGGACACGTTCGACAATAAGTCTTTTTATCTCCTGTTTGGTAAGACAAACAGCACGTTTGCCGACCTCTTATCTCCTGCTTTTGCTTCTCTACATATGGAGGAGGTGAACTGTACCTAGTAAACGGATTATGATGGTATGAACCAAAGTGATGACCCTCAGCTTCTTCCAACACGTATCGTAAATTCTTTTGTACTTGCACATTTTCTATTTCTTCATTTGCTAAAAGCAAATCATAAAGCCAGTGGATATAAACAGCTACGTTTTCCCACAGCGTCAGCTTCGAGATTTTTGTCACTTTACGCAGCGATGACCATATCGGCTCAATTTGATGAGCAAACAATTCATCAAGAAGTTCATCAAGAAGAATTTTCCGATTGTCCTCTGTTACTTCTTTCGTCTTAATTTCTGAGATAAACACTTTTGGGAGCCACATCGTTTCAGCGTCTTCTGTATGCAACGAAACATTTTTAGTCGATGCGTTTATCTTTTTTTGAAACATAATAAATGAATACAAAGCCGCCACCACAACAAAGCTATACCGCTTCGCTAACATGGAAGCAGCTGCTCTCAAGTTATCAGCCTCCATCGTCTGTTGAATCCACAGCAGTTGCATCCTCAGCGTGCTTTCGTCCATGCAGCTGGAGGGAGACAACCTATACAGCGAGTTATCTTTAAACGTACAGCGGAATTTTTCTGCTAACTCGCTTTGCTCTTTCTTATTGAGCATGCTGCGTTTCAACGCGCAGCTTATTCACAATACATCGTCCGCGCCCATGAGGAATACAAAGAGGCGTTCCAAATAACGGATCCACCGTCACTTCACAGTTCATATTAAAGACTCGCTGTACTAAATCGCAGTTAATGACTTCTTCTGGTCTTCCCTGTGCATAGATTTTTTTATCTTGAAGCGCCACAATATGATGAGCATAGCGGCAGGCTAAGTTTAAATCATGCAGCACCATTACGATGGTACGATTTTCTTTTTCATTCAGTTCAAACAACAAGTCCAAGATCTCAATTTGATGCGTCATATCTAAATACGTTGTCGGTTCATCAAGTAAAATAATATCCGTATCTTGTGCTAATGTCATGGCAATCCATGCGCGCTGACGCTGTCCTCCAGAAAGCGAATCAACTTGACGATCAGCCAAGTCTGCTAACCCTGTTGCTTCGAGTGCATTTTGTACTTTTTCTTCATCTTCTTGAGACCACTGACGGAACCAATTTTGATACGGATAGCGCCCTTGTTTAACAAGCTGAAGCACTGTCAGCCCTTCAGGTGCAACAGGACCTTGCGGAAGGATTGCTAGCTGCTTTGCAATTTCCTTTGTCGGAAGAGAGGAAATTTTAGAGCCTTCTAGTAAAATAGAGCCGGCATGTGGCTTTAATAATCTTGCTAGTGAACGCAGCAGCGTAGATTTTCCGCATCCATTACTGCCGATAAAAACCGTAATCTCACCCTTTGGGATGGTAACGTCAAGCTCATCTATAATCATCGCTTCTCCATATGATAATGTTAGCGATTTTGTTTCTAACGAATGCATGCGAATCGCTCCTTCTACAAAGAATGCTATACGTTTCTTTGTTTGTATAGTAAATAAATGAAGTACGGTGCGCCAATTGCAGCTGTAAATACACCTGCTGGCACTTCGATTGGCAAGAAAAATGTTCGGCCAATTAAATCTGCTGCTGTGATTAAAATCGCTCCGATTAGTGCGGATAGCGGTATTAAAGCTCCGAATGAAGAACCTACCAGCTTTCGGGCAATATGTGGAGCAAGCAATCCTACAAAGCTAATTCCGCCGGCAAATGCAACGGCGCTTCCTGTTAAAGCTGTACTCATAAGTAATAGTGCCAATCGATTTTTTTGAACGCGACTTCCAACGTTAGTCGCAATTTCTTCACCTAATTCTTGAACATTTAAATTTCGAATCATTAAAATCGTGATTATAACCAACCCTATTGTAACAGGAACTAGTACGGAAACACTGGCCCAGTTTGAGCCATACACCGTTCCTGTAATCCAAATATTTGCCTGGCTGGCGCGGTAGATAGGACCCATAATCATAAACAGCGTGGTCATAGCTTTCGTTAACGCTGTTAACCCAATTCCTATTAATACTAGTGTAATAGGAGAGACGCCATTTTTCCAGGCAAACACATAAAGTAAAAGCGCCACTGCCACTGCACCTAAAAATGCGCTAACAGGCATCCAATTAATACTTACGGTTAACGAGTTGCTTTTATCACTAAATAGTGTCAAAAATAACACCACACCGACTGAAGCTCCTCCTGTTAATCCGATTAAGTCTGGTGAAGCAAGCGGATTTCTCACAAGCCCCTGCAAGATAGCGCCCGCAATCGCTAGACAAATACCGGCACAAATGGCAACGATAATGCGCGGCAGTCTAAAGGATGTAACAACTAACCGTTCAAACTCTAATCCATGACCCGCTAAAATGTTAATCACCCGAAATGGATTGATAAATAAGTCACCCGTACCTGCACTTAACAAAAAAAGTGCAACAAGTGCAGCTGAAAATCCGGTAATGATCAAAGCTGCTTTTATGTTAACTAAAAATGAAATCCGCTTTAAGCGAAGAGATAAGTATGTTTTCATGACGCCTTCGCCCCTTTCCTCGCCAAATAGATAAAGAAAGGTGTACCAATAACAGCAGTCATGACTCCAACAGGGATTTCTTGCGGCATAATGACATATCTGGCCGCAACATCAGCTAATAAAATTAAAATGCCGCCGACAACCGCACTATAGGGAAATACCCAGCGATAATCTTGTCCTACAATTGCTCTTACAACGTGAGGAACAATGATTCCTACAAAACTAATCGGACCGGCTACTGCAACGGCTCCACCAGCTAAGATAGCAATAATGATGCCGCTTATAATTTTGACAAGCGCTGTTCTTTGACCTAATCCTTTGGCTACATCTTCACCAATCGTTAAGATATTAATTTTTGAAGCAATAAAAAAAGTGATAATTATTGCTGGCACTATATATGGTAGTATGCCATACAGCATTTCTACCTTGCGTCCTTGCACAGACCCAGCCAGCCAAAAGAGAACTTGATCAAGCGAAGATTCATCCACAGCCAGCAGTCCTTGTGTTAAAGAAGAGAAAAAGGCTGCAATAGCCGCTCCTGCGAGCGTCAATTTAATAGGCGTTAATCCTTCTTTTCCGATGGACCCAAGAAAATAGACAACCACTACGGTTAATGCCGCTCCTATAAATGCAATCCATGTAAAAGCTTGAAGTGAATTGACCGAAAAAATCATCACTGCAACAACAATAAAAAAGCTGGCCCCAGCGTTCACACCAATAATATCTGGTGAAGCAAGTGGGTTTTTCGTTAACGCCTGCATCATTGCTCCTGCAATTCCTAAACAAATACCTACCACAGCACCGATTATAGCGCGCGGCAATCGAATATTTTGAATAACTATGTGCTCATTCGAACCGTTAAACGCTTGAAAAGCTTCAAATGCTGTCTTGATACTTGTATCTGTGTATCCGAGTACGATACTTAATCCAATACAGATTAAAAGCAGCATGATTCCAATGATGAGCCCCATTACTTTCATTTGAACACTGCGTAGCATCATTTTCATTGCTCTCCTCTAAGATGATTCCTATATATATCTAACCTTTAGTTTAGGAAACATTGAAAAAAGTGTCAATGATTTTGAGAATCATTTTCAATTTTTAATTGACACCGCTTAAAAGTTAGAATATTATCTTAATTGTTAATGAAAATCATTATCACTTAAGAGGGGGAAGAGATGTGAATACATATTCTAAAGGCAAGTTGTCATATTTGTTATCCATTCTTACCATTATGACACTGCTTGTGCTGGCAGCCTGCGGTAATTCAAACAGCGCTGACGATGATAAAAAAGAAAAAGCTGAAGGTTCTGGCGAAACTTATACAGTAAAACACGCAATGGATAAAACAGAGATTAAAGGAACACCTAAACGAGTGGTCGTTTTAACAAACGAAGGTACTGAAGCTCTTCTTGCAATGGGTGTAAAGCCCGTGGGTGCTGTTCAATCATGGTTAGGAAATCCGTGGTATGACCATATTAAAGGTCAGATGAAAGGCGTTAAAAGTGTAGGTACAGAAAGCGAGCCAAGCTTAGAAGCAATCGCAGCTTTAAAACCTGACTTGATTATCGGAAATAAGATGCGCCAAGAAAAAGTATACGATCAGCTGAGTCAAATTGCTCCGACTGTATTTTCTGAAGAGCTACGCGGAGACTGGAAATCAAACTTTAAGCTATATGCAAAAGCTGTGAATAAAGAAGAAAAAGGTAAAGAAGTATTAGCTGACTATGACAATCGCGTAGCAGATTTAAAGAAACGTCTTGGTGATCAGTTAAAACAAAAAATCTCAGTTGTACGCTTTACAGCTGGAGACGTTCGTATCTATCATAAAGATTCGTTCTCAGGCGTTATTTTAGATCAGCTTGGCTTTGCTCGCCCTGAATCTCAAGACAAAAATGATTTTGCTGAAATGAATGCAACAAAAGAACGCATTCCGGCAATGGACGGCGATCAGCTATTCTACTTCTCTTATGAAACGGGAGACGGCGAAGCAACAAAGCTTGAAAAAGAATGGATAAACGATCCGCTTTTCAAAAAGTTAAAAGTAGCTAAAGAAGACCATGTTCATAAAGTAGATGATGCTACTTGGAATACAGCAGGCGGTGTGTTAGCAGCTAATATCGTACTTGATGATATTGAAAAAATCTTCTTAGATAAAAAACAATAATAATGTGAAAGAAAGAGCTTCGACGAATCGAAACTCTTTTTGCATGTATAATGTATTTCCTTTCATCGCACACTAATCGTGGTCTCACTTTATTAAATAGGAGTGGTGAAAATGAATTCAAAAAAACAGCCTAAAAAGCAGCCTGATACAAATGAAATGGCTGACCGTCAGTTCGAAACAGAAGATTATAACCGACAAGATGCACTCTCACAAGGTCTAGCAGAAACACATGAGCAAGTAAGCGACGCCTATCAAGAAGGATCATTTGAAGATACAGATCGTTAATAAAAAAAGAGCTGACTCTAAGTCAGCTCTTTTTTATTTTGAATGTTGCCATGCCGTTTTAGGCAATGACATGGCCATCCACTGCTGGCGCTTTGATTTATCAATCGTTACTTTCTTTGCTTTAATTCCTTGTTGAATCAGCTGTTTCATTAGTTTATCAATTGACTTCATCGCTATTCACCTCAAAAGCGGAAATTTGTTTTGCTTCTACTTTTTTACTTTTTTGCGCTTAAACTTCATAAAAAATTCATAGACAATTGGAACAATAATGAGCGTAAGCAGCGTAGAACTTGTTAGTCCTCCGATTACCGTAACCCCTAGCCCTTTTGAAATAAGGCCTCCACCTTCAAATCCAAAAGCTAATGGAAGCAGTGCGCCAATCGTTGCAATAGCTGTCATTAAGATCGGGCGAAGACGTGTCATTCCAGCTTCTAGTAACGCTTCACGCGTCGACAGACCCTCTTGCTCTTTATGAATCACGCGATCAATCAGCACAATTGCATTTGTTACCACAATTCCAATCAGCATAAGAGCTCCAATCATCGAAGAAATGCTGATCGTTTCTCCAGAGATTAAAAGCGCCACTAGTGCACCAATGAGTGTAAATGGAAGTGAGAATAAGATAGCAAATGGTGCTAGCCCTCCACCAAATGTCAGTACTAGTACGAAGTACACGATACCGATGGCTGCGAGCATAGCAATTCCTAATTGACTAAATGAGTCATTAATTTGCTCTGATGCTCCGCCAAAGTTAATATCCATATCACTTGGTAAATCAATTTTCTTCACTTCTTTTTGGACGTTAGAAGAAACACCGCCTACATCGTCACTCTTAATATCGGCACTTACCTCTGCATAAATTTTATTATCACGGCGAGTTACCGTATTCGATGTTTTACCTTTTTTAATATCGACAACTTCATTTAATGTAACTTCCTGTCCAGTTTGAGAGGTCACTTTTGTGCTTGAAAGTTCGGCAAAAGTAGAGAAATCCTCTTTTTCTTTTGGAAGGTATACGTTAATTTCGTTTCCGTCTTTTTGGATAGTCGTTAATACTTCACGCTGTCCAAGGTTCGAAATTTGCATGCCGATTTGACTAGCAGACAAGCCGAGTTCAGCGGCTTTCTTTTGATTCGGTACTAGCGTATATTCATCAAACGTATCTGAAAGCGTAGAATCGACATTTTTCAGTTCTTTATGCTTTTCTAAAACATGCTGAACTTTATCAGCATAAGGTTTGATTTTATCTAAGCTATCTCCGTAAATAAGGACGTTTAATGAATTATTGCTGCCGCTAGACGCCGTATTCATTGAGCCCCATTCACCTTGATTCGCTTGTTTATTAAGAGCTTTTAATACTTTATCCTGCTCTTTATCAAAGTTTTGTGTATCCTCGTCATATTGCACAAATGTTAAAACGTTATTTTTGCTTCCAGGATTAAAAGAGTTACCTTCACCGAACGAATACTGAACCGTTTTGACACCATCTCGCTTCATCAAGTACGCTTCTGCGCGATTTGCTGCTTTTTCTACGTCGCTTTGAGACTGTCCGGCTTTCGGTGTATACGTAAGCGTCAGCGTTTTTTCTTGATCTGATGATAAGAAGCTCACGCCAATAGAAGGAACTAAGAATAAACTTCCTACTAACAGTAGTACGGCTAACCCAAAGGAAATAAGCTTATGGTTTAGCGTCCAGTTCAAAATCCGCTTATATCCGTGCGCTAGTTTGCTTGGTTTTTCTTCTTTTACTTTTACATTTGTTTTAAATAACGAATGAGCAAGCATTGGCACGAGTGTTACCGCTACTAGCAGTGATGCTAACAGTGCAAAAACAACGGTTAACGCAAACGGTAAGAATAGCTCTCCTACCGGTCCTTCTACTAGACCTAACGGTAAGAATACGGCCACGGTTACGATTGTAGAAGAGAAAATTGGAACAAACATCTCTTTCGTCGCCGCGACAATTAAATCTTTTCCTTTAAGCTTTTCTTCCTGATAAGCCATGCGGCGGTAAATATTTTCAATAACGACAATGGAATCATCTACAACCCTTCCGATGGCTACAGTCATCGCTCCAAGCGTCATAATATTTAAAGAGATATCCATTGATTTGAGCGCTAAAATGGCGATTAATAACGAAAGCGGAATCGAAATAACGGCAATAATCGTTGAACGAATATCACGTAAAAATAAAAGAATAATAATAACCGCAAAGACCGCACCGATAATAGCTTTATTTAGCATCGTATGAACAGAATCTTCAATCGGTTTACCTTGATCAAAAATATTGTCAACGTGAAGGTCTTTATTTTTCTTTTCTAGGCTATTCATTTTTTCTTTAATATCATTTACAACATTTACTGTGTTCGCATCCTTCGCTTTGACAACTTGTACAGCAATTGAAGGTTTTCCGTTCGTGCGAGAAATAGATTCTGCTTTCCCCGCCACTTTAATATCCGCAATTTCTTTTAATTTCACAGTTGGAATAGAAGTTGCGGACGGCGCCTGCTGCACGGCTCCTTGTGTCTGCTGCTGGCTCATCCCTTGTTGCTGATCTTGAGCAGCTCCTTGACTAGGAACAGCTGGAATCTCTAAGTTTTCCAAATCTTTTTCAGTTGTCATCTTTCCGTCTACCACAACAGATTTTTGAGATCCATCCATCGTATACGTACCAGCCGGCACTTTTGCATCAGATGCTTGGATAAGCTTTTTCACCGTATCTTCATCGAGTCTCAGCTGCTTGAGCTTGTCTTGTTTGAATACAAATTCTGCTTCTTCAACTTGTTCTCCTGACACGCTGACCGAAGAAATCCCTTGCACTTTTTCAACTTGTGGAACAACGGTATTTTTTACATACTTGGTTAATTCTTCTAATGATTTTTTATCATCTGAAACGCTTAATGAAATAATCGGAAAATCACTAATGCTTTGTCTTGAAACATTTGGTTCCTCTACACCATCTGGCAGATCTACGTTTGAAAGAGCTCGTCTAACTTCGTCTTCTGCCTTCTCCATATCTTTACTAAAGCTATATTCAACTTGAATAGTAGCCATATTTTCATAAGAAGATGAGCTAACTGTGTCAACGCCGCTCAGTCCCTGAAGCTTTTGTTCAATCGGCTTACTCACCTTATCTGCCACTTGTTCCGGAGTGGCTCCCGGATAAGTTGCACTGACTGTTACAACAGGCGTTGAAATATCAGGAATGGTCTCTAGTTTCATATTAAACCCTGAATACAGCCCTGCAATAATGACAAAGAGTGTTAACAGCCATACTGCAAATTTATTTTTCAATGAAAATTTAATAAACTTCCCCAATGCATATCCTCCTTCAAATATATGTATACTAATAAAATTGACTGATTGGTCACAACAACTTAAAATATAAATGACTAACCGGTCAGTGTCAACCCTAAGCAGGCTCTCTCCTAACATGTTCATAATAAAGACATATTTACGATAAATCGTTTTTTAAAGGAACTGACTCCCGGTTTTAACTTTGATATATACCTTTATCTTTTTTAGTGTATGATACTATTATCTAACGAAATGAATGGCTAAATTGTTCAATAAAGGAGGTAGAATACATGAAAGAAAAAGAAAAGAGAATAATTGAAGCTTCGATTAAGCTTTTTGCAAAAAAAGGATTTAATGCTACCTCTGTGCAAGAAATTGTAGATGAATGCAACATTTCAAAAGGTGCATTTTACCTGCACTTCAAATCTAAGGATGCACTTTTATTATCAATTCTAAACTTTTACTATGAAAAGCTCTTTAGCTCTGTTTATGCTCTCGACGAGGAAGTAAACGATGCCCGCAGCCGCTATATGAATCAGCTCATCTATTTCTATGAATTTATTACGGAGCACAGAGATTTTATTATCATGCAAATTCGTGAAAAATCTATTCCATTTAACAAAGAAGTGGAGACCTTTGTTCATAAAATGCAGCGAGAAACGTTTTACTTTCATCGCAAAAGCCTCGTTAGCGTATACGGAGAAGACGTAACTCCTTATATCTCGGATTTAACGAAAATGATTGAAGGTATTCATCATTCCTTTTTAGAAATTATTATCTTCAATCAATACGAGCTTACCTTTAAAGAAGTAGCACAGTACATAATGGACCGAGTTGATGTATTAGTAGAAGATTTATTAGCTAGAAAACCTCGTCCCCTTATTCCCGCTTCTTTTGGTGAAGATATATACGGAAAGGAACGAACGACTTTTCTAAGTAAAAATGAGCAGGTAAAACAAGCTCTTGAGGAAATTAAACATCTGCTAGACACCAGCGATCATATTTCTGATGAGCACGCAGACAGCTTTCACATTTTACAAACGGAGCTAAAAAAAGATAAGCCTACCACTGCTATTGTAAAAGGCATGGTTGGAAATTTAACGGAACTTAAACCGTTGGAAGAACCGCTTAATCTTTTAACAGCCTTACTCCAACAAAAATAACAGAAGGCTTCAACAAGCCTTCTGTTATTTTTCTGCTTTTGAACTAGATACTCCCCCAGATAACACGAACTTCATTGCTTCTTCTGGCTTAATATCTAACCATTCAATTTCTTCTTTTGGAATCAAAAAAGTAAAACCAGCTACTTGAAAAGTTTGTGGAACATAGACGGCGAAATGGTCTTTTAACGAGTGAATCACCTCTTCTACTTCTTCAGAGGTCACAAACCCTATGACTTTCATTGACGTGCCGGGCATCGTCACTAAAACTACTTTTGAAAAGGACTTTTTCTCTCCAAGAAAAGATTGAAACGTATCTTTAATGACGGTATATAGCGTTTTAACAAGCGGTATTCTTTCTAACAATCGGTCAATTAAGTTAATGATTTCCCCTGCAAAAAAACGAGTGGATAACCATCCTAAGAACGTAATTAAAACAAGAGTCGCTAAGATCCCAACCCCCGGTATATAATCCTGCTTCATATAGGGCTTCAATACGTTTCCTAAAATGCTGTCTAAAAAATTAAACACTCTTACCAAAATATAAATAACAAGGATAATAGGGACAATCGTTAAGAGTCCGTTAATAAAACTTTTTATGATTGCTTTCATGCAAACACCTCATTTTTTCTGACATACTGCTGTTCATTATACAATGGATTTGTTTTGCTGCGTCTCTTTATTTCTATTCACATATGTATAAACTAGGGACGTTTTATCAAAATAATAGATGGGTACATGAACATACATACTTATATATTTATTTTTTCGGAGGGATACAATTGGGACGTTTAGAATCAAAAATTGCTGTTATTACAGGGTCAAGCTCTGGCATAGGAAAAGCAACCGCTGAGCGCTTTGCGAAAGAAGGCGCGGTTGTTATTTGTGCCGATATTAATTTAGACGGTGTGAAAAAAGCAGCACAAGAAATTAAAGACGCTGGCGGTGAAGCCTACGCCTACTATATCGATGTAGCTGAAGAAGAAAAAGTAAAAGAGTTCACAGCGGAAATTGAAAAGAAATTTGGAAAAGTGGACATTCTTTTTAATAATGCAGGGACAGACACAGAAGGCGGCAAGCTTCACGAATATCCAGTAGAACTTTGGGATCGCTTAATGTCGGTAGATTTACGCGGAACGTTTCTTGTAAGCAAATACGTTATTCCGCTGATGTTAGAAAATGGCGGATCGATTATTAATAATTCATCCGTATCCGGACTGGCAGCAGACTTAGACCGTTCTGGCTATAACGCGGCGAAAGGTGCTATTACCAACCTAACAAGAACCATGGCAATTGACTACGCTCGTGAAGGTATTCGCGTTAACTCAATTGCTCCTGGAACAATCGAAACACCTCTTCTTGATGATTTATCAGGCGCTGAAGAAGGAAAAAAATTCAGAAAAGCATATGAATGGGTCGATCCGATGGGCCGTCTAGGCAAACCGGAAGAAGTAGCCGGTGCTGTATTATTTTTAGCATCTGATGACAGCTCATATGTAACAGGTGATTGCATTACTGTAGACGGCGGTCATATGGCGTATACATGGCCTGGAAAAATGCTTTACGATAAAATGTGAGAATAAAATTAGCTATATACCATTAGGTATAGAGCTTTTCCGTTTGAATTTTTTCTTTAAAATAGACGTGACATTATGTCAAGACAGGTGTAAACTTAAAGCAAAATTCTTTGCTTCTAGGAGGAAGACATGAAAACAAAACAATTATCAGAACGTCAGCTTCTTGGCATCGCAGGGCTCGGATGGCTCTTCGATGCAATGGATGTTGGCATTTTGTCTTTTATCATTGCAGCTCTTCACGCTGAATGGGGACTTTCCCCTACTGAAATGAGTTGGATAGGCAGCGTTAACTCGATCGGAATGGCGGTTGGAGCTTTGGTGTTTGGGTTGCTGGCTGATCGAATTGGGCGAAAAACCGTTTTTATTGTAACTCTTGTTCTTTTTTCAGTGGCAAGCGGCCTTTCGGCTCTTACTACTACCCTTGCTGCTTTTTTAGTATTTCGATTTTTAATTGGAATGGGTTTAGGGGGAGAGCTGCCTGTTGCTTCTACACTTGTTTCTGAGACCGTGGCGCCGGAAAAACGCGGTAAAGTGGTCGTGCTGTTAGAAAGTTTTTGGGCGTTCGGCTGGCTACTGGCTGCGCTTATTTCTTACTTTGTAATCCCAGCTTACGGGTGGCAGCTAGCGCTTATCCTAACGGCTATTCCAGCGTTTTATGCCATTTATTTGCGCATTAAACTGCCCGATTCTCCTCAGTTTGTGGAAGCGACAAAAGAAAAGAAACCGTCGATTGCGGACAATGTAAGAAGCGTGTGGTCTAAGCCTTATCGTCAATCTACCATTATGCTGTGGGTTCTGTGGTTTTGCGTTGTATTTTCATATTACGGCATGTTTTTATGGCTACCTAGCGTCATGGTCATTAAAGGTTTTAGCTTGATCAAAAGCTTTGAATACGTATTGATTATGACATTAGCTCAACTGCCTGGCTATTATACGGCTGCTTGGTTTATTGAACGCATGGGCCGAAAATTCGTATTGGTCACATATCTGTTAGGTACGGCTGCCAGCGCATATATCTTCGGAAATGCGGAGTCACTTTGGTTGCTGCTAACAGCAGGTATGCTGTTGTCTTTCTTCAACTTAGGTGCTTGGGGTGCTTTATACGCGTATACACCTGAGCAATATCCCACATCTATCCGAGGCACAGGAGCTGGAATGGCTGCTTCTTTTGGACGAATTGGAGGAATTTTAGGACCGCTGTTAGTTGGATATATGTCAACGCAAGGTACGTCTTTAACCGTTACGTTCTCAATCTTTTGTGGAGCTATTTTAATCGGTGTTGGTTCGGTTGTTTTTCTAGGAAAAGAAACCAAACAAAAGCAGCTCGCATAAACAAAGACGCTCTTTTAGAGCGTCTTTGTTGTGCTTATTATTTATTTTCTACCAGCTCTTTTTCATCTGTCTCTACTTCCACGTCACGCTGAGCGAATACTTTCTTGGCTACGCTTAAAGCATTTAACACGCGAGGGAAACCTGTGTATGGGATTAATTGAATGATGCTCTCCACAATTTCATTCGGCTCTAGTCCAGCTGTTAAACCTGTATTTAAATGCAGCTCAAGCTGAGGCTCTGTACCCTGAGTGACCAATGATGAAATGGTAACTAATGCTCGTTGCTTATTGGTTAAACCCGGTCGTGAATAAATGTCTCCATAGGCAAATTCAATAATATATTTTCCAACGTCAGGAGCTAGGTCTTTTAAGTCTTCTGTAATTTTTAAATGAGTTGAAATATCATCGTTACTCGTTAATGTATATTCCATTAATTTATCTAAACCTTTTTGATAACTATCTTGTGCCATGTAAAATCAACCTCCGTATTTTTTACTGACACCGCGCGGAATCAATGTTTGTTTTCTTGTATGTTTTCTACACTATCTACTTTAACGCACATTCTCTCTTTCGTAAAATACATATATTCAATACAACGTATGCATTTTATCTATATAAAGCAGAATGCTGTTCATTCATATAGTGAAGAAATTGCTTAGAGGCATATGAAATATATTTATCTTTTTTTAAAATCAATCCTAAATCCCATGAAATTGAAGGGTTAGTAATAGGAACTGCTTTTACAATAGAGGAATCTACTTTTGCCGCAATGGACTGTGGAAAGATAGATACTCCTAAGTTTTCCGCAATCATTTCACCAATAAAATCCCATTGAGAGCTCTCGTAAGCTACGTTAGGTTCAAATCCCGCTTGTTGACATGCCTGAATAAGCCGGTCGTGAAGCGTAAAATCTTCATTAAATAAAATAAATTTCTCTTGGGCTAATTCATTAATTTCCACATGAGTTTTAGAGGCTAAAGGATGGGAATGGTGAACATATAAAAGCATTTTTTCAGAGATAAAAGGATTAATATCAAAAAGATGTTCATTTACCGGAAGCACCGCTACACCTAAGTCTAACGCTCCTTTTTCTACTGCTTTTTGAACACGATTGGCTCCGTATTCAATAAGTTTAATCGTAATATCTGGATAGAGCTGCTGAAACCCTTTGATAATCTTTGGAAAGAACAGCACTCCAATCAATGGAGGAATTCCAATTTTAATCATCCCTTTCTTCAGATTCATCACATCATATAAATAAGTCGATAGCTCATCAATGGATGCCATGACTTTTTGTCCTTGCGCATACACCACTTCCCCGGCATCCGTTAAATCAATCTGTCTTGCGGACCGATCAATTAATTCTACTTCCAATTCTTCTTCTAAGTTTTTCACCATTTTGCTCAAGGTCGGCTGTGAAATATGGAGACTTTGAGATGCTTTAGTAAAGCTCCTTAATTTAGCGACTTCTAAAAAATAATTAAGCTGACGAATATCCATCTCTGCTCCTCCTATAGATAAAGCAAATATCTTTTATATTATTTATTCATTTTACCTATTATTTTTTTAAGGTATACAGTAAAAATATAAAGAAAAGATGGACAAATAATAAATCAATTTAATCTAAATAAGGACAAATGGGATAAAGGCGCTAGTATGGACCGCTTGTGACACCGCTGTTGATTTCCGTGCAAGGCTTCGCTTTCCGCGGGCGGCCGCTGAGCCTCCTCATCAATTGCGCTCCAATCAACACCTAGAAGCTACTACATGCATGAAACCTACGCTTACCATAACATCAAAAAATCCGAACGATGAATCGTTCGGATATACCTTCACCTAAAATACTGTTGTCCCGTCCTCTTTTACGAATATTATTTAAAATGTTTTGGCTGCTTGTGCTGCTTGTTCTAGGCCACTTTCAATAATTTCTTGCGCACGATCTGGAAACTGATTATGTCCCTCAATAATAACAGAGTTCACATCCGTGATTCCAAAGAATTGAATTACGTTGCTAACATATTTAACGGCCATTTCGACCTCAGCTGCTGGACCTTCTGAATACACTCCGCCTCGCGCGTTTAATAACATCACTTTTTTATCGCCTAGTAGTCCCACCGGACCTTCTGGCGTATACTTAAACGTTTTGCCTGCTTGATTTAAATAATCAAAGTACGTATGAAGCACGGCCGGCACAGTAAAATTCCAAAGCGGAAAGGCAATGACAATTTTATCTGCTCTCACAAATTGTTCTAAGTAATAATTAGCAGTTTCTGCTGCTTTGTTTTCCGCTGCCGTCACTTCTAGCCCTCTTGCTAACTTAAACTGACCGTTTATCATGTCAGCACCTAAATAAGGAAGTTCTTCTTGAAACAAATTTAGCTCTATTATTTCTTCACCTTGGTGCGATTGTTGATAGCTTTCTAAAAACGCATCATATAATTTCACGCTAACCGCTTCACTTGCCGATCTGTCATTTGCTTTTATAAAAAGAGTATAACTCATACTAAAACCTCCACTGATTGTTGATACTCTTATTTTATTCACTTTTTTCGTGCGTTTCGAACGACTTTATAATGAAATACCTTCATACTTTAGGCTGAGAAAAATGAAAAGATCCGAACGATTTATCGTTCGAATCTTCCTTCCACTAAACTAATTTTTTCCCAATCTCCTCATTTTACAGATGAAACGGGAAGGTGAATCACAACTTCCGTCCCTTGTTC
>Ga0209574_10000014_pt1:82500-92671 | contig 92671 bp, 44 predicted proteins | sample AgamicMgMarz_FD_187168 | JGI IMG/M metagenome (GOLD analysis project Ga0209574, IMG submission 187168) | Agave microbial communities from Guanajuato, Mexico - Mg.Ma.rz (SPAdes) (version 2) | ecosystem: Host-associated > Plants > Phyllosphere > Phylloplane/Leaf | place: Guanajuato... | reverse complement strand
ATGGCAGTGATCTGTCATTACGTGCGACTATCTCCACTATAGAAAGAAAAAGGAAGACCAAATCTGCTAGTAAATACTAAAAAAAAAGGCTCGCTACATCTGCATCGTCCAAAACGACGATTTTTATGAGCTGTAGCAAAGAAAGAAACTTCATAGAAGTCAAAATATGAAGAAATAACTCAATTTTCTTTTGTTGTAAGTGGAGAAATTGCATTTGAAACTAAAAGAAAGGCAGGCCTACTACCTACTTTTTTCATTGTTCGAAATCTTTCTTCGTGTGCGCTGCGCTTAGGTTAGCTGGTCTTATGGTCGAGTTTTCCCTCAGCTTTTCTTTGGTTATATACCAACTCACCTACCTGGATCAGTGGATTCTCCTGATTCAGCAGGATTCGGCTTCGTATGAAGTGTAAAAGGATTACTAAGCCATGGATCGAGATCTGTTGATGACGCGTCATATTATTACACAAGGAAAAAACGACAGAACGAGACCTTTATTATAAGGAAATAGTTGACGTCTCTCTTAAAAAGGATCTTGCGAAGAGCATCACCACAGTGATGCACGAAAGCTTTAATCACGCGGATTACGCCTACCGTCGGCTAAAAGTGAAGATGGAGTAAATTTACTTAACCAAAGCCATAGCGTTCCGTTAGTGACTTAGGAGGCGGCTTTCTCTTACCTTTCATGCTTAACCGCCCCCTATAATGAGACTCAGGTATATTACTCTTATGTCCTGCATTTTATCGATCGATGGACATAATTCAACTAACAACGTCAATAGGTCCCTCATCTTTTTAAGCTTGACTATATTGCCTGCCTTGAAAGAATTAGGAGTGCAGTAAGCGTCTACGGGCATAGAATCTCATTCCCACTAGATCCACGGAAGCTATATTGGCATGTCTCTTAAAATTATTAATATTAGGCTTTTTTACTATGGTTTTTTCTTTTCCTTCCATGACTGACTTAACCTATTTGTAGCTAGTCATATCGCTTCTTGAAGGTGTCGCTACCCTGGATCCAAAGAGTTACATATCTACTATAACACCAACTGAGAGGTTTTCGAGCAAGCGCATACAGTGAGCTAAATTTTGGATGGGACATATGAAAGAATAGGTCCAGCCTTCCTTCGGATTTTTTATCCTTTCCCTGAGGTTGCAGCATGAGGCTTTTACCAGGTTTTAGCTAAGCCCATCCAATTCCAGTTATATCCATTGATTGGGAGAAAGGTTAGATGCAGTGGAAGTTGTAGCTTCAAGTCAAATAGTAGTAGGTGTAGCTGAAACCTTTCCCGACGGAAGACGAAAGCCCAGCCACAAGCCACTCGCCCTGATGGAAGAGCACGCCTTAGCCGGTATCAGCCAGTAGGTTCAAAGGAGTAGGCCGGCAAATAAAGAAGTCGGAATAAGGGCTATCCGGATGTGCCCAGGCAAGGCAAAGAGTTGGTTAATCGTAGTAGGTGATCGTGAAGTGACCTCGTTGCACAAATACCTCCACGATTCCCGCTCGTTAATACGTCAAGCCCAATAAGCATATCTTGAGTTGGTACAGAAATGGGATACCCAATAGCCGGAGACTTATGATTCATCTGGATCGTCGTATTTAGCTGCTGCTTGAGCCTCAAAAGAGAAAGGCACATGAACAGCCCCATCAAAATGTGCATTGAATCCAAAAAAAACTAATGGATGTAAACAAATCTAAGCCCTTCCACTAAAATAGGTAGGTTGAAATGCCTGTATGCCTAATCTATGCAGAGTAGGCGCTCTATTCAGCAATACGGGATGCCCTAGCATAAACTCTTGAATGCCATACAATCGGTTCTTTCTTCCCGAATCTTAGCAAGTTTGAAGCTTCATGTTTTTTTAATTAGACCACGAATTAGAAATGTCTGGAAAAGCTCGGCCACATCGATGGTTTGAAGGCTACGACAATGACAGAACGCCCCGAATAATCAACCCGTTTGCCAAGCCTCAATAAAGAGAGTTGTAAAATCATCATAGAGTCCCTTTTACTTGATATTCTATTTATAGTTAGCGCGTAGTGTATCCCATCTTCTTATCTTACAAGTGTGAAAATTAGCCTTGAAGTCATCCCTTGCATTAGGGGTTATCGGGTGAGAGGATGGAAGGCTTTAGGCGCGCTAAGCCAGTTTCAAAGAGAAAAACATCTTTTGTTTCAGTAACTCTTCTTCTTGCTTTCTTTGTACCCGCCCTGTTCCTGGGCTCTCGTTGGTCGCTTTTTTTAGGGCTTCCGAGCTGACCTTAAGTCGGCAAAAGAATTCCTTGCTTTACTAAGGGGTCTGAGAGGTTTTATTCCGGAGTAAATTACATTACCTAGGTGAAACTTCTATTTGATTTTCTACTCCTACTACGAATAGATTGATTAGTAGGTCTAATGTCTGGAAAACCCTTATTCTGAAGCCCAGATAACCCCCTTACCAAGCAAAAGGCCAAGAGCAGGTTCTTCCCATCGTCAAGTCTTTATCAGAGCCTGTCACGCTTCTGACGAAGTAGAATTAGGCGTCTGATTGGATGATTACAGTTAAGAAGTTCCGGTCAGGCTAAGCTCGACGCTTTTGGGCAGAAATGCTACATCCCCGAGGGGAAGACCAAACAAGTACTCCCTAAAAACGACAAGGTACGTAGTCGCTTAGTTGAAGATAAACAAAAGGGGTTTCAGGCCTAAGAAGAGTATAAAAGAAGGAATGAAAGCTCTTTAACATGGTTCATACATTTCCCCTTGATGGCTTAGCTGCGAACTTTGAACCCGTCTTGCCAATATAGTAAAATAGTATACAGAGTAGTTGTAGGATTCCACTCAGGGCACAAAAGTAAGCTCAAGTTCCCATCTGTGAAGTAAAGAACGTCAACTCGAACTGCACGCAGTTACGTTTCCAAGCCTGGCCGTATAAACTAGAGTTACTCTTGCTCCTGAGCTTTGGGGATTAAGGTTGACTTTTCTTAGGCTGAGAAGCGATATGCTATTGAATGCGTTGCAATGGATGGGAGGATAGCGAGACTTGCTGCCGGAAAGAGCTCATTAGAGGCATTCCACTTCCAATGAGATATTGGAGGCTTCATGATGGCATTGAGATAGCTTTGCTCTGTAGACAGAGTTCAGTTTAGTAAGGAGCGAAGGATAGAAGGGATTCAAAGGGATTAACTAATGTTTAGCAATCAATTTAGAATCCAGCTGCCATTTCGCGTCATACCAGAAAGATAGGTAGCTTATGTCAGTCACCCGGGAGGAAGGAAATGAATATTGTTTAGATATCCTCGCCAAAGCAACTTTGAGATGTCTGCCTCTTTTGGACAGTAAACTTCTTTTTCCGGGGAGGCGGTGTAGTCAGAATGTGAAGGCAAGAATAGGGTTTTGAAAGAATGGCTTGTTCTCAGAGATGCTACATAAGTGCTGTTAAGGGATTGAGACAAAATGATTGCCAGCCTAAAGCGGTTTCGTATAATAAGATCAAGGAAGTCCACAGACTTCAGTGAGGGGCTTTGAAGATATGGGACAATTACATGATTGCACTCTATTAGTTTAAAGCCAGACTGACCGATTTCAGTAAGAGCAAATTATTCTATAGCAAACTAAACCTTCCCTTCTACAGCCAACCATGTCTCGACAGATGCTTTATTCAGGAAAGCTGTAGACATATCCTGACATATTATTGAAGTAGCCTTTACGCTACACATACTTCTAATGCCCGGAGAGCGTCGAATCTGTCTCCTCATGTCTACTTCTCTTTTTGTAACATTGGCCGTCAATGAAATAATAATATTATCTAAAAGTATGCGAAAGAAGGTAAAAACGTCCCGCAGGTATGGTTTAGGGAAACTTACACGAATCAAGGATTTTTCTTATCGATAAGCGTACATACAAAAATTATTGTAGTGAAGTAGGAGTTGGAGAGGCACATTTCCTTCCGAGCTCACATTCGTTTTTCAGTGTATGCTTCCCATCTCTATCTTTCTACCGGCAGGCACATCTGTCCTTTGCGTCGTCTTTCTTTCCTTGATCGTCGAAAAAAAACTTCTTTCTCTTGTTGCTCTTCATGGTCGATTGCTGCTGTCGACTACCTATGCCTGCCCGCTGATTGCTCGACTATTTTTTTGCGCTCTGTCGAATTCCTATTTTTTTCCTGAATCCTATTACAATCCAACATGAAATTGGAGAGGAAAAAGCTGCCTCCACTCTTCGGAACTTTTTTCTAACATCACTTTTCTATATCATCAGATTGTTCGGTCTCTCCCTATGGCTTTCTAAGAAGCGTCACCCAATAAGATAAGAAGCCCTTAGATGCAGCCATCTCTTTCTTTGTGGATGTAGCTTTATTTCCTGCCTGTGCTTTAGTTGCATAAGGACTAAGCGCTTTCTTGTTTTGGATTGCCTTTTTTATACGTCATTCATTCCTTTTTCTCTCTATCTCCTAATGCCAACTGCAATTTAACATCTGCAACGTCAATGCATAGTCTAATAGGTGGAAGCTGTTCTCTATGTACTTGTAGTTGAGTAAGGACTGTAAGCTTAAAGTCCCTTCTTATCTTTTTTTAGTTTCAACAGGAGCATTATGTAAGGGGAATGACGTTAGATCTTTTCATCTTAGTGCTTCTCTTTCCCCTAGTTAGCGGACTATAAGTAGTCTCAATTGATTGACCGCTTACATCGTCCGCATCTGCTAGTCTTTCTTACGTTATCTCTTCTATTAGGAGGTGAGTGCTTCTTTGTTGGAGAGCGTAAACTTCTCTCTTTCTGCCCTAGCTAGAACGAAATCATCAACTTCGGAATAGTTTCGATAGCTTATCAAATTACCTTACCTTGATTGAGGAAGCGAAGTCATTTGCTTTTGCAGCGTCTGCATATCGATCGGTTTCAAAATCCTTCGTTATCGGCGTAAGCCTTCCCGGATCCAGCTTTCTCTGAACTCTTCTGACCCCGCAGACCTTCTCGCCCGAGCTCTTTCTGATCAATAGGATCAAGGTTATAACAGATTTCAGTTTGCATGCACTAGTATAGTAATCGATTGCTCTTTAGGAAAAAGATTAGAACAAGGGGGTCTCATAGGTTTTTTTATCCTACTTCTTAATGGGAGGCATGCCAACAATCTTTCGTGAAAAGCTACCCGCATATTTCACTAACGGTCGGTGCGAGTTTAGCGAAGCTGGGCCTTGTAATGAAGGAAGAATTGGATGTTCCAGGTAGAATTGAGCCAATGTGTGGAACAGCATTCCCAGTATGACTTGCCTAGCTAGTGCTTCCTAGCTGACTATACTAAATGAATTGATGTTGTCCATCCCGCGTATGCCATTCACACACTTTTCTACATCCACGCGCGGGGTTGGAATTGGAAAAGTAATTGAATCGAAGAATCGGATTCACTCTGACATCTGTCGAAGCCAGCCTGTGGATTACGGCTAGGCAACCTCGACGCCTGGGAAAGGGCATGGTGTGCATCATGAAACTTTTGAGTAGTCGGTCTGTTCTTCTCCAGGGGACGTACTCGGGGTTCATTATCTTACCTTTGTGATCAGTCTCTTCAAAGTCCTTTCTTTGGTTCTTTTCCAGTTCCATCAACGAAACTGAGAAGATCTTGTGCTTCAATAAAAGAAATTTTCTTAGTTTTCCATAGCGTCTGTTTCAATTTAATGGAAAACTCAATTTCGATGGACGGGATACTAACTAAGTGCTGAGGAGAAGGATACAGACACAGCGGTGGACAGCGCCAAAGAGAAAACACGTAACAAGAAGGTATTCAGACCACACTTCACACGAACCAACTGAACGTTTCCCAAGAGCTAGTGCTCTGATACCATGAAAGAGTTGAAAATACTTTGTTGGGTGAAGGATGTGTATATCAATGTGAGAGATCCTCTGTTTAAATAGAATACAAGGCCCCTTTGGCGTTACACATGGAGTAATTCCAAAAAAGAGAGTTACATTTACATAAGTAATAATAATTTTGATTAGCTCCTATCTTTCGTCAGACATATGGAAAATGGCCCAATCCTTGAGTCTGTTTTCCTTTAATGGATCAGGTGAGAGGGAGAAGGAAAGGAAGAATCCAATCCAGCCCATATCCCTACGGCTACCTTGTTGCGAACGAAAACCCCTTCAAAATGGATCGCGGCGGACCAAGTCAAAGATCAAGTGCGCGTTCATGTAAGACTCCCACTTAGCTGCATTACTATGTTTTTCGTACAAAGTTGAGCAGGGGGAGTCCACATCCGCACTAGGTTAATAAAAAAGTAATCCTTCTGGGCAATCTCATGTGCTGCTTCGATAAAGTAGAAGTCCCCCCGAGCAAAATCGACCGAAAAAGCCCATACCTTTACAATAGCGCTCGCAGTCTTTCTTGAGGAGTAGGGCAAATTACGAATTTTCTTTCGTAGACGTTATCCTTCCGAATCATTGTTGTTCGGAACGCCGGGCTCGGATGAGAGGATAAGCAACCGAAGGATTCGTTATCGAATCCCACGGGGAGGAGATTACCGAATCTGGATGGAGGAGAAAGGAAGGAAGAAGCCACTTTTGATTAAAGGATTTACCTACCTATAGGGAATAAAGTTATGATTCAAGATGGATCCGGCCCGGAAATTGAATTATTCATAAAACCCTCCATCCATCAAAGCAGCAAAACCCTGAACCTCCATCCCATTCCTCCGTCTGCCTAGTTGTTCTTCGTCACCGGATCCCCTTCTGACGTCGGATTCGAGAAAAGAGAAGGACACATTTGGGATGGTTCGCCGAACCGCGAAGGAAGGAGTGAATGTCCAATTCCCACCTCTTCTACCTCTGAGACGGAAATAAGAAGAGACGGCAAACAAAGGAGGGTAAGACCGACGTTTTTCCATACCGGATCAACTCTCGGTAAGTCGAGGGGCCTACCTTGGGTAGAATAGCCTACACCCCCCATCTTCTTTTAATAAGGTCTTCTTCGGACCCGACCTCCCGGCTACGGAAAGGAGGAAAGAAAGCTTCTTCTCGAGGTGACGAACAAAGAGACAGCCTATTTATTTTCAATCGATCGCGGGTGTCGGAAAAGGAGTACTTCCAGAAGGAAAAGAGAAGCGGGTGGGCGGGAATAAGAAGTGCGATAAGCAGTGGGTACGTTAACTCCCTCGTTTGATCAAACAATTTTTCCTGATGGAGGAGCAACAGGTCTATTCCCCGTAATCAAACGCATTACATACGATAAGCTTCGTCCTTTCTTTATGATCTCAAGGGGCAGGACTTTTCTCCTATAAAAAATTGCATAAGTAAAGAAAGGTCTGTACCTATAGGATATGGATATAGTTATAGGAAATCCCCTAAGATTTCACATAGTACTTTTGCTTTTTCAATCAATCTTCTTTCTTTTGATTTTATTCTCGGCTGGTTCTGAACGCTGGTTGATATTACAATACGTCAGTTAGTTAACATTCGATCCCCCTGGAACACTAAAAGAATTTCGCTTTCCTTATCAAAGTAAACTTACGGAAGCATCTATCTCTATCACGCACTTCAATCCGCACATAATACGATTCCTCTTTCTATACTCAATTACGTAAGAGTCCGGCTAGCTCGTCTGTGTCTGGCAGTTTCAGCCTTGGCCCACCAGCTTCTTTTCAATCCAGGAGCTGCATGATAAGAAAGCTCTCGATCTCGGCTAGCTTCAGTTAGTTAAATAGACAAGGAAACTCGTACTGCAACTATGCCAAGCAAAATATTGATTCCAATGCTGCGGAGACAGGTGTTGCTGATCGAACTAATCTACTTTAGGGATTCACCTAGCAGCTTTGAATAGGAAAGCTCGTTCCACCCCTTCGACAAATTCTTTCGCAGCAGCTTGAACTGAACCGGGGCTATCAACGTGAACGAGAGAAAAACAAACCCCATTACTCGATCAGGGGATCTAAGCCACAGCTCTATTCCCGACGTCAAAGTCAAAGAAGGGAGAACTGCTCTCTCTATCTCAGCAGCTTTCCCTACTACCGGTTTTTCTCGTCAGCCTACTTCCTCTCTCTGATCTCCAAACCCATTTTGTCCCGATACTGGAAGCCGCGTTTGAAGATGAGTGGATCGGGAATCTAACCCAGCGAATAAAACGCCTACTTATAAGTCAGGCGCACTAGCGCACCAAGCAAGAAAACGGCTGGATTGACAGGCGTTATAGTGCAATCAACGATCAAATCCTTCGCGTTAGTAAGCCTGGTTTGGAGGGCACGTAGGTAGGACGTGGATCGATCATGACGAGAATGGACTTTTCCGTAATGTAATAGAAGAGTCACAGTCCAGTTCCCCCTTCTCTTTCTTCTTACGTCGTCGAATCATAGATCTGAATGAAAGCGGGTAAGGGCTTGGCTTAACCCTTTGTTCTCTCCTAATCGGGTCGGAGGCGGAGACTGGCAAAGTTCATCATTCAATAGTCCCGAAGGCGTCGCCCAACGAGTGGCAGATTTGGATGGAGTCAAGCTTGGATGCTAAGGCAGAAAAGTCTTTCTGGATAGAATGAAGCTCATGGAGGAAGAGTACGCGTGCTAGCGCGCTACGGCTTTGACAGTTGATCGGATCAGATAGCCAAAAGGGCAACCGCACATAAAATTCCGATCTTTTTCTTGGAGGTATGGCTGAGTGGCTTAAGGCATTGGTTTGCTAAATCGACATACAAGAAGATTGTATCATGGGTTCGAATCCCATTTCCTCCGGCACGGAAGTGGAACGAGCGGGCGAAATTACGAAAGAACCGAACCCCTTGGTGGACCCCCGGAGGACAGAATAGCACTACGACGTGACTAGGAGCAGAGAGCCCGTTGCGCGTTGTTTTTTTTTTTGACCGGCCGCACTTCTTTCTATAAGCAAGCTCCCTCCGGCCGGGAAGGGGCTGGACGGCTCTCGGTTCTGGAGCATGTTGGGAGAGCGGCAGTTGACTGCTCGAAAGCTTGAAAAGAAAGCGAAAAGGGCCAAAACCCAACTGTAAAGCAAACAGTAAGTCAAGGCCCCAACACTGAAACTGAAAGGGCTTTTCTCTTTCGACATAATTTTTTGTAGGGCGCTCTTCGATGAAGAAAACAGACTTTAGGAAAGTGGTTCAGGTAGCTCAGCTGGTTAGAGCAAAGGACTGAAAATCCTTGTGTCAGTGGTTCGAATCCACTTCTAAGCGGGCGAAGGGTTCAAAGCGTAGCCGGGAGCGAGCCGGTTTCAATTCAAGCAAGTAAACAGATTCATTTTGGATGATCTGCGCTCCTCTCCTTATCAGTCGTTCAAAAAGAATCCTCTCGTTGTCACGCTTCGCTCCTGCACTATACGGCTTTTTGGCGTCGCCCTATGAGGAGGAAGATTTTCGAAAAAGCGGTTTCAACGGTTCTCGCGTCCTTGTGCCAAAAAGGATGAGCGAGTTCGGTTCGAGTGAAGATCGATCGGGTAGATCTATATGCTTCGGAGGGTGAGACGAGGTGTAGCGCAGTCTGGTCAGCGCATCTGTTTTGGGTACAGAGGGCCATAGGTTCGAATCCTGTCACCTTGATTGTGGTGATCGTCTGATGTGCACCCGTAGGCCTTAAGGCTGACGAAAAAAGCACAGAGATAACATTTGACTTTTTTCTTTACTTTTTTTTATGAAGAATATTATGGCACGAAAAGGAAATCCGATTTCGGTCAGACTTGGGCTTAATCGTAGTTCTTCTTCTTCTTGGTTCAGTGAGAGCGACCGCGGGAGTCTCCGAATCTTTCTGTCTTTGTATTTGACACGACTTTTTTGCACTGCGATTCTCCTTATATCTATGTATTTACTTATTTCCTTTTTCGGCAACGAGGATTCTTTTCATTTACTTCTGGAGAAGGTTGGCTTCTCGCTGGGTGGTCGAGCCCTCTCCGGGACTTTAAGGCTTTTGGGCTGCTCAGCAGGGCTTGCCTTGACAGTGGGCTTTGCTTTAAGGTGCCTGCTCACAGGCGAGGACTGGGGGGCGCATATGAATATGATGCTCCCTGGAGGCGAGGGGACATCAAGCTCGGCGGAAGGTAGTGTACAGCCACCCGCACCTGCCCCCGAAAGCCTTCAGCCTGAAGACCCCTTTTCTTATACTCCTTTGATCCCAGACGAGACTAGGTGGCAAGAACTAAATGATCGTCTGGGGATCAATTCGATAGCAAGGCCGATAGACCTGGAGGTACGTGATAAAATTGTCGACACCCAGGTCC
>Ga0209574_10000014_pt1:0-77500 | contig 92671 bp, 44 predicted proteins | sample AgamicMgMarz_FD_187168 | JGI IMG/M metagenome (GOLD analysis project Ga0209574, IMG submission 187168) | Agave microbial communities from Guanajuato, Mexico - Mg.Ma.rz (SPAdes) (version 2) | ecosystem: Host-associated > Plants > Phyllosphere > Phylloplane/Leaf | place: Guanajuato... | reverse complement strand
ATTTATTTCAAGGCTCGACCCGGCCCGGCCCGGAAGAGCGATCCAGGCATTGAAGAAAATCGTGATCAAAAGAGGGTAGAGTCCTAATTGCCATAGTCAGAGATTTAGATGTAGTTCCGGATGATCCAGATCCAGTCGATTTAGCAGTCGCGCCGTTGCCCCCGAGTGAAGGTTTAGTAAGCATGTGAGTTAGAATGTACTATCCTCCCGACTGGTCAGCGAATGACGCGAGCGCGACTTCGTCAGTAGAAAAATGTTTGATGTGACCATGACTCCCAAACATATCGACCCGAGTTACAGAATAAGATTGACTTTCTTTTTTTCAAGAGGGAAATAAAAAAAAGGGCTCTGTTGTTCCTCATTGTCCCGATATAATTCAGGTAAGAGCCCGTTCGGGCAAAATGGATAATTTAGGAAAAAGAAAGAAAGAGAAAATTTCCTATTATCTATATCCCCTTTCGAAATACAAACATGGGAATAATCAGTGAAATATCTCTTTGATTGACATTAAAATGGTTACAAACGCTTTGCAGAACGATAACGAAAACAATTGATACAGTTTGATTCCTCAACTCAAAACTCAATTAGTAGAAAACTTCGCAAGTCCACCTCTTCCCCATACTACTAAAGATCGGGAAAATGAAAAGACTGACATTAAAGCAGCCCAAGCGAGACTTACTATATCCATGTTCATTATGTCCCCTATCTCTATGAATATGAAGGTCCATTAAAAAACAAACAGAATAGTGAAATCAATGGTGCAGAGTCAAAAAGGGATTCTTACCCCTTCAATCAAAAGGAATGCCTCGTTTGCGGCACAGAAGATGCGACATTACCTTTTGTTTGGGTAATATCATATACCAGGTGGGTGTAAGGAGTCAAGCTTTCTTCATCAAAGTGACGCAGGTTCGCTGAACGCCCAACTCGCGTCATGGTTGATACTGCTCTTACAGTATGACATAATATTCGTACCACAAACAAAGTTTTGACCATCGACAGAGTAAGGAAAGGACAGGCAGAAAGCGCGCTAATCAAATCCTATCCCTTCTTAGTCCCAGCTAACCTTTTTCATTCCCAGCTCCCTATGAGCTCATAGTCGCGTCGAGGAAGAAAAGCTTATTCCATCATTTCCAGGGGAAACCGAACTCTTTTTCAGTTAAGCCGAGTCTGCTTCGCACCTTTGCTACCGGGCATTCACTGCTTTTCACTCCTAAATCTACCTGGTATGGACTGCAAAATCGATTCCTCTTGGCTTGATTAAAAAATCCTCTCATAAGCCCGTGTATATAGTGTAGATAAGTCTTTGATGTTACTTTCACAGGTCCGATTGCTCTTTGCCGTCTTTTGGAAAGTTAGCTCATAGGGCTGGCGCTGGTACTCTGCGGAAGATGCGTGAATTGGCCTGCTGAACCGATCTTGCTTAGGGCGGTTCACCATGGTCGATAACTTCTCTTTAAGACTAGGATAGCGCTCTTCCTTCTCATATCTTTGCCTTTTCGATTCTTCTCCCAGCGCTGCTCAAGAATCATTCAGGTATCTACTACGTAGGTACCCACTATTCTTTCTGAACCTGGGGCTTCGCTTGCTCGCCCACTTATCCATGTTGGTAGGCAGCATAGCATCTTTTGGTTTTCCACTTCCTTCAAAGACTTGAGTGAATTAACCATTCGCTTACTGAAGTAGACCGCTCTCCTCGCTTTTGGTAGCCGGATCTTGATAAGACGAATGGGCAAAGTTGGCTCAGAAGTAGGGCCATCTTTATTATGTAAATTCTGGGTCAACCATATTCCCATCCTCGGCTTTCAGCCTCAGAGACTTGGAAACCGGAAGGTACAACTTGACTCAGGTCGGGCACTACCCAATGATCTTTTACCGGTTACAGTACAGGATACCACAACTAATTCACGACTCCTCCATCGAGCAATGCAACTCGAGATGGAACATGTATTATGAAATAAAAAAAGGTAAAAATCTGAGGCTCATGAACTTTGAAATTGCGTAGGTGATGGCTTCAAACGGTGGTGTGATCCACACACACGAGAAGATACAAAAGGGTGGAGAATTTCCATCCATTTGCTTTGCTGTCTCCTTCGCTACCTCGGGTCATAATTATGCAATTGGCCCAGTTGGAGTTCTGACTATAGCTGCAACCGCACTCATATTGGGGAGAAGTGTACTGTCCTCGATCAAACTATCAATCTCATAAGAGAAGAAATATCGTATCAAAGAGGGATCGTTTTGATTCGAGGCGGATCCCCTTTCCCAACATGCAAGCACTAAGTCAAGGCCCCTGACGCAGTCTTCTTTTTTTTATCCTTTCGACGCTATGACCAATGCCCTAAACTAAAATAGGCCTCACAAAGCAAAGAAAGCTACCTGAAAAAAGGCAAGGTGCACCTTGGATTGAAATCGACGAATTCAAGAATAAAAAAAAAGAATCGTCATAAAGGCACCTCAGGGGGGCGGGAGGCCCAACTACTTCTTCATTCAGGGGGGAGGAAACTTGCTTTCCACTGGGCGAGAGGTAGACCTAACTTACCTACCTACTCATCAATCACGGTGTTCAGCTGACTTGCACTGATAGACCTTTATTGTATTGGAATTAGGCGCTCATCTTTTTACTGTTGTCAACTAATCTTTTTTTAGTTTGATTTTTCTCTATGTTAGAACATTTCTGTGAATGCTATTCTGATCTAAGTGGTCTTATTCTGTGTCCCGTGCTAGGAAGCATTACTCTTCTTTTCATTCCAAATTCAAGAATACGATCGATACGATTGATTGGTCTGTGCGCTTCTCTTATTACTTTTTTGTATTCTCCTGTTCTTCGGATACAATTTGATCCTTCTACGGCCAAATCTCAATTTGTGGAAAGCCTTCGATGGCTTCCTTATGAAAACATCTCTTTTTATTTGGGTATAGACGGTATCTCTTTATTCTTCGTGATATTGACCACATTTCTGATCCCTATTTGCATTTTAGTGGGTTGGTCTGGTATGAGAAGTTATGGGAAAGAGTATATTACAGCATCTCTAATTCGTGAATTTATAATGATCGCCGTGTTCTGCATGCTGGATCTTCTACTATTCTATGTTCTTTCCGAAAGCGTGCCAATCCCTATGTTGTGCGGAGCTGAGCATCTTCTATTCGCTAGGATCAAGCTTTTCCTCTGCAGGGGCCTTGTGCAGTAAACCCCCTACGGGCGGTCGTCCGTCGTCGTAAAGTAGTCTCCGCGAAGCTTTCGGGAAGAGGGGTAGTCTTGTGCGTAAGCATAGCATTTCTGGTCGAACCCGCCCAACTTAATGGCGAAGAACCGAACCTGACAGACACATCTTTTTTGGGGAGGGTACTCTGAGTAGTGGGTACCTTGTAGGACCTCGACTCGCCTACTCGGGTCTTGTATGAATATGCAGGAAGGGGTGCTCCTAGGTGTGTGTAGGAGTTGTGTTTGTTCGCGAGAATGGATTCCTCGTCAAGTCAGTTTGGAGGGTGTGGACACACTTGCGCGAATTCAGGTAACGGCTACAAGGAAGAAATCGAAAGGAAACAGTACCCAACCAGGGATGGACGTAAACTCGTAAGCTACCGAGGGTAGGGATAATCGTCCAGGTCTTATTGTGAAACAAAAAAGCCGCCCCGCGCGGGTTGGTTCCTCTGTCGTCACCGGGGAGCTCTTGGCGAGGAGACCGACGGATAAGTTGCTAAAACAAACGGGAGGGGAGGATCGACCCGTTCAGTATAATTCCGAAGAAAGACTGTTGGCAGCAGGTGGAGACATTGGAGCGACCCCCTTCAAATCAAAAAAGGAAATGCGGGCAGGGTAGAGCTCAGCGGAGTGTTCGAGAATAGGGTAAGGTCCTGTCCTTAAGATTCAGATCAAAAAAGAGTTAGAAACCTTGTTCAAGTGCTGCGTACAAGTTCCGGCCAGGATGATTGGGAAAGATCAAACCAAAAAGAACCGCTCACATCACAGCACAGTAGTAGTAGCGTAAAGGCCGTAAGTCGGGGAGCGGCCATAACATAAGGCTATTACTTTCACATCTCTCTTACGATATCCTCCAATATAACGAGAGAGAGATCCGCCTGCGTGAGCAACCCGACGGTGCGTTACATGTGCTCTACAGGCCGCACTCCATCTTTCTTCCCAACGAGCCCATTTGGAAGACGGGCCTGACGTTCGGTTCGAAAGGCATGGTTTTGAGTATGTCTCCAACCCCCTCACGTCGCTAGCTAGTGAGCGGTTCTTTCGGGCGGGAAGCAGGCCGGGCCTGGAGAGCGGGCATCTCCCGCAACGCAAGCAGCATTGTTCGCCACTACCCGAAAAGCAAAAGATTCGAGAGTCCAGGCTGAAAATACATGCATAGATAGTGGGCTAATGACAAGGGCCGACGACGGAAGCTCGGGACGGAGCCGTATGATGCGGAAGTCTCACGTACGGTTCCCTGAGAAGGGAGTGGCTACCTACTGGAGCTTCGACCAACCACTACCGGTCAATTCTGCTTTGGGGCCACCCCTTACTCTACCATTATTATAGGGGTATGGGGTTCGAGACAAAGAAAGATCAAGGCAGCATATCAGTTTTTCCTTTATACTTTACTTGGATCTGTTTTTATGCTATTAGCTATTCTGTTGATTCTTCTCCAAACAGGAACCACCGATTTACAAATCTTATTAACCACAGAATTTAGTGAGCGGCGCCAAATCTTTTTATGGATTGCTTTTTTCGCCTCTTTCGCTGTCAAAGTTCCTATGGTACCAGTTCATATTTGGTTACCCGAAGCTCATGTAGAGGCACCCACGGCAGGATCCGTTATCTTGGCAGGAATTCTTTTAAAATTGGGAACTTACGGGTTTTTAAGATTTTCAATACCCATGTTTCCTGAAGCGACACTTTGTTTCACTCCTTTCATTTATACTCTAAGCGCGATTGCTATAATATATACTTCCTTGACCACTTTAAGACAGATCGATCTTAAGAAGATCATTGCTTACTCCTCAGTAGCCCATATGAATTTTGTGACTATTGGTATGTTTAGTCTGAACATACAGGGAATTGGAGGTAGCATTCTACCGATGTTAAGTCATGGACTGGTTTCTTCAGCCCTTTTTCTATGTGTTGGTGTTCTATATGACCGACATAAGACTCGACTTGTTAGATATTACGGGGGTTTAGTGAGCACCATGCCGAATTTCTCGTTAATTTTCTTCTTTTTCACTTTAGCCAATATGAGTTTACCTGGTACTAGCAGCTTTATCGGGGAATTTCTCATCTTAGTAGGAGCTTTCCAAAGAAATAGCTTAGTAGCCACATTAGCAGCGCTTGGGATGATTTTAGGCGCGGCCTATTCCCTTTGGCTATATAATCGTGTGGTTTCTGGAAATTTAAAACCCGACTTCCTCCATAAATTCTCCGATCCAAATGGCAGAGAAGTTTTCATATTTATACCCTTTCTTGTTGGAGGGGCGACCGTCCGTTAAACTACCAAAGAAAAAAGGGTAAACCAATGTGATCATGACATTGTAGGTGCTTGCGATGGGACGGATGCGACTTCCCGTTCTTGGTTTGGGTGGCATAGCCCGTTGCTCCAGTCCCCCCCCTTTTTTGTTTGATCCATTTCTTGTTTCTGACGGGAGCCAAAGCTTGACTTTACTAAGAAAATCAGGCTCGCGCAGGGGCGCTCACGTTTTTTAGCTGAGCCGTATGAAGTTGGGTGAGACCGAGAGAAAGAAAGGACGGAGGTTACCCTGGTAATGGCATTTCTCGACCGTGTCTCCGAGGGACAGTTGAACGAGCGACTCATGAATGCTGCCAGATCGAACGAGCCAATAACTCGAACGCCTTCGGTCTGTTTTTTGAGCAAGAATCACAGCGTTACCTTACCTTCACCATGATACGGACTCCAAGTTCTTATGGCAGAGCACGAGGTAGAACGGGTTCTTGATGATGATGAGAATAGAAACCAGAAGCACGACCGGAGTCTTCGTGGTCCAAGATAATCAAACCATCAATAAGAGTAACGTAAGCATGAGACTTTTTGGTAGTACCGGTGAACCAGATGGCCGCGGCGATTGAATCTGGGACGGAGGACTCATAGTATCTCTAACGATCTGGCAAAAGCGAAAGACCCCCTAACGTAATTCGAATGGAGGCTGACTGCTGAGCCCACTCTGGCCTCGAAGGGCAAGCCCCTGTGGTTGCGAGCTGGAGCTGCCATTGCTTATGGCGTTAGCAATGGGAGGGGCCCCAGCAGAGAGAACAGTAAGGATAACGAGCGCTCCGCCCGCGGCGGCAGGAGCAGCGGGCAAGTGCTTGGTAGGCTAACAGCCCAGTGAACCGGGAAGAGCACTCGACGAAAGGAGGACACAAACAGCTTTGACGAGCCCTGCTCCGCTTTCAACAAAGCTTTGTGACCCCTGGAGGTCAAACCAATGGAAGTCGGGGCTCGTCCCTGGTCAATATTGGATCAAAGAATAGGAGGCCGTAGCGCTGACCTCTTTTTTTATTGATTCAATACAATAGGGAGGTCGTACAGTTCCCTACCGAGACAACATAAACTCTCAACGGATGCGCGCTGGGCATACTTCTGTAATGCGTCTTTCTCGTGGCGGAAACAGAACAACAGGGAAAGACCCGGCCGACCTGCCCAGGTCGCCTTGGCGAGCTTTATTTAAGAGAGACTGGGGAGTAAAAAGACTTCCGTTTCCGTTCTTGGTTTGTGGTCTTCGACCCCTCTCGATCTTTTTCGTAGTTGGGAAGAGGGAAGGAGTCTAAATCAATGGACATTAATGAACCATCATTGATGGACGTTGCACATGACACGATCAATTCGACTCAAGGTCCGGCGCTAATAGAAGTTGCTTACTCTCCGTTTAGCGAAGGAAAAGGGCAGGGCTCTTTTTTCGTAGTAATAGTGGGCGGGTCTCATGAGATCTATGCCGGCCGCCGGAATCAAACGAAGGTCGAAGGACCGGCCGATTGATTAAGGGACATAGCTAAGCCCTCGCCTGGCGCCATTCCCCGACCTAGCAGCAGACGGGCGGGCCGTGCCTGAATTCAGACCAGACCATACTTTTCTTTCTTTGAGCTGCTCCCCCGTTGAACAGAGTTAGGTTATTTGCCTCTACAGAAGAAGTGTACTTTGTACCGTCCGGAGGTCATATAGATCGGAACCCGGAGCGATAAGAACGAAAGGGTTGGTGTGGCCACAGCGGAAACTACTGGCACTTCAAAAGGTGGCGATTTTCAGGTAGTTCACTTCAAACTTGCATGAATTTTTGAAAGGCCTTCGCATTCCTAATCCGGTAGGGCCGGGCAGCTTTGTTTGCCTGCGCTTGGCGAATCGCATCCCCGCGCAACGACATCGCTCTTTACCGTTCTCGCTCAGTGTTTGCAACGGCTGGGAAGGCAGTCGTAGAAGCGAAGCCCATCGCCCCGCCGACCATCAAATACGAGATTGGGCCCCTTCTCAAAAATTGGATGGAATGGCCCACCCCACCCAAGAGCGCTTATGTCATATGGGAACTCATGGCTGGAAACAATCCTTATGGTTTTGATATCCGGTAGGAATAATAAGAATCAAAGTCCAGGTTGGTTGGTGAGCCTAGTGAAAGGAAACTTTCTAGCTTGGTTCGGAGAGCACTTTTTGGGTTAAAGATTTTTTTTGCGTTATGTTATGGCCTAAATGCTGAACTATTGACTCTACTTGTTCGGATGGGTGTTCACCCCAAAGTGTTCCCGGACCGCATGCATACATCCGTAAGTAACTTAGTGCAACATGGAAAATTTCATTGAGAGGAATCAGCAAAGAAAATAAATACAGGTAAATTAATGTGTATTTGAAAGATTGTCCTCGGGCTGAAGAGTGTCCACATGAGTTCGTTCAGGTGTCTACACAGGCCTGTGGTTTTCTATTATGTCGGGAATGACGATTGCTCCACCTAAGTAGAACGAAAAGGAAGAATTGAAAAAAAGGGGGGGACAGAAGCTTCGCTTCCGGTAGCTTGCTTACTCTCCTAGTTAGAAGAGGGCTCTTTGACAGATTCTTTAGACCAAAGGGCATCACCTTGTAACAGAACGTGCCCTCCTACCTGATATGGTGGTAAACGCTGTTTTCTCTCGGTCTTCTTCGGCCATGAAGATCTGCTTATATCAAGAGAAAGCATCCATAAAGGACAGCATCCCGTGTCCAGCGGTGAAGTCCACCAGAACATCGATGTGAGGAAAAAATCATCTTTTGGGCTTGCCTTGTTTAGGCTTGGACTTACGGAACCTGCTTTCAAATTGAGGCGTCAAAGGCGAAGAAGCGTAATCATCCATCCTTAACTGGATGCCTTACCCTCCCGTGTGGTTATGGGAGCGGGCCTACTTTTGATCCACTTTTTGACTATGGAGCCGGGCGGCAAGCAAGTGAATGTGATCTTGCCCTCTATCAGCCGGTGTGTGTGAGCAAAGCTCACACCTTATAGCTTGACACTGTCGCCGGCAACTTTCGCTCCTCTACCGTATTCATTGATTCATTCTTTGGAAGCGCAGCACGTGACTTGATAGCGCAGGCACAAGACCAAAGAATGCAAACTTTGAATAGCTTCACCGCCCCAAGCTTACTTTATTTATTCCATAAAAAAAGAAGAAGGCGCTGTAAGCGATAGTAGGTGTAGGTCTTTCTTTCCAGCCGGATTCATTAATGCAATGGAACTCCAGAACTTGAAGAACTGGCCTTGGAATTTATTCAAATCAAAATCTTTTAGAAGCTGGCATTGCGTTTTGACTTTTCTTCGTTGACAGCCAGCAGTTGCCGGACTAGCCTTCCTTGCCTTCAGCCTAGCTGCCCTGTCTTAGCTAGCCCTTGATGACTAGCATACTTGCTTTCTTGTCCTCGGCCTTCTGACGGGATGCTGACGTTGCTGCTGCTTTTAGCTGGAATGCCTTGCTTCGCTCTACTCAAAGTGGAGACAACGACTAAGAAGATTGACGACAGTAGAAGACCGACGCTTTACGACTTTTCTGTTATTAGACTAATGCTTTCTTATGTCTGCCATTAGCTTAAGGCGTCTGTAATTCCGGGCTTCAAAGCGGGAAGCTTTATAGTAAGGGGTGAAACGGCTTGTTTGGCTTTCTTCTTTCTGACTACAAGGACTAATGACCCTCTTTTCCAACTCTACTCAACTTCTTCACTCCATGAACTTTTGAAAGACTTCGGACTTCTCTGCTAAGTCCCTGCGAGTAAGAATCAATAAATGATTGTATATAAGGCGCTGGGCTTACCTAAGCATGTGCGAGTGGAGACTTTGCCTTTTACGTCTGCTTGAATGAGCTGGTCAACTTCTCCGTTCTTCTGTACATGCGCAAAGAATGTCTGAGCCCCTCTTCCTTTCCTGAACCTGTGAGAACACTAGTTGAATATGCCAGCAAAGACTTCATTCAATAGAAAAGAAGTTACATCCATCACAATAATGTCCTTTTTCTGTGTTGAGTAATAGGGCATAACTAGACAGCTTTTTTTGTTTTAGAATAAACGATCTATTTGGGGTAATGAGATGGACCAGCCGCTTGGGGTTGCGTTTGAACCGGCTGGTCGAAAGTGGGCTGGTGCCCTGGGTTGTGGCCTGTCGATGAGTCGGATAAAACAACTCTAAGTCAAAACATCAAGGAGGAGGGCCATATAATAGTTGCTAGTCTTACTTCCACGGCGTGGTAGAAAGCTAAATTGGGTTTCAGTTTACATCCTTTCTTATCTTAGATCGATTTTTCTCTTTTTGTCTTTCTGTGCCATCTTCAGGCGATCGAATACTTTATCGTCGAGGTAGATTTCCCTCGAAAGTCGGGCATATTATATATGATGGATACGAGTGGGCCAGAAAAGTGAATAGGTATCAGGCCAGGTTACTTTTTTGAGAGTCCTAAGGCGAGCCAATAGGTAGGTTTCATACGGTAGGTCCAAACGCTCTAACGATCTCCAAGGCTCACTATTCTTATCATTCCGTCCATGGGGATCCAGCCGAGCTTACTTCGATTGTATTTCCTGTCCTTCTCCCAACTATCCAGTTGCAGCAAACAATTCCTTTCTTCCCCTCGAGATTTCTTAGGGCTAGCAATAAGATTCTCTGGTAGGCCTAGGTAGGGGTAGACCCTAATGTATTAGTGATATAAAAATCAAAGGTGTTAGGCTAATAGCAGGTGGGTCACCTGTTTAATTTCTTGCTGTCCCCGCCCCCGTCCTTTACTTGCCAGTAACAAAGTACCTCGTCTTTTCATGCTTTTAACTCAGTCCTTTAGGAAAGTGGCATAGACGAATAGTGGGTTCCACGGGTTCTAGGTCGGGGGCAAATGCATATTCCGAGTAACCTCTTATACAGTCATCTGCTAGGCAAGTGAGAAAGCTACTTTATAAATCTTACGCTTAAGGCATCCAGGACCCCTATCTTTCTTTTATAGATCTATTTCTAGTCTTAAACTCCTTCAGTTGCAGAATAAATATAAGCCTCTGGAGTTGCTAGCAAGCAAGGAGGAAGAATTCTATCAACTGGCAAGGAGAAAGGAGTATTTCAAGCCAGCCAGGGCTGGGGCCTAGGCCATTTTCAAGCAGTTCAGTTCAAAAAAGTTCTAGCAAGCCATAAGCTTCGCTAAAGCGACTACGTTCCTCGAAAGGACGCTTTTCTTGAGCTTATTCTTGTCCCCAAGGGAAGTGGAGTGAAAAAGAGAGTACTTCACCACCATGCTTGGTTTGGTTGGTCTCCTAGCTCGATGGTACCGGATGGGTGTTAGTTCAGATTCCAGGTGGTAGAGCCAGGAGAAGGAGGCCGGGGGGTAGCCGCCTGTCGTGAGTCTTAGGTTGGATACTCCAACCTTTAGTCTGGATGTCTCGTGTCGATAGGTTAGGGAAGCTTCTAGAGCTTATTCAACCAATTCCCAAGGGTGGAAGTATGTAAGGTGAGCGTTAGCGAACTGTGGGAGTAGATAAGTGAATGGACCTACTTCTCCTTTGGGTATGCCATAGCAGCGCTACTTATCTGATATCCCTACTGAGGAAAGCCCTTGATGTTCTGGGTTGGACCCAGTGACTGAAGCCATGTCACCAATAGAAGCTCTTCTAACTGATGATTGATGAGGAACCCTTTTGAATCAACCGTATTCTCCTCATGGCTTTCACGGTAAACAATAGATAGTGCATTGGACTAATCCACTGTCGCTGAAAGTACTAGTACTTTCACGACTGGAAACACTAACCCCTCGACCTGCTCGATGCGCTAAAGTGGATCCGTCTCCGGCTTAGCATTCTTAGGCACGAGAACAAACGGGGGAGGCTAAGGGGAGTCTTCGACTTCCTCATTATATTATAAGGATTGAACCTATCAGCCATAAGCTTTAGTTCCAAAGTAATAAAAGAAATGACGTAGGTCTTCCATCATGGTCCTTCATCAATATGTTGGAAGACCTAAATAGGGATATCTATCAATGGCATTCATGGGCACGGGCTGCTCATGAATTGGAGTAAATCCTAGCATTGAGAAACAAACAAGGTATGTCTCATAGCTGCTACTTCTCTTATAGTGACGTCTTTCTTAGCAGCTACTGATCTACGATCCTTCACTCTGTCACTGTCTGATAGTCTTATACCCAAAAAAGGAATAGACCTATGGATATGGATGAAACCAGGAAGCCATAAAGCAGACTTCCCTGGTCATCAATAGCACAGCTAAGGAAGAAGATCGGCGAGTTTTGTCAAAGGCTGGGCTTTGAGCCCAGCTCGTCCTCAATAAGTAAGAAGTAATAGAAGAGGGGTAGCCGCGCCTATTGATTTGTTTTTGTCTCACTGTACGTGCGGGACCAGTCTACAAATATGGGAGATGTACAAGCACTGGGAAAATCAGAATCCTTGGTCGATAGGGAGACGTTAGCTAGCAGCCGAAGACGAAGGAACAGACCAGTGTGGAGATGAGTCTGCTCGACGCAGAGCTGGATCTGCTATATGCGGTAGTTCTTCCCCCATCAAAAGGCTCTGAGACTGCTACTTAGCCAGGCTACGAGATTTTTTTTTAATGATAGAAATAGGGAACGCCTACAAGCTCCATCGTCTTTCGCTGAGCCTGGTGTGAACTTCTTCCTTCCTTCTTACCCTTCAGCTCTGATTCCGCTAACTTTTGCCCTTCTTCCTTCAACATCTGCTTCTTCGAGCTAAGCCCGGGTCTCACTGAACCCCTTCCGACAATGCGGCATAAAGGCTAAGACCACTTATTTCGCATCAACAGAAAAAGGACTGGCATCTGTAAGAGCAAAAGCACTGACTACCGCTCATGCCCCCTAGCCAATTCAAACTCTGATCCGAAGGCTGATGGGTGATTCTAACGAAAGTCTAATATGACATCACTTTTTGCTGTTGGGTACGAAACTATACTAGGCTATGATTCACATCTCGAAAGTTCTCAGATCTGGTCTGGACCTAAGGCCTGGGACTGCTTCTTCCTTATCGCCCGAGTATTGCATCGCCTTGACTTGGGCCGGGAACTCAAAAAGAAATTGACCTTGCTTGAGCCTGCTAATTAAAGTCAACCGAAGCCTTTGAAAAGAGCTATTGCTTGTCTTTATAAATCATTATGAAGAGTGCCACATCTCTCGATCTCTATCTTCTTTAGCGGACATCGAGGCTGATCGACCGATTGGCGCGTGCCCAAAAAGGGAGACCGGAGACCGCGTCTTCAGCCTTTGCCAACTTTCCGTCTCAGGCAAGAGCTGCGGAACTAAAGCACCAACGGCTCCTCTTCCGACATTGGCTACTGCTATCGGGTATGAACTTAGAAAGACAGCAGTTGATGCCCTGATCCCGGGAATAAGAGAACTTTATCTTCCAGGTATTCACTCATCCCCTCTCAGTGGCAAGAGTGAGTAGATAGCAGAAGTTCTTTCATTCCTCATTCCTGGGATATTAGTGAAGTTTGCCCATTAGGGGTCTTTCTCACCAGTGCTATCAATAAGAAGGAGCTGGGTAGGCTAAGCCAGAAAGAGAGAAAGAGAATGTTAAAAGGCTACGCACCTTGGTCCAGAGCGAGGATTGGGATAAGTTTTTCCCGTTATTCTTAGTCAAGTGATTTGCTCAGTAAACGAGTAGAAAAAGCCCTTCTTTCTTTTCCTTTTATCGAAGGGAATATCCAAGTAGCGACCCCGCAAAGAGGAACCAGCCACTTCCTTATATACATAATATACATACGCTATGGATTGAGGAGGGGAGAACCGGCGCTACAAGCCCATTAGATTAGTTATCAAATGATCTTTCCCTATAAAAAGAAATATCATTACTCTTTTCAGCCATTATCTTATATACGATACCAGAGCATACTTTCTTTTGGCTTTTCAAAGAATAATCTTTTTTTTCTTGTTAACAGCTTCGAAAGAAGATATTGGAAAAGAGCCTGTGGATCCTACCTCACAATCTTTTGTTGAGAGAGAATCAAAAAATTGGCTAATGTTCCGTACCATAGAAAGATTCTTCGAACAATATATACATAGGGAACAGTAGTTGCGCCGAATATGAAAGAGTCCACCCGTTTTAGTGATCGCTAGCTCTTTTCAGTTCAGAAAGGTGCTAATCTCAATAAAGGATAAGCCCCTTATAAAGGGTGATGCTACTTCTAACTAAGGGTTGAGACGATTCAATAGGCTTGGGGCTCCCGGGTATCCTTCCGTTTGTTGGCTCCTCAGCACGGCTCGGGGGGAATGAATTAGCTTAGTCCTATGCTTCCAAGCTACTGCAGATTTTCTGGTATGGATGAGCTTAACGGAAATCCGCCAGAGCCTTTCCCTTCACTTCTTGAATCTTTATTCTCTCCAATTAAGAGAATAAGAGTTTGGTCAATCGACCTGATAACATTGGTCTTTTCATTAAGAACTTGAGAGGGTCTGCTCTTGAGATTCAAAAGATCTGATTGCTAATCTTCAGTAGCAACGCTTTTTGCAGCAAAGACCAAAGCGCAGCACAAAACACTTTTTTTTCAATTGGCTTTGAGTTGTTTTATTCCGCCTCTACTTAAGCCGGCTTAAGTAGTATAATGCATTCTCCTTTCCCTCTTTATTCTGAAGTGCTAAAAGTGCTTCCAGAGAATGTTCGCAGGCGGCGAGATCGCTATAGAGGATTCAAGGCTTTTCCCTATCTTTAACAGAAAAAGGGGCTTCTTTTTTACATTACATAAGGTTAAACGAAAGAATAAGAAGAAAAAGAAAATTACACCACTTAAACAGACCTCGGCAGAGGCTCATTTCCAGCCTTTCACTCCTGTGGGAATAGCAGTCAATCGATGACTGACAGTGAAATCAAGATTTCGTAAAGCGTCATCTATTCCGGGTTCCATTTCACTCTCTTTCGGCTCGAAGCCGATAGGAAGTTCAAGTAGAACCGGTCAGTTCCGAGAGACTTCGGGTATTCCCACCATTTCTTCAGATAGGTTACTCTTTGAACTCTAAATTCAAGCACTTACAAGGAGTGGAACGAAAGCAGACAAGTGAAGACCCAAAGAGAAAGGCTTCTCTTCTAACTAAAGACTACCCGGAAGGAAGCCCAATCGATTCTTTTCGGTCAGTCGAACACGTTCGCGATCTTTTTGTTCGCTTCTATAGCGGTTCTTACCATTAAGAAAGGGCGGTTTGCGAAGGTGCTTGCTCTAACTCCCCTTTTTCAAATTATTTTCTTACATCAGTATATCAGCAGATTAGATATGAGGAAGAGCTATGTAGCAAGATCTCCGATCGGGTGAACCCAAACTCTTTTTTCTGCCTCGAGTGAGCCTTGTATTATTGCTTTTTCTTTTAGATGAAAAGGCACACCCGGCCACCGTTACATAGGTTCTTCACTTCGGAAATGCGGAACTTCTTTCGTTATCACCGAATAACGCATTCAACCGCTGTCTTTTGGCACAGGGAAAGGAGAATAAGCCTATAAACGGGAAGAAGACCTAGCCCATCTTTCTTTCCTCCATGAGAAAAGACTGCTCAGTGAGACAATGTAGTCAAGTCAATAGCAGCCAGAGCAAAAGATTGATATATAATGACAGTTCGCCTTCTTGTGCCAACATCTCCATACTAAATAGATTATGAAATGTATTTGACATATCCATACGATTGAGTCCTTGGGTTTCCGAAATAGTGTAATGTAAAAAGAAGTCGAAACCAAGATCAGCAGTCAGTTAAAGAAAGAGTTTTTTGAAAAACTGTTGAAGCTCCTAAAAGAAAAGAGTACAGCGATATCTTCGCCACCACCTCAGAAAAGTCCAGCTCTGAGGCTGTTGCTGCTAAACAGGTTGATCCTGACCACTCCACAAGCAACACCGCTCCTCGTGACTCAGTCATGATAACCCCCTCCCCTTTCGCCCCGGGTTGGGTCTGGTCTGGGATCGCTCCCATCTACCTCCTGAGACAATAATCCACCAATAGATTTTTTGTCGAGGTAAGGTAGAGGTTTCCCAGGCTGTGGTGCTACGAGATAGCGATTTCTCGTATAGAAGATCACGGCTGTATGACGGAGTGATCAATCTCACAAACTCGAAATTGTATAAGAAAAGAAAGGATAGAAATCTAAGTGCGAGTGCTGACTCACTTTTACCAGGTTCTATACTCCTTAAGGGATCGATTAGGCTACTTTAGCTATATGTTTAACACATCTAATTCGATCAATCTGGTTCGGGAAAGCGGTTCTCGACCGAAGACTGAAAGGAGAGGGAAATCAAAACGACGCATCACGTGCTTGGTCAAGCTGCTCTTGACCGAGTCATCTATCCCACTGTCGAAAGGGGCTAGCTGTGCCTCAGACTGGCACAAGGGATTGATTTATGCGCTATAGCCGCCTGTTTCAAGGGTTAGGCTTTCAAAGTCCAATAGGCGCAGGATAAGGCAGATAGAGATATCTCATTAAGAGAGGACGGGACTGATTCATAGATGCAGGAAGGAAAGGTTTAGGTAGCCCTAGCCTACGATTTCTGTCCCGGGTTTCCAGTGAGTGGCCTAAAGTAATTACCGGTCTTAGGTTGATGCGGAATAAGCTCAGAATGCCATTGTAGGAATGGACTAAAGGCTGTTCTTGCGCTACCGAAACGGATTTCTTTCGTTAATGACTTCAAGCTTGAAGGTGGCCAGTTAGTCCTTCAGATCGGGCATCGGCTGAAGGTGCAGATTAAAAGAATTGAATCCATAGTAACAGATATACCCAATTCAAAGAAATCCGATTCGAAAGCAGCTGGGGAAAGAAGTGACATCTCTCAGGGCTTACGACGCTCGAATAAGCTTCCCTTGAATCAACTGCTATTGAAGAAGGTGCTATTTATATTGAATCAGCTGTGTTTTTCACGTACTGATGGCAATCGTTCTCCATTGTTATCCAGTAAAAGCCTCATGATGAAGTGGCTAACATTCCCCCATTCATGTGGGGATCAAAATCTCCTTCCTTCGTGCATCTCTTCCATCACCTTGCTTGCCTCTTCGTTGTCCATACAATGGAGCAGTCTTTGGTTGAAGGATCTAAAGTAGATAATTCTGCCTGCTCTTCTTCCTCACTGATCTGCAAGCAATAGGCTGGTTCCTCTAACAACCTGATCTCTATTTCTCCTCCAGCTTTTCCGTAGAGTATGACAAACAATGGCTGATGCCAGATTGGCGAGGGAATCCGCCTCTTCCTCTTATTCTTTTTCCTTTCTCGGCTGTTCTTGTTCTTGTAGGTCTTACTTTGGCTATTGACTCTGTTCTGTCTGTAGTAAGACATTATTTCGCTGCCTTCCCTGTCTGTCTGTGTATGAGGACTTCCCGGTCTGTAGATGGGCTTTCGGGAGCAGGTATAGTGTAAGGAAGCTACTGGGCTGTTGTGGAAGGGTAGGAGCCCAAAGTTCTTCTTTCTTTTTTTATGGGTCAAAGCAGGAAAGACTCAAAGGTTCCAAGCTCTAGTTGAAGTCGAAATTCCTATCGTCAGCCTCTTTCCTCCCTGTGAGGGCCTTGCTACTTCTTTCATACTAAAGGAAGTGACGCTTGCTTTTTTGCCTAACAAAAGTAGCCCTTCTCTTCTTATCTTAACACCTGTCCTTGCGGAAACAAGTCACAGTCCCTTCTCGACCAGACGAAGGATGGCGAGTTTCTTCCTGGAAGTTTCAACCTTTGATTCTGTAGCGGACATGGGAACAGATCGAGACGGGAAAGGAAAAGCCATTATTTAGATTTATAAAGAAGCATAGGTCTTCACCTTCTTCGTTTGCTCACCATGCTCAACGCACGTTAGAAAAGTGTGTAAATGTGCTTTTCGAGCATCTTATTGTCACAGGGGGGTGCTGAACAAAGATTGACTCAATCCTTTGTTAATTCTGAAAGATGGGATTATTAAACCATTGCTGACTTACGAAAAGAAAGATTTTCCTTAAAGATAAAGACTAGTAGATAGTACAGACCCGCTACGCATGTGTCAAGCATAAGGCTTCAGACGCATGATTGGGGCTGCTGTATTCTCTTGTCCCAGAGGTCTTTATGAAGTTTGACTCATTCTTATGAAGTGTTTATCGTTTTAGTGAGTTCAACTTTATTTCACTCTATAGGTGTGCAGAAAGAGGGTGCGACTCTCTTAGTTACATCTCACTCCTTTATGCAAGCTTGATCTTATATATGATACCACCAGCCGTCAAACCCAACCTAGTTCGGTCGGACTACCTTCACTTTTGAGCCCCTTTCTCCCGAAAGAGATAGATTCAAGCTGTAGACGCTCTTACTTCTCTGGTCCTTCCTTTTCTCTCCTTCCCCGTAAGCTCTTACCTTATAGGCACCGCACCCTAAACTGATCTTTTCTTGCCGACCTCTGAAAGAAGAGTAAACGGGTAGCTTTAAGGTAATTAGTTTTCTTTGGTCCAGCATTTCTGGTTGGCTAGTCGGTGCCCTCCCTTTCATTCCAGGCTGTCGATAGCAGGCGATAGGAAGCTTCAAGCGATAGCAACCTTGACACCTAGGATCTCTTTCTGCGTCTACTGATGCTTTTGAAAGCGCTGGCGGTTTGGCGTCTGTGAGCTCTATCACAATTGACTTGCTAGCAGTCATTCGAGGAAAAAAACAAGGAAATGCAACCACGGGAACGAGCCGCCAAGAATGAAACTATTCATTCACAACTCATATGGCTTTCGTGGGACAACTACTGATACGAGTATACTATCAGGTGAACAAGAACTGTGAGACAAAAGTATATTGGGATTTATCCGTCACACCGTAACGAGGGTAAGAATAGTCAGATTATAACTTCGACGCTCTCCAACTCCTTTGAAGGCCTCCTTCGCCTTAGAAACTTCCTTATAAAAGACCGTCTGTCATAGGACTCCCTCTTTTCCCTTTCCCTCGGCAGGGTGGAACGTAGGACTGAACTTGAACTTGATGGACTTTTTCTCAAAATGCAATGAAAATTCACTGCTTTTATAGAAGGCAAGAGATTCTCTTATGTCTCCCACTGGCTCAAAGGGCAAAGCAACTCCAACTGGAAATGAAATTCACACGGAATCGAAAAGAAAAAAAGGCCTTGACAAGAATGTATTAAACAAGTTTCCAGTATTGAGAGTGCCAGTTGGCGAGGAACCAAGTTTGACAGCATATCCTATTTCATTTCCATGAATGACTGTCCTCCCCTCGATATTTATTTACCACCCCTATCTCTTTCCCATGTTAAGCGTGAAAAGGGCGTCGAGTATGATCGAGTTGTTGGAGAGCTTCCTTGCCTAGCCTATGCTCTTTTTTAAGCTAGTTTCAAGCTCATCACAAGGAGTTTACAAGCTGCTTTGATAGAACGAGGTTCGAGCGTACTTGCTGGCTGGTTTGCTGGTGGAATGCGGGATAGATAGCTGTTCAAAGTACCTATCCCCTTGACTCTGCTTTCTTCTATTGGACCAGGCAGGGATCTCTGATTAGTCGAATGAGCCCATCCCTCTGGCCTATCATTCATTTCTTTTTTTTTTCCAGCTTTCGCTTCCTTACTTCCCCATTGGTGTGATATGATCTGTTATGAGATTCTATTATTGCTTTTATGAGAGGCGAGAGGGTCCTCCTTCATGCGCTTGTAGTGAACTCCCAACTCGCGTGATGGTCCTATGCGCTTCCAGCACTTGTTGTAGGTCTTATTTATTACCTTTGCTACCTTGATGGGATCTATCTCACTAAGACCCATAGAAGGAAATGAAGGCTGAATCTGACTTGCCTTTGTCTATGAAAGCTCACGCTTCTACTTTGATTTTCCTAACTGGTACAAAGGACTCCCACACGCTTTATGGGTGACTGCCATATCCATCTCTTTCACTTGTTGTAAGCTATTAAAGTAAAGAAGAGAGTGCCGAGTTTATGGGTGAGCCCTTTTTGATCTATCTCATTTTTAGTCTTCAAGGTGCATGGTCATAGTTAACCATTATCTTTTAAGGCGCTTTCTTTTCTAAGCAACTCCCCCACCCCCAATTGATCAAGGGACAACAACGATCGATCAAAACAGAACCCGCCCCTTTTCTAGTTGAAAAAGAGAAAAAGTACAAGATCCGAGGTTGAAGGATCCAAGTCCCAAGGCACGGGAGGAGTTAATCTCCGAAGAACCGATGGCATTGAAGATGACGTAGCTTAACGTCAATGGAAGAATTAGCTCAAGCCACTGTACCGGTATAGGGGCCACCCGGCCTATCGAACATAGGAGCGGGGGAGGGACACTCTACGAAGGAAGTAGCATGGGTCAAGTCCTCCGCACGCCCTTGTGCCAGCGTAGAGCAGAACAATTGAATTTCAAAGGTTAGCAGTTGTTAGGCAAGCAGTGGCTATAGGGATCGTTCCAAGCCTTGATATAGGAGATTGCCCGATCTTTCGTACTTTCTTTTTCACAGTTCAATCACAATGACTGGGTGGAAAGGAATCTTCTGAAGCTCAAAGCGTCAGCGTTTATGAATAGCTTGGACTCTTCCCTCCCGATTGCTTCTTCTGCCGTCAACTCAGGTAGCTCAAGCAGAAGCTGAATCCGCCTTTGGGCTAGCTCGGCTAGCACGGTCCTTCGCGATTAGCCCCAGACAGAGTGAAGAAACTAAGTTCTTCAACCCATCGTTGACTTTTTTCCTTGGTCTACGATTCCACGCCTGGAGACTTTCTCATTCTCAAAGGAAAGATTTAAGGCCCTCAATGAATAAGAGTTTTCCAGAGAATTCTGGAGAGATTTTTCTTTGCCAGCAATTGCCGCAGGGTTACCCATCCCACGTAGGAAGCTTGCATTCACTTTTATCTCGTCGCTTTTGTGTGACATGGATCTTCCTTCTATCTCAGAGGTTGCGTATATATTTGATGGAGCCTAAACCAAAGAAATTCAAGTTCCTGAAGCTTGACACGATGGGGGTTTACGGCCATCAACAGTAAAAAGAAGATTCGGCGAAAGAATCGGATTCAAGTGATAGAATTCAGCGCTAAAGCAAGTACGCGCTACTAAAGGAAGGACGCCAAGCCTGTCTTATCAAATTCCCTGTCTCACTTTCTCTCCCTTAACGAAGGGGAGTCGACAGATGACTACATAGTCCGGGCAATTGCTACCCCAGGGTGTCACCTAAACGCAGCATCGAAAGCCACCTGAGATGGAGTTTTCATACAGTCAATCCAACCACTTTTTGATTCCATTCCAACCAATCCGCACTTCAAAAGATATGTGGACTAATTGACAGTTCTCTACATGCCTCAACTAGGGAACTCTGTTGTCCCAGCTCCTATGATTCCTTTCATGACTTGTAAATTCAAACCTTTTGACTCACCCGTGCGTACTCCTTTTTAACCTGATGAGATTCTTTTTGATGTCCGCTTGAAGTTGAAGGCAAAGAAAGCCAAAGAAGGAGGCAAGGTTCGAAGCTGCTCCTACTCGAATTTCATGCCATAGCCTTGATTTATTATTGTTAGGCCAGGGAAGAAGAAATAGAAAGAGTTCCGACCTCAGACGCCAGCAGTTCAAAGGTCATAGGCAGCAAGAAGTGAAGCTGCTCTCCCAAGAGAAGGATAAGGCTGCACATCACTGAAGATAGTGGAAGGAAAGCGACATCGAAAGCGTGCAGTGATAAGGTATACTTTACTTAGTTGACTAAACTCCTGTTCGGATGCCTGAACAGCTTTGAACTAGAAAGAGAATGACCTATCGGGCTTGAAAGCAGAGCATTTCGTTGACCGATAAAAGCCTATTTTTTCGGGAGGGAACTTCACTTACTCCCAATGTAATGAATACTAAAAAAAGAATGAGTAATAATAAACTGGTTTTATCTGAGAAGAGTGCATGGAATAAATTTATAGAGTCCTTTCCCTAACCCAATTTCTCAGCGTCGGCAAGAAATCCCTATATCTTATGTGGCACCCCGCACATTCCAACTGATTAGATTAACCATTAAACAGAATGGTGAAATCAAAGAAAGGTTAACGGCAAGGAGTGAACCCGCTGTCCCAATAGGTTCAATGGCTGTCATGTTTGAAAGTGAAGTACGTCAGGTGTCTTCAAATCATATTTTAGACTTCGTCTTTGTTTGATCTCCCTCTTCCCTTTCTCGCTACTTTGAGCTCTTATATAAATAACAAATAGGGAAGCAGAAGAAAGAAAAATGATGCGTAAGGTCCCGGAGCTTTGCCCATTTAGTTTAGTTTGGTGAGAGGCAAGCAAAAATGGATTGTATAAAGGCGGGCACTCTATCTCACATATCGCGCATCTGTCTGAATGATGAACCGGTGGCATCTGACGACCGACCACATGCAATTCTTGCCTGGACCTGCAATAGCTATCCACCTAACATCTCTTTCTACCCAAGCGGAGCATCAACTATGAAAAACATGCTCAGGCCCAGAAGACAGAGATTGAGGAGTTTACTATTGGACTGATAAGGTTCTCACATATCTGACCCGATCAGGAGAAGATATACAGAAAGAGGAAAGGAAAGACGGACCAGTGCAGCATGTACCAGCGTCATAATTGCATCCGATCTGAAACTCGACGCTTTGATCCCTTGTTTAACTTCGGCCCGATCACACGTAGGAAAATACGCCTTGGCAAAGCTCTGCCTGACACAGAACCAATCGGGTTCAGGAAGAGAAGAGCTAAAAAAAAAAGAAAAACTTGACTTTATAGGCGGTACTTACGGAAATGAAGGCCGAAGCTGTCCTTACTGGAAAACTTTTTCCTTGTTGGAGTGCAGCCAGCGCCTTACTTCGAAATGGGCGGATAAGACCGTGTTAAGTCGGTATCCTGTGGTAAGGTTAGGTTTCTTCACAGAGTGAGCTGGAAAACAGCGAATCTTCGCGATTCCGAACTCCCTAAAGCAAGCTTAGCTTCGTTCAGCCCATGACTGGTGCATGAAGGTTTTTCGTCTTATTCCTATAGATGGGACGTTCAACCAGACTGCCCCGGCTAAGCGCCTGTCATAAAAAGCAGTCTTGAAGTGTTGAAAGAAAAAAGACTTTTCGGGTTCTCTTTACGCCGGACGAGAGATAGATAGACTTACTCGAAGCAAAGGGGCGCAGACAAAGACTGAACTGTAATGAAATAGCCACGATCACAACTTGAAACAAAAGAAGGCAAGGGAAAGAGACTGTCTTTATGTGTCTTTCAGTGAAGCTTAAGCTGTCTTGTCTTTATGTGCATTCCTTTTATTTAAGACAGCCTGCCAGCCAGGGAAAGGATCTCAAGTCCGAGTGGAAGGCTATCCCACAATCCTTCATTCAACCCTCCGACAAGCCTATATCACGTCGTTTAAGGCACAGTAACCGTCTTCCATGTTAGATTCATCGTTGGACCTTGTTACCGTGCCGAAAAAGACGTTATAGCGACCATCCTGGGCCTTCCACGATTGTTGACCTGTCTCGGACCGGGGAAGACGTTCTTCTTCACAGGACATACGGTACAGAAAGGATCATCGTTGGATCTTGTCTGGACGGAGATGTGTCTTTCCGGGCGCAAGACGGTAAAAAAACTTTCTTCACTTTGAAGAATACATAAGACCTTCTGTTTCAAGTATCTACCCTTCTCTTACAGTCAATCATTCAACAAGTCTTCACATTGAAGACAGTAAATAAAAGGGAATCTGCTATCTGATTGCCCTGTAGGCCCCATCTCCAAACTTTTCTTAGCCAGTGCTTCTTTCCGCCGATTAGATCTGTGGAATCCAACAGCCGGGGTAAACTCCACTCTATGAATCCTATAAGAATAGAGGTAAAAGGGACAGGGAGAACCTTTCCGGCAATACGGATTCCATATCCTTTATGCTCTATTTTTTCCTTCGATATCCAATCACACGTGGAACCTGCCCGTTCAGCGGTTTTCGAGACAAAAACTGGTCATTCTGTGGATCCGAGATAGAACTCCGGTCCTGCAACTCCTTCCCTTGATAGCCCTGATAAAAAGTTACACCGCACCTCCAAAGCACTTAAAGGGAAATCCGGATCTTTCTCAGCAGGGACAGTACCAAGGATATCAGGCTGTTATAGTTTTTTTTTTCTGGCAGTCTAAAATCTTTCCAATCAATCGGGCCCGAAAGAGGGAAACCTTCTGTTTGCTTGCCATTGCAATATCGGAAACCGCAGGAAAGAAAGCCCCGGCCTGGTATTTTGCCCAGCTGAAGCAGCGGCAGAAGCTGAACCCGAACCAAACCCTAAGCAAAGAAGGGATGTGCCTTAGTTCAGTCTCGAGGACGGGATAATAGGGGCGTAGCACCGAATATGTCGGAGTAGTCCCACCCAGTAGATGGACAAGCCAGTAGTACCAATCCTTTCAGCCTTTCACTGTAGAGCCTGATGAGGACTAAGAAAAGGAGACGAATATAGCTAAACAGCTGCAGCAGAAAGAACGAAAAGCCAAAAGTCAAGGTGCATAGCGGTCTTTTCAAGAATAGGGGAGTACATAATAAGGGGTTTGCAAGACAAAAGAGAATCCGCTGGAACTACGGACAAGGATATTTTACTCAATTCCCCTCTTACTATTTGAAAAAGCGGAATCAAATTCAATTCAACCAGTGTGTATGTAAGACAACAAAAATTCTCTATGTTCAACGCTTTGGGCAAGCCAGAGCAAGCGGGAATACCCGGCTATCTCCTAAAAGAAATAGAGCCGAATCCCTGGAATTCTCTGATGCCGGTATGTCTATTTAACTTCGTATTGCGATCTCCGCTGACGATCGTTCTTTTCTTTTCATCTCTTGGGCGTTAGCGTTAATATAGCTTTTCTCTTTTATATGGGATAGGGCTTTGGAGAACTCAACGAATGGAATTCCCCTCATGTTATATCTGCACTAGTACCAGTCTAACTAAGAGTCATCTGCTAGGCCAGCTTCCTGTGAGTAAGCCAGTGCTAAAGAAGAAGGCTAAGGAAAAGCTAAAAATTCATTGGGATAGATGCAGCGCCAATTGTTGCGGTGAGTGCTAAGTACTTCGATTAAGAGTTTGCAGGTAGAATAGTTTTAGGCTTTTTTTTTCTTTAGAGTAAGACTCTTTGCTTGCTTCTTTCGGCCACTCATCTGCTGAGGAAAGAGTCAATCAATGGACCCATAAATCGAAATTGAGATGTAAAGTCAAAGGCTTTCTCACTGGAACATAGAAGGACTGATAGAGCGATTGACTCTCTTAGAGCAGCTGGAAGGGCTTACCTTTGAACTGCAATTGTAGATTAAGCTCGATATCAAAGCACTCAGCACTTAATACTATTTAGTAGACTCTTTAGACAAGGATAGATAGACTGGCGTGGAAGAATACCGGAAAGAGTCCACATGAAACTAAAAGTTAGGTCAGGGAAGAAAGAGCCTTTTTTTTTGATGCGTTTCTTTTAACTTACATTACTGGAAACACAGGTACGTAAACACCAAGAAAGAAAAAGTTCGCCGATAAAACCTCGAAAACGGATAATCTGTATCAAAAACTTTCAAAGTTGAGCTATACATCCTCTAAGCGATCAGGTAAATCAGACATTTATTAAAGAATTTCTTAAAAGCATGGAATCTTAGATATACCTGGAAATATCCCAACCAGGCATGGCAAGCTATGGAAAAAGTGTTAGAGGTATAGGAATAGCAGAATAAATCCTATAGATTTTTAGGGCTGGCAGGACAGCCGCAAGGAAACTAACCTTAACCCAGTTTTAGACTCGGGATGGTTATAGGTCAATACCTCAGACTATTGGTCTAAATTTCCCACTCGTTAACGTCATGCGGATGGCTGGCTTTCATCTTTACTTGAAAAACATTTTTTCAAAGAAATTTTTGTCCAAGAACAGAATCTGCTATCCTAAAAGCTAGCTTGTTGCCTAAGATACTAAAATGAGATAGGCTTTCATACTTCCAATGGAGTATGCTGTCAAACCCCACTCCATCAGTCACTAGTCCACAACTGAAACTGTGGACAAGGCATGCCCGATAGAAGGAAAAAAGTACCCCCCACTTCATGTAATCTTTCTCCAACTAGCTCGCAAGGGCTTAAAGCCAGATTTATCGAGCGCTTAGACGGGAACTCTATCTTCTCCTGCGTCTATGAACTCATCTCTTGCAACAAGCAGCGAGATTCTACTTTCATACTGGCTAACTAAGATACTAGGTTCCCCCGATCACATACTGCACATACTTTGTATGCTCCTCTTCCCCCAAAAAGAGGACTCAAACTGGATCAATGGCAGGTTCAAAAATGAACTTTTTTTTTCTTCCTGTTTTTTATCAAATTGTCTCGCAAGGACTCTATGGGTATAGGAAGTACCTTTTTTCGGATCGGTTGTACCGGTAAATCATTCCTGGAAGGAAAGAAAGAGATTCGAAACTAGGTAAATGGCTCGAGAGAATTTTGGTAGAGAAGGGCTGGCTAAGAAGAAGTTTTTTCGATAGAGTAGCTGGCTCAATATTATGATCTTAGGCAAGATTACAAAGGGAAGGCTAGTCAATCCATCAATATTAGTTAGAGTCTTAGGAACCATATGTTATATGGCCTATTAAGGTAAAATAAAGGCGGATCAGATAACAAAGTGAGCTTTAGTCAAACATTAAAGTGAGCAAGCTATGGCAAGTATATCATACAAGTATGAAAGGTGATAACCTGTTACACTAGTGCTCCCCTTCCAAACGACAAGCGTAAGAACTAGCCGTCTAAAGCACTACTTTACTTAGACTAAGCTGGGAAGCGCGATCCAGAGTCAAGACCTTAACGCAAACAATTCAGTTCCATCAGGAAGGAAAAAATGGGTTACGGGGCACTCTCATCCACAAGCTTATAGGTAACTGGCCTTGAAATGGATGCCCTTAGTCTTAGTATGGAAACTTAATCAAAGACGGGATCTAAGTTACCTCAAAAGGGCGTCACGAAAAGAAGAGTGTGAAGAGGTACTAAGACTAGATTTCCGACTTTCCAGAAGAAGGGACGAAGGATAGTTGACGAACTAAAGATAAAGAAAAAGATTCGGCATAACTTATAGGTGAAGGATTCGGAATAGGAAGGGCTATTTTCATCCTTTGTTGGCCTAATTTGGCTTGTACTTGAGATTGGCCACCTTGGCAGTAGGACTTGTGAAAGTGTTCAGTCTTTTTATTTTTATGGTTCGCGGCTTAAGTAGCATGCCTTGAATCTTTAATGTCCTTCCCTTCCATTGAGTCAGTATGGATCTTTCGGATAGAGAAGTAGGAGAATGCGCTGGTCAAGGGCGTCAAAGCCTAAAAGTCAGCAAATTGGACCGGCTTCTATCAATGATCTTTTCTCAGCTCCCCCGAAGCCAACAAGGGAATCGCATTCTTCTGATGATATGGGATGTCGAGAATGGGTTGTTTAAGAAAGGCATGGCTTTTGATTCCTCGATAGGGTCTCAATCAATAGAATCAAATAAGGCAGAACTCTTAACGATGCAAGGATTAGCCTACTTTCAAGCCCTAAGGAATAAGACTAAGACTGATTAGTTGAGTGAAATCGTTTCTGTCTCAATCAGTAATCGCCTTATCCTTTTTTATCTCCCGCAGCAAGCCCTCAGGTAGTGAAAAATCGTCTGTTTACGAACGATCGTCATCTTCTTCCTGAAGGAAGTAGAGTTCCTCACGGGCCTGTCTTCTCTTTAGAGACCTTTCAATTCTTTAGCGAGTGGTTTCGTTTCCGCCCTCGCCTTTCTTTTGCAGATGTTGTCATTAGATTCTTTCACAGCTTCACTGAATGGTCGGCTAACTAAACTCCCTTTATATGAAACTCAAAGAAGACCCAGTCAATGCCAATCTCGATTCAACATAAGCTTGGGATCTTTCTTTCCTATTTGCTAAAATCAATCTGATCTTTCAAGCCAGTAGAAAACAATTTCTATATTTTAAAGTCTTCCCTTTTTTAAGCGAGATGAGGATCCCTGTCTCAGGTAACTCGGTTTTCCTGCAGGAAAAGACGTAACTTCTATGCTTTCTCTTTGAAATGATGGAAGAAGCGGATCCTTTTTCAGGTGCGAACTAAAAGAAATGGGCCAGCCAAAGTAGTCAGTTGATTAGCTCGAAACTTCATTTTGGGGGTTGGTGAGGAGCTTAGAGCCAATACCTCTCTCAGAATGTAAAGGGGGGCTCCCAGTTACTATACCTGAGTCATCATGCAGGATGCGATTCGACCCTTCTCAGCTTATTCTATTTCCCATTTCAGACAAAATTTCTATTTCTTACTTAGGCAAAAGAAGGTTTTCGATATCGAATACTCAACAGACACATATGAGAAGGAAGAATCCATCGCCAATCCTTAAAGGAAGTAAAGGCGCTTTGACTTAAAAACAAAAAAACATAAGGGAATGAGCAGGAACGGAGCTCCCACCGTTCGGGTCAGGAGGGAGCAAGGGAAATTACCACTCAGTATATTTATCATGGAGATCAACTAGGGACAGTATACCGGTCCTATTGTCAGAGGAGCCTCGCCAATGAGACTGACGTCTTTCCACGATTGACCAACGAAAGATAGATTCCCATTTCAAGGGAGCAGAAAGTAGATCAGATCTACTTATTGCAATGCCCTTTTATGTTGAAAATCGTCAACAATTGGAGTTCTGACGAGGTAAACTTTTGCATGAAGGAGTGACGCCTTCTATTTGACTCCGGAATTCCCTACGCTTTGAACCTCCCTTCTGCTTTATCCTTTTCGTCAACCCCTTCTGATTCACTTCTTCGAGGATCAACAAGAGGTCTAACTCGCTCTAACTACTAAAGTAGGGAGAGGTTGTCTTGCTCGACCGATAGATAGTCGACTGAAAGTCGAGTGAGAGGTAGAGGAAATCTCACTCTTTATAGCTCAACTAGTAGCTAGGCCTAGGCCCGTCAACAGGCCGAATAAGGTAGTGTGCTTTCGACTCCAACTTAAGCTCCGAAACCTGAAAACAAACTGAAAAAGCTAAGTTTTTCTAGCGCGCTTTCCGTTTTATCGCTTGCTAGTACTCGTTTTTACCAACGGGAAGTGAAAAAGTCTTAGAATGGAGTTGGCTTACCGAAGCAGATGGATTGGGAGGCTGGAGATTCCTTCTTGTCAGCCGGTTCACGGTGTAGCTAAGTCAAATCCCCTTCTGAAAGCAAGGATTGAATCGTTATTAACTCTTGTGAAAGCCGCTCGAGAGGGAAGTCTTTCGTCTTTCTCTGAGACTGCCCTTACGATACCTCAATCGTAAGAGAAAGTCGCGGGGTTTCTTGAGTTCATAAAGCACGTTACAAGAGGATTAAAAGCCCGATACGCGCATAAATGAAATATAGAGCAGGTGAGAGATCTCTTTGTTAAGAATGGTACGAGATGAGAGGTTTATTGTTCCTTGAAGGGATAGGAAATCAAGGCCTCATTGTTCCTTGACGGGAGAAGGTTATGTATGACTTGATGAGTCCTTTCTTGGTCTAGTTGTCGATCTGATAATACGATGAGGAAAAAGCTTTGACGTGCACGACCATTAGGGATCTCCCCTGCTAGTCTTTCGCGAGCTTGAGTTCAAGGTTGGGGAACCGCTCGCCAGCAGTGTTATAACTCTTTAAAGAACAGGAAACGGCTTTTCAAACTTCAATCTTGCCCCTCCTCCTCCTCGAGAGCTCACTTGGAAGGTTCAGTTCGAAAGGTGTTTCAGTTCCCAATTCGCGAGAAGAAGCCAAGCGTCAGAGCGGGGGAATCCGCCGTTTCGGCAGGTTCAGGATCCAGCATCAGTCGAGCTACTTCCGTTCCTATCGTCGTCATTCTTGTATGCTGACTGAGTTAGTATGAGCGTAGGTCTGTTCATGGTTTGGGCGGGACAGTATCCTTTTATGTAGTAAGTTAAGTTTTGTAGGTTCGTTTTCCAATCGAATGTGATTATACGAACAGTTTCCTAATAATCATAGATTCTTTCTTTTCTTTCTATCGTCTAATGCCGAGTCTCTCCTTGCTCTCCCTTCTCTATTAGGATATTCTATAATTTCATTTTACAGTGTAATAAATAGAAGAGTTAAACTTCTCATTCTTTTATTTACATGTAATAATTCAATATCATATATGAACTCTTAATTCTGTAATGTAACGATCTTAATGATGAGTTATAGCGGAGTGACTGTATGGTTACAGGCACGAGCATAGCGCAAAAGCAGGAATAGATAGATTCAAGGGAAAGCGAAAGGACTGATATCGATTGAAAGCCCGCTAAACCCATCTGGAAAGGTCTTGACGCGAGCTTTGCTACTAACCCACCCGGACTTCATAACTCTCGTCAAAAGATTCTTTCAAGGCCAATACGATGATTCATGAGTAAATGAAATAACATATATGATAGCTTCATTCTTACATGAAAATGAAATATGAATTCCTCCATTTCTTTGATCGCTTCGCTCGCTTTCTGCGATCGCTGTCGCTTGATTCTCGTTAAACATAATCATTCATATTATTACACTGTAAAATAAATGAATAAGACCTGAAACTAGCTTATCGAATTCTTTAACTTGCCTCGCGCTTGACCCTGCTTGCGGTTTAAAGAGTTCAAGGGAAGTCAGAAGAAAGAGCTTACGGTTTCGACCTTCCTGAAAGAGTCACAAAGGGGGAGGTGAGCTATGCTCGAGGTTCCGAACGAAGGGACGAATACTACGTTTAGCTTCCCATGTGAAAGATAAGTTGAAAGAGTTTCTGGGCGTCTAAGGTCTAGGTTCGCTTACCTCGGAGATTGGGCCTTGATCCATAACCTGTTCAGAAGCGATCTTCCTTTAACTACTACCACCCGGTCAAGAAGAATCAGCAGGTAAAGTTCACGCGTTCAAGAGAAGAAAAGTGAGGTCGGGGCAGGGAGAGGGGTTAAGGTTGTGGGGTAGCCTGTAACAGAGTAGCTTTAAGAAGAGTTTCACTCAGGAAGGTTGCCCTTTCGGGGCCTTTCCTTTCTCGTTGGTCAAGCTGTTCACCTCAGGTCATAGTGACGTATAACATCGGTAGGAAGGTCAACAAGCAGTCTAAGTCGGCCAGAAGCCACTCCTTCTAGGTCGTCTAAGATCTATGCATACCACCTTACAGCGACTTTCTTTATCGGTGACTAAACTAAGAAAAACTTTCGCTAGCAATTCAATTCTTTTTCACAGCAAACCATGAAGAGGGACCGCAGAAAGCATAGTCAGAAGAGCTGAAACAGCTGCCCAAGAGCTCGGAGTCGACAATAGGAATCATCCAAAGAAAGGAAGCGCTAGCAATCGCGGGTGAGGCTATATCAGAGCTAGTAACGTAACTCCTTAACTCTTTCTTTTCCCGCGGGTCGAGTGGAATGCTTTTGAGGTCTGCCGTCTCCCTTATTCGTGGAAGGAACAATCTCATCATAAAACCTCCTCGGGAGAGTTTATTGATCTTTCTCTGTAGAGTTAGATGCCTTGAAGTGTTGTTCAACTCCATTCCCTTTCAGGAATGCCCGTACCTTTTATGGATAGTTATCCGGGAGTTAGCCTGATGTTTCATCGCCTGTTGCGCGCTCCAACCCCTCGAGTTAAACTTCGTTCCCTAAAAAGGATAGATAGTTTTCCGATCTTTCTTCATAAGGTAGAAGACGCAGTTCCGACCTTCAAAGGCTAGCGGTAAAGAGATTCGTTGCAGTCTTGCTTGCCGCTCCTCGCCCTTTCCGTCAAAGAATATAACCTTCTCGGAACCTTCTAGTCAAGGCATACCCTTACGAAGAGTTCTCATCTAAAAAAAGGAAGAACCTTCTCCTAAAAAAGGAACATATCGGAAACTCAGGCATTGTGATCCACTTCTTACGTTCATCCTGGATTTCCTTCACCTTTCCTTTCAATATCTATACCATCCCGCTCTTCCCTATGGTAAGGTCCCGGAACCGTAAGCTAAGTAAGTAATGAATTAGAGATCTCTCACCTGCTATCTTTCATTTATGCTTGTTTGTATAGGTTAAGAAGATTTTAGCGATAGTTCGGAACTGTTGATCGTGGGCTTGCCTGCTACAAAACCCTAAAAGGAGAGTTATCCGGGCACAGGTCCAATGGTCGAGCCTTACCTATTATAAAATCCCTCTCCTTGCAGTCGAGCACCCTGCGGGCCCTCTTCCCTACTTACTAAAAGTGAGCACCCTTCGTCCCCTGGTCGAGTACAACAAGCGATTTTCTCTCTCCTGTCTCGGTCGATCTGACGCTTCGCACCCCTCTTCCTAAGGTCGAGCCCCCTTTCCTTCGAATGACGGTGCGTAAAGTACATCATCGGTTTCAGTAGAGAGTGGCCGAGCTTGCTTCGATTGAGAGCCTTCCTTTGACCCAGCACTACTCACTTTAGAAACCAATTAGTGTCAGGGAGCAATGCATAGAAAAAAGGTCGTAAAAACAAGGTGCTGTAACTCGGGTTTACGCAACTGCTTTTCGAACTAAAGCAATCGAAATTGAAATGTAAGCGCTAAAATCTTGATAGTGTTCGTAGTGTTCGTGTACTAGAAATAGCGGGTAACTAAGGAAATCGATAGAAATGAAAGTAGCGCGTTTGTTTACGGGTTTGAACTGCTGGGAAGAGGGCTTGGGAAGAGCTACTCGGCCAAAGCTGCCTATCCTTTTCACTCCACCAATCGTATACACTGGGCTACTCCTTTTCCTAACTGAAATCGAGATGGACTTGCAGTAGTACCATTCGACGTAAAGCTTCTGAAGTGGGTCGAAAGAAAGCTACGAGCTAAGTATAAAGGGATCTCTGTCGAAGCAACTAACCAAGAAACGCCTTTCTCAGTCCTCGCTTTCGGGGTGCTCGCGCCTTCAAGGCATGAATGTGCTAATTCCGGATGAAAAATAGCTCAACCTGTTAGGGATGAACTAGGTTCGAACGCTAGCGTCAGAATAGGCCAACGCGAGAGGGATGGGAAGATTACGTTTTGTATCGATTTCAAAGGAGTAGTTTTCTGTTACGGTCAAAAGCTGCTACCGGGATTTATCGTTGGCCCTTCAAGCGTGAAATTCAATATATGGAATTCTGTAACGTAAATAAGTTCAATTTGGTCAAGCTCTACTGCGAAACCTAGTAGCGACCTTTACCCAAACCCCTTCGGTCGAGTAAACTCCATTCCCTCACCCTGCGGGTGAGTACTTACTTAGTTCCGTTCCCTCTCCCTACGGTCGAGCTTCCTTTGGACCCTTTAAGAGATTCTTTGCTTGCTTACGGAAAGAGGGATACAGACGTGAAGCAGAGAAGGCGTGTGGGATAGGGTGAACAGGATAGCCTAAGACAGACTTCTAAAGATCTATTTCAATAAGGGCTTTTTTCCCCCAATTAAGTCAGGAGAGAGCGCCTTTTTTGCTATTAGCGATTAGCGCTTTCAGTCTGACCAACCAATCCTATCCTACAAGAAGGGTTATTAAGAAAATCCATACCCTCTCCTCTTCGAGTCGAGTCCCCCTCCGTTACCTCGTACTAAGGTCGAGCACCCTTTGGGCCCTCACAACTAATCTCCCGCCAACTCCATCCGACCGGTGGTTGAAGCTCAACGTAATCCTGCTCTTACCGCTCGTCGGTCTACTTCTTTAACTTTCAGTTCATTCGAGTTCCACTACGTCACCTCTCGGCCTATTAAAGTCGTCCGTCGAATCGAAATCGTAAGCTGTCTCGTACTCGGCGAAGGAATCGTTTTAAGCAGCTCGACCGTTAGGACTGCCTTTTGATCACTTTTCATTCGTAAGAGATAAGACATCATGCTTTAAGTAGCACTAGGTTAAGTCGGGTTATCGTAAGAGGGATTCTCACAAAGTGTTTCGAGGGACCCAGCCATAGGTTGAGCTCTACAGGGAAGTTTCACTCTATCGGGGCTTGCTTGCGGTTCCGATCATTCAAGGGAAGTCAGAGATATCATTGATTTCTGGGGAACTAGCGCGTGAAGTCTGTCTGATATTGCTAGCAGCGCTTGAAAGAGAAGAGATAGCGGATAGGGTTTGCTGTAGATTCTGACCTTCCTGAAAGAGGAGTTGAAGGAGATGTTTCATCTCCCGATGGTAGAGCTAACAAAGGTCCTGCCTGAGCTGTTCCGACCTTTCCGAAAGAAGAGATAGATTCTTTGCCCGCTCACACGGAAAAAAGACGAGTGCTAGCGATTTCAAGGTCATTGACGGGAAGTCTCTGAAAGCCGGCCGGCCTAGTCCTTTCGGGATCTCTCTGCCCAACCTTCGCCTTTCACTAATGATTTTTTGCATAGAGGAAAACCGGCGGTGCCCCGTTTCGCAGCAAGTCGGATTCCTTACCATAACTAAGATTTCTTTTTACCAAGGATACCGGGTCGATTCAAGTAAAAATCCTTTCCATAGCGCAGATTTCAATCAGTTCAATTTGCCCTGTTTCGATGCTAAAGGGCTATTAAATAGTATAAGGGAAAGACGGAAATTATAGTTTTCTTTACCCGCTTTTTAAGTTGTTAGCGCCTGACCTTGTTGAAGTTCCCCTCTTTCGATCGGATATCTGACTTCCCAAAGCACTAAGAAGGACTAAGCAAGGAAACAGCTTTCGGACTCCCCATCGAAAGAGTTCAACAGCAGGGAACGTTGTTGAGCTAGTGTTTCGCTAGGGAACGAAGTTACGCTCTCCCTATGGGAGAGTTCTACTAAGTGAGCTCTTTCCGGAGCGCTGGACAGCAAGCAAACAAAGAAACTCTTCTTTCAGGCGATCGCGTCAATCCGTTTCCAGCGCTTGGAGAAGCTAGCATGTTCAATTTCTCTAGCCGTTGGTCATTAATAGGGCTTTAAGTTGTCTTGAAACCCACGACCCCACAAGGGAGTTTATCTTTCGATTGAGGACGCGCCAGGTGCCAATAAACCAAGATAGATAGCCTTCTTTCTGTCAGGCAAGAACATCCAAGAGTTCATCCGGCCTTTTCCCTCATCGCTGTCGCTCGCCGACTCCCTAAACCATAGGACAAGGGCGCTGCTGGAGAGGAGAGTCTGCTTAGTTAAGCGCTGTTATGGTGTCGCGGTACAGATTCATTCTGCTTGTAAATTGCTTATCTTATGAAGGGTATACTAAAATGAGGAAAGGCGGCCCAAACCTCTCGCTGTGGGTTGATCCCCAGACTGATCTTTCCCTTTCAAGCTAGTAGGAAAGCTATGAAATCCTCGTCTTTCCGCAAACAAAGAACCCCCTCTGTAGGTTGAAGCTGGCAAAGAAACACTTCTTTCAAGGTAGGATCCGCTAGCAGAGGACGCTTCTCCAGACTACAATTCAGGCAACGTGGTCACCCGATTTTCAAGCTGGGCTGTTCCCGGCTCGCTCGCCAGGCCTTGTATCTTTTCCTTAGCTTATTAAAGGCTTCAGGCGCAACGTTCAAAGACTCGATGGTTCACGGGATTCTGCAATTCACACCAAGTATCGCATTTCGCTACGTTCTTCATCGATGCGAGAGCCGACCGTTGCCGAGAGTCTAAAGGTAGGCGCCAATTCCACGCACCGGGGTGGGATAGCCGCTGACGTATTCATGTTCCTTGGCGCTTTTCACGCCGGGGTTCGTTGTTGACCCAAGGAAGCACCCACAAGGGGCCGGACACGGGCAGGGGACGCCCTTGTAGCGGTAGATATGTTCGCTGGTCGTTCTGCAGGGCAGGTTTCGACAATGATCCTCCAGCAGGTTCACCTACGGAAACTAAGGACTTCTCCTTCCTCTAAATGATAAGGTTCAGTGGACCATTCAATCGGTAGGAGCGACGGGCGGTGTGTACAAAGGTCGGGAGCGAAAGCCCGCCCATAAACTCCTCTTCCCTTCGGTCGAGCTGCTTCGCTCCTCTTCTGTAGGTTGAGGCTGGGAAAGCTCTTGAAGCAAACTCTTCTTCCCGTTGGAAATGATAACTCTTCCTTATCGCTTTAATCAGAGTTTCACTCTATTCATTACTGATAGAAAACTCCTGCAAGGCAAGCAAAGAAAGGAACTCCTGTATTCTTATTGAAAGTGATCATCTTCCTCGATCTGGTTCACGCATCCCTCTATCTCATGAATCCCCGACCTTCGAAGCCCCTTGTCGTTTTATGAAGTCACCCGATACGGTACCTATGAGGTTATGCTATCTCGCGATTGAAGCCTCGCTAGGCGCTGATAAGAGTAAAGAGTTGAAATGCCCGTAAGTTCCCACTCCAGAAAGCATCTCATAGCATTCCTCTTTCAGGTCTAAGGTAAGGTAGGGTTGGTAATGGATTGATAGCTGGCCGGGATTCTTGATAAATCGATATCTGACTTCCTTTTCATGAGTGAAACCATTCCTTTCAAGCTCTTCTTTCCTTATATCAAAAAATATCATAAATCAACGAAAAATCCCGATAAAATGACTTAAGAAATCGAAGTTATGGAAGTGATTGCAACGAAAAATCCCGATAAAATGTAAAGATATAAATAACCAATAAAAGTTCAGTAAAGATATAAATAAATTGATCTATTGTATTGATATTGCATTCCAGTCCTTAGAATGAGCAGCTTTCGGTGAAAGCGGTACTTCCTGATACTTTGACTTTCTTTGAAGCATGAAGCAGTTCTTCAAAGAGAGCTTTGAATGTTTGTGCTTCTCCTATTTCAGTATATCGCCGGATATGAAAGAACGGATGATTATCATCCTAATAGAATATATCCTTCTATGTAATCAACTTCAGGAGACCTACTGATCCCTTTAATTAGGTAAGGTCGGTAATCTTACTACCTTGTTAAGACCAGTAAAAAGATCAACGCGTAGAGAGAATCAAAGGAAATACATATATGCTCTTTCTATATCCTTTTTCCCGTAAGTATATATTAAATAAAAAACAAGAAGAAAGAAAAGGCTAAAGAGAAAGAAGGAGACGACAAGCGAACAGAAATAAAGAGCTTAGCCAGTCATCCCACCCGACTTCTACCAAATGAGTCTATTCGTGTCCACTTTCGGGCAATGGATCTATTCCAATCTCTCATTCCATTACGGAATGAGACAAATCCACTCGGAACCCTACTAAGTAGCCCTACCTATCACTAGCAAGAAGTATGCTCTATCCTCAAGCCCTCTATTCTTATTCTATAAGTCAAGAGGGACCTATCCGGATGATGAACCTGCTCTGCTATATCTCCTTCGGATTTGTGGTCTACCAGCAGCTAAACTCGGCTAGCAAAACCATAAGGCAAAGTCAGTCTCTCATGCGAAGGAAAAGAGACCATCCAGACTTCTCTGAGCTTCGATTGACGGCCTGATCGATCAAAGGCCAGAGGTCATGGTCAAGCCTCTCTTTTCGACTTAGTAAACTATCTTTCATTTCAAAGCCAGTCACCAAGATGGCATATCAATGCGAAGGCAGACAGCCAATATCTCTTCATAGAAGAAGAGTGAATTAAAGATAGCGAAAGGTTGGGAATGGCATATGAGATTAACCAAGGGAAAGGAGCAAGCTACGGCTCTTTGGCTTTATGGCGCGCTTTCCGTTTTCTCGCTTAGCCACCTTCAGTTTCCGAATAGAAAATAGAAGGATCTCAGGTTTCTTTAAAGTGAAGATTCTTTCCGGACATGAAGTCCTTCATTTATAATTTCTACCACCTACAAGGCGAGAGCTTTCTATATTATGATACCGCAGCAAGACGTTAATAAAAAAAAGTCAAAAGCATAAGACCATACATAATTCATAATTATGACTGACGGGCAAAAACTAAAGTATTCAGCCGAGCTTGAATTCAATTCCAGCAAAGAAAAATGAAGGAGAACTGACTTCAATTGAAGAGAAGGCACTGCACCGGGTCCGTTCAACAGGAAGGGTCATGAGAGGCTAAGCGAAACTCAAAAGATAAAAAGAAAAACGAAAAAAGAGCCTTTAACGCGCCTTGATTAAGCCTTGAGGTGGGGCCTGATCAAAAGCAGTCTTTCCTAAAGAGCAAAGGTTACATACAGGTGCGAAACTGAAACCTCCAGATAGGATTCAGTAATGGATTCCTCATATATTCTATCACGCACGGTTCATCAATCGTAGGTTGAGGGCTTAAGTTGTGGGCATGGTGGCCTCACTGATTGACTAGCTTGTGCTGAAAGCGCTACGTCAGAAGGTGGGTCAGGTCACTTTTCACTATCAACCGCTACAAAAATTTATCTATCTATGTAAGGAAAGACAAGCCAACCATTCTTCTTTCTTTTCTGCTTTAAAGGCGCTGGCATTGTACGTCTTCCAATCCTTTCATTTTCCATTCGGTCTTCCCATTTCGTCAGTGAAAGATATTCTATTTTGTTTTGAAAGTTTAGATACTGAAATAAGAAACTTATTTTCTAAGAATTCAACCAATATAAAGCATATTCATCAACAAATCTTAGTTTCCTCTTATTTTGAACCTCTTCTTCAGCATTATTCTCTTCTGTATTATTATCAACTCATTAACATATGAATGATATTGAACTCGAACCGCAGAATCAAGCCAGAGTAGAGACACGAACAGCTGGTTTTTCCACTGAAGAGCGAAATTCGGACATGTATAATGAGAGCTTCCAATGTTAACTCAAAACTTTTTTTTGTTTACCGAATGTGAGTCTTTAGGGTAACTCACGCTCCCATAAATAATGAAATAATCCAACCGGTCTATCTTTACAATGATTACTCAACAACTTTCATGTTCAAAAGAGTTTGAATGGAAATCTTTTGGGGGTACAAAGACTTCTTCTGGTAAGGCTAATAGGAGAATAATCAAGAAGAAGATTTAGTAAAGTTGAGTTGTTAGACACCAAGGATAATGATAATTATACCATGATCAACATATACTGACCATCTATTTCTAATAATTAAAGTAGAAAGCCGGTATGATGTCTTTCTTTTCTATATTCCATTTACTAATGGTATACCTGTAGTACAGTAGTACATAAGTATGCAAGAAGGTGGTAGTCATAGTAGCTCTGTAGCTCTTTGGATAGTGTGCCTGCATGGATCAGCGTAGACTTGTAATAAATTAATAAAGAATATCCTACGCCCCTCATTTTCAATATCTCTATAGAGATAGAATCTTTGACTATGCCATACATAGTATACGTCGTATCGCTAGTTGGACAGCAATCTCTTTTTTTTTGATGCTAGGTTTGGCTGATATATGTCGGGAAAGCTCTCGGATCCTATCTTTCGATTGGAAGGATTCTATAAGGGGATAGTCCTTTCATATGCTCTATGATTGGTTTCTCTCTCTTGTGGATGGTTGATAGTAGACCCTGCTTCTCAAACCGGATGCTTTCCGCTCACCAGATTTGACTTTCCTTTCTCGAGTAGTTAGAGAGACCTTTGTTAATTAGTTAATTATATCTGTAGTTCAGATCCAGATATTATCAGCCCATGTTCTTGCGGTTAGCCTTTTAATCACTCTAATCGATTGCTTTTTATTTATCCTGACGGAATATAGTAACGAAATAGATGGCCAGAGTGCGTTGGTCACTTTTCTAGCTTCTATCATTCTCTCTATTGCATTGTTGTCAGAATAGGCTTGGAAGAAGAAATACGAACAACCGCGCTAGTCGTTAGAGATCCGTAAAATCGGAAATTTTCCTATGTTTTCCATTGTTCTAAATAGAAAGAAGAAATTCATTTACTAATAATCCGATGAAAAATTTTCTTTAAGTTGATGGCGGCTCTAAATTCCTAAAAAAGAGTTATGTAGCCCTCCAACTCATCCCATAATGAAAGCACAAGTCTTACCGTCACCTCTAACTAGGGGAAGAATTTTCACCCTCTTTAGCTTCAGTCGAAAAACCTGCATGGTATGAGCAGGGTGAATGCGGTTCTGCCGGCTGAGCTATGCTTGCGCATCAAAGCACAGGCTTTTTGCTAAGAAAGGCTAATAAAGCATGAAGTAGATTGTAGATTCAATTCTTTCACAAACCTAAGTTTATGGAAAGGTGTATTCACTGATTCAACAAGTCAAAGTAGTAGGCTCAATAATCATTTAATTTGAATTCGGAGGATCAATGTGTCTTTTCTGCCTATGACGGCAGGAAACTTCAGTCGAAATCACAACCACTGAGTTGCAGGAGCTTGCTGATCCATAAGCTACGAGTGCTTTGGGAAGAACGAGAGACTGGAGTTGGACCTCGCCCTGGGCTTGAATCTAACTGCCCCACCCTCCCTCGGGGAACTCTGAAGCCTGAAGTTCAAGATGAAGTCTTGTAGCGACACGAAAGAGACAGCGTCACGTTTCCTTTTTTGTCTCCTCTGTGCATATTGGAAATGATTAAGACGGATCTCTTAATAGGAGACTTCGGTCTAGGAACAAGAGAGATGAACAATTACATATTTAGTAAATACTGGCCTTCGTACAAATACTAAGACTTTTTGAAAGGAAAGACCCACACACCCACTACTACTTTGTACTTTGACTTTCGTCACTACTACCACTTACCTCTATTACTACTCGCACGCGTACAGCTTCCTTGCCTTGGGAGTCATCCTTTTTTTCTTTAGTCCCCCGTGAATGTGTAGTTGCATCCGAAAAAACCTCACAAAAAGGTAAGAATTTCCTTTACAGGAGAGGAAACAAGAAGCTCGAGCGAAAGCGAGAGGAATGCTATACGAAGTTGCCAACAAAGAAATGCCATCATGAGGGCAGTGAAAAGAATGCTATTGACTCGCTTAAAATAGCATATCCGAACAGTTGCTTCCCGCTTCCTAGCAACGGAACTAATTAAAGAGATCAAAATAACTTAGAACTTCTATTCCAACAAGCTGCCTCCGGCTAGAAAGCTATAGTAGCGAATTTCGCTTCCATATTTCTTGTACCTGAAACTTATTGACTTTCACAAGTCAGGGAAATGACGTAGCGAGTGACCTTACTCTTTCGTCCAATGAAAGTCTCCGTCCGTCGTTAAAAGAAAAAGATATAAGGTGGGGAAGAACGAAAAGAATATTCACCCTGGAATTCAACTGAAGTCTACACCTTCCTATGCAAACGGTCCGACCTGGATTGATACTAGACATAGCTGTTAAGTTAATCTTTATTTACACTGCTCCCGAAGATATCTTCGATATCTTACTTTAACACACAACTGCATTCTGCGATCGATCCATTCGGCTTGAGAATCTGCTTAAACCTTGGCTAGTCAAGTTAGCCCTAAACCTTATGCTAACGCCCGAAATACCCGAAGAAAGAAAGCCAGGAGCACTTCTTCCATTACTATAACAAAACAAAGAAGAAAAGAAAGAAGGCTCAACCTCACTTTCACTTTTGAGCGTCACTTCCAAAGATCAAGATAAATGAGTTCGAAAAAGTGCCGCTGACGCATCATTCCAGGTCGAGCTGTAGGGCTGTAGGAAAGCCTGAGCAGACCTAAGCGAGAAAACGGAAAGCGCGCTCCTTCGAGCCTCCGCTTGCTCCTAATGAGGAAATCTTTTAAAAAAGATGGATCTAGCCTCAGTAGGATAAAAGTGAAAGTGAAATGTCACCTTTTACAATGGGCAGATCTGTTTGGGCCTATCTCGGACCGGCAGACGAAAAGTATCGCAGAAAACCCGGCGTAAAGAGGATTTGACTCAATCGGCCGGATGAATCATGTTGACTATTACTCTGAATGTGGTTGTCAATGATCTCGTCCGCAGGTTTTAGGTATAGTCTCATTGTACCAGCAAGCAGGTTAGCTAAAGGATAAAAAGACAGTCTCTGGTACCCGGTTCCATCTATAGGGAAAAAGGTGAGCTAGCTTTTACGATAGGGGAAAAATGCAAATATACGTAACCTTGATTTCTTCGTCATCCCGCCCCACTCAACGAAAGAAGGATGATGCCTTTCCCTTCTTTACTCAACCTATGAAAGAGGAAAAGGAAGAGGACGAGGCCCAACGCAATGGGGGGTAGGGAGTGGTGAGGAGGGCCCTATCCTTTGAGTGGGTGGTACTCAGAAAAGGAAAGCGGGGTCCATTGACAGATTGGGAAGGACGGGCAGACCTCCAAGAGTTGGATCCGCGTTGTCAAGAGGTCCAGCTTGGGGCAGGATTCCATCCTGAGTCCTCCGAGGTGAGGCAAGCGTCGGAAAAACCCATCCTCTTACTATGGAACGAGAAACTTAACACTAACAAAATGACTGAGAGCTTGGTATCAATTCGTCGAGTGAGCGGCCGTCACTAGTTAGTTTTGAAGCTTCGGAATGGTGTCTTCTTTTCATGTAAGACCAACCTGCCCCTAGTACGATGTGAGAAAGCTGCTCTTCTCTTACGATAATCTGGTTCGAGACCCCGAGTTTAGGAGGAACGGCGGAGCGGGAAAAAAAGAAGAAAAGATCAACGGGGCAAATTCCTCATGGAAAGGAGACGTATACGTCAAGGTCTTTCCCGGGCAAAAGAACTGGATATATCTCAATGGCTGGAACTAAGACTTTATGGTAAAAGAGATTGGCAATAGCCTGGTTGAGAACTTTTCACGGGCCATTACCGGGTTTCCCACGGAGGCATCCCTACTTCGTTCTCTTCCGTTGATGCTCTCTGATTAGTGATTCCCCCTACTAACAATGACGCAATGTTCTCGATTTTCTTATTTATGGTCGAAGTAGCTATCAACGGCAAAGGAAGTTGCTAGCACTATCTAACGACTCCGTTTGTATTAGTGTCCTCTGCACACTGCGCCTAACGGAAAGGCACAACTCAATCCCAACATGGTTCTCTGTAACTGGACGAATTCGGTTTTCTAACTTCCCTCTCTTTTGGCTATTGATGACCAGTCTTGACTTCAGGCGGTTCCACCACGTCGGGGGTAATAAAAAGCACTGTTGGGGTTCCGGCCAAGCGAGCATCTCAATACAATACCCTACTTTATGTTTAAGCCCACTTCATTGACTGATAGTTTATCTTCCGAACCGGTTAAAGACCTAGCCACGAGCAGAGAAGAAATGCTACGGCTACGGGCAGTCGTAAAAGAGCAATTCCCTGATTCCTCGACGTCCCACAGCGCATTCAATGGCAAACAGAGCACAACGGAATTTCATTCTAACAAGAGGCGGTTGAGGAGACCAAGAGCGTGACGAGCTTCTATTGCACCTGCACCAACAGCGGATTCTCATACTCCCACACCGCTTACTGGTTGACCGGATACGAGAACTCTTGTACCGGGAATGAAACTAACTGCTGATTACGGATATTCCCACTTTTTTCTCTTCCTCTTTCTTTGCCTTCAACTGCAGCTAGTTTGCATAGAGTTGCGTTAGCTTGGGTTCCTTCCTTGGCTGCTTCTCCTACTTGGCTGCTTTGAGTCTTACTTCATTAGCTTTGACGATATGAATAGCCTAATTCTTTCGAAAAAAGTATATCATCATTAGACGTTGGTTTCAAAGTAATATGATCGCTGTCTGCTGGGATCTGGTCCATGAAAGAGTCAATTCTTTTATTTCAGAGACCTTACTCTAAAGAGTAAGCAGTTCAACAGCTTATATAATCTTTCACAGTCCTGAACTCAAACTAAAACGCGAACTCCTGGCTTGACTGACGCTATAGGGACAGCCAATAAACTTATGACCTTATGGGTCGGGTACGGGAAGAAAAAGAGTATTGAGTTGTCTAACCTCTTCTAATAGCCATTACAGTTCTCTTGGGATTCACTCTTATTCATAGATGTTTACATATTAAGTCTTCCAAGCGAGAAAACGGAAAGCGCGCCATAAAGCCAAAGAGCCGTAGCTTGCTCCAACTTAGACTGCCAACATGAATTCATACATATACCGACGGTGGACTACAAAGAAGATCTGGGAGAAGAGATTCATTTCACCGATGGGAATGATTCCTCTCCTTGTCAGCCCACCTCTTCAACACAACAAGCCCGATGAGCCTATCAATGGACTGACCTGTGGGCAGTGTATCAATTACTCATACCGAGCTAAACGAAAGGAATTCAAAGTCCGGTATGAGTTTAGAATGTCAGAGGAAGTCTCCTCTTCGTTGGCCAACTCCCTGTGTTATTGTAGCGAAGCAAGGCTTTTCACCGACTGATAATACCACCAAGCAAGTCAGTAGTAGTCCCAATAGTTCCATAGGTCTATCCGATTAGACCTAACGCCGCGCAGAAGCAAGCTTGTTGCGCGCGATTGACGCATACGCTCGTCGGCTCGTTCCTATCAAGCACCACAGGGTGCTGCCTGAGAAGCTGCTCAGCGCACTAGTTAAAAGAGGACTTACTAACCAACAACAACAAACAATTTCAGTTAAACCGAAATCGGGGCTGCTGCTTCAGAGCGAGTGCTGTATCATTCGTTTCAGAACCGAAGGGTGCGGTGCATAGTTAGCGTGGATGCGATAGCGCTGGTCTTGACGGCGCGAGAGCTTCATCTCACCGGAAGGGTCTTTTCCTTTGCTTGCGGAAGTGACCCTGCTTGCTATTCTATCACCCCTCGCTCGGCCTGACGAAGTGCGGGCTCCTTCACCAGGAGGAGATGGATGCGGCGAGAAGAAAGGACAGATGAAAAAGGAGTTTATTGTTGCAGTAGGAAATTCAACGAGATATGGTATGCCGCTCCAAAGATTGTGGTGGTTTAATGGCAGCAACAACCTATTCTCCGATCTCAAATCGGGTGCATAAAATTCTTTATGATCGGACTGTCTTTGTCAGTGAAGTAAATTCAGTAAATCGCTCCGATCTAAGCGATCCGCAGTCTTCAATGTGAACCCCTACTTATATAGATTTTAGAATAACCCCCCTCCTGTCCCTGGAACAGCAACTGAAAGTGAGAATATGCTGCTGGAGGAAGGCCCTCGCTCAAGCAGCCTATTCTTGCCTTCACATCCCGACTACACCGCCTCCCCTCTTCGGCTGGAAAAAGAAAAGAAGTTAACTGTCCAAAAGAGGCAGACATCTCTGGAGATTGACGCTTTGACGGGGATATCTAAACAATATTCATTGCCTTTCCTTGCCCGTGTGGAATCAGGCTATTGCCAAGTCGCTGAGGAAGAAGAAGTCTCGATATGCCGAAAAGCGGAGGCCCACCATCTGCTAGCATTGTGGTTTGGAATCGATTCTTTATCAATGGCCCACCCTTTCTTTGAACCTTGTCAATGATCGAACTTAAAGATATAAACTGAGTGCCATTTGATGAGTAACTGAGAACAAGGGAGAAGGATATGGAAAGGATGAAGTAATGAAAGAGGAAGTCATTGCTAGTAGTAACGACTTGTCACGATCCATTGGTTCATATAGAATCCATGTCCTAGGTGTATCAAAAAACATTCTTTTCACTAAACGTATATAATAAAATAGAGTGAAAGGGTCCACTCCGAGAGGGTACTAACTAAAAAAAGAGTCCTCTCCGAACCGCAGGAGATAGTTTCCCATCATACGGCTCACCAACTTCAAAGGCCTCTATGGGAGGCTCGCTCCGGGCAGGTTCGGATCACTTACAATAGAGGGCTCCACGAAGGAAGGGCTTGGGTGTTGAGCGTTTTCAATATGATTCTGAAACCGTCAAAGTTCGATGAAAAATGCTTGACGAAAAAGGTCTTTTCGACTGGGAAATGCTTTTCTCTTTTGTCCACTTTCTCTATCCCCCTCTATCAAAATGATCGATAAGGTCACTTCAGTGACTTCTTATTCCCGTGTTCGATCTCTTCCATCTCTGCCCTGCTCGTTGTCACCTATGTTGAAGAAAGGTTTGGAACCCTGTAGAGAATGAAGAAGGGCCAAGGATCTTCCTCTCAACAGTCCTTCTCGAGGCTCCACTCTCCCCCCTTCAAAAGTAAGGCCCCGTTAGCCTGGGCGAAGTGCGGGATAAAGAGTAGAAGCAAGCTACCTTAGCTCTGCCAGGCACTGGACAGGGGTTAGCTCTGTAAATGTGTAGAGCCAAGTGTAGTGTGGTGTAGTAGTAGGCACTTCTAGGCCCCTTCCCCGCTACTGGATCACTCCAGTGCTTCGGGTACTACGGACCCTCTGCCATCCACATTGCAGCAAAGCCGTTTCATGAGCGGGGGGGCTAAGCGCAGTTCTTTGAATCAAACGTTGAATGAAATCGATTCTTTTTTAGATATCAAAATCGAAATCGGATAGGATAGACGGATAGATCTATCTTTCTATTCATATAGATTCTTCAAGCCAATTTTCTATTTCAGTAGCGTAGCAAAAGAAGCCCCAAATCCTTGATTTGGCCAGGAAAGACTGCACTGCTTTGGGCCCAGGAAGCGAAGGGAATGAGCTCGGCTGCTTCTCTTCCACACTTCTTTTTTTCTGTGTCCGTTCCGCATGCGCTTTGCTCTCTTCTTATTCTTCATTGGACGGTTTGTTTGGATGGACTTCGCCGTTCTTTCCCAACTAAAATAGAGAAAAGGCTGTATCACATCGAGATGTCGATTCGTTTTCCGCCCTCAATGAGATGGGGAATTTTGAACCTCCTATTTATTGTTACTAAACAGCCCTTTATCTTTATGAATTGAGGCCCGGCTCGCGTCGTTCCAACAACCGGCGGGGAGCACCTCAGTATACGATCGTGCGCAGTAACTGGGAGTCCTATTACACCTAAGGCCAACTTCAATTCACCAAACCAAAGTTCATCTCGTGTAGTGATTGTGGACTCGTACGAAGATATTGAGTAGACGGTTGATGTATCAGACTCGACCCTATCTTTCGTAGCATGCATTCCCATCCGTGTCGCAACTGATTCGGTAAGCTACGTGTCCGGTGCACGGAGAACTGCCTTCGGTCCCCCAAACTGACTTACTCGTGGCAACCTTCCGGCCGCCCAACAACCTATAACGCTAGTCACTACTCCCACTGGGGCTAGGAAGTAAGCCCCACAACCCAAAGCGGCGAAGAACAAATAGAATTTACTACAAAAGCCGGCTAACGGGGGTATTCCTGCGTATGAGAACATAGTAATAGAGAAGGTAATAGCCGAAATAGGATTCGTTTTGGCTAGAGCGCCCAAATCCGCTATATATTTGACACGGGTTTGCCGTAATGCTGAAACTATAGCGAATGCATCTATCGTCATTGATGCATAAATAAAGAGACCAATTAGTAGTGATTGAATTCCTTCTATGGTTCCACATGAGAAACCAGTACGAATATAACCTACATGTCCAATTGAACTATGAGCTAGAAGTCTTTTGACTTTCGTTTGAGCCATGGCGGCCAGTGCTCCTAAGATCATAGAAGCAATGCTGCAGAAAAAGAAGATTTGTTGCAATGTAGCTCCATAGGAACCATAAATAAAAACACGTAAAATATTAGCAGAAATAGAAATTTTAGGCGCAATAGAAAAGAATGCTGTAACCGGGGTGGGTGAACCCTCATAGATATCAGGTGCCCACATATATAGAGTCAAAAAAGATATTGAGTCCGAAGGGGAGGGGGGTTTTCTGTTGGGCTCGAGAGATGGAATAGATGGGGCCCCAAAAGTGAAGAATTCGCCGCTTCACACGAAAGGGAACGAAGAATTCTCAACGAAAAAAGTGCTCTCTGAACCGAACGTGAAAGTACTTTTCCATCAGACGGCTGTTCCCGTAACTCCACTCTCGACTTGGATTATATATCCAAAAAGGTCCGCTCTCGGCCATTCCACACGCTGCCTAGCGGAGGCGTGGTTATCTGAAGTGGATTCTCTCTTTTGTAGTAGATGCCGAACCTGCTGCTCTATTGACTAAGAAGGGAGCGGACGCAGCAGCTACATGGACCCCTTCCTTTCAGTTGTTGCCAGCGCTTTCCCGAGCCGAGCCGGAATTTCTTATTCAAAAGAGCAGGCAAAGCCCAAAGGCTGCTATCCCAATAGGCCAGCGAGCGGAACGAAAATCAGACCACCGCGGTCGACGTGTTCCCATCTTTCTTTCGAAAGATGTACATTCTCGGTCTTCTTCGTTTTCGATGAAAAAGAAAGAAAATCTCGATCTCCGCGTTAGAGAAAGCATTCTCTTATCATAAGAAAGCGGGCTTCCAGCCTTACTCAAATAGGGAGTGGGTTTGGTTTGAACATAGGCTCAAACATGAGAAGAAGGGTCAACGCTATGCCATGCGTTCAATAAAAAAGATTGAAACCTGCAGGGATGACAAAAAGAGGGCGCTTTCCTGTGTTGCACTGAAAAAAAAAAGGCTAACAGAAGTCTTATAGCCGGTTTCTTCCTTCCGCGCCCGCCTAAGCCCGGCCCGCGTTAGAAGAGAAGAGACGCAAAGCGGGAAAAGACAGAGGAAGGGGGAGAAGCATCTTATTCTCAAAGCGAGAACTTCCGGATCAGAGAAGCATTCGGAACAGGCTCCGCGTTCATTTCGTTGGCAGAAAGGCTCCAATCCATTCGGGGCTTCAGAGAACCCAATTCGAAATTTGACTTGATGAATAGATTAAATCAATAAGAGATAGATAAACGAGAAATAGATTTTTCTATGACGAAAAAGAAAATAGAAAGAAAAAGAGCAGATAGATCCTATCCCCTATATCGAACACTCATTCTTTGATATTGATAGAAAGATCTTCGTCAAATTTGTTTAGAAGAATAGAGCTTTGCCTTTTTTTTAGGAATTCTTCATATCCAAGGCAGCTTACCACAAGCACCCCACCCCATACGACTAGTTGGGGGGGCTGTTCGCCCTTTGAATAAAACAAAAGGAGCCCGCTTCGGATCTTTGCGACCTCATCACTGAAATGAGCGCGCAAACTTCTTTTTTAGTCATCGGGCGGAGCGCACCTTTGGTACTTCAGTCGTGTGAGTTCTTTGATAGTGACTTCTTTCCTTTGGTAAGGCGACGAAAGGCTACTTCAATGACGGAAACAGCCGGAAACTCTATAGGGTCGCCTTTGAAAGCGTTCGCCGGTAACCGTCACTCCAGGATTTTTCTGCGGTCGTGACGCTGACTGAATCCAATCCATAAACCCGGAAACGAAACCTTTTTCGTTCCCTTTCGTCTTCTAGGTCTTAAAAGTAGGCATACGAACCACTGACGCTTTGCCTGTTACTCTTTTTTTTTTCACAAAGCAAAGAAGAAGGTAGAATGGAGAAAGGAAAGGGACAAGGGCGGTGAAGCTTGGCGCGAAGGCTGCTGGTTCGGGGGTAGGGTACAGTACTAAAGGTCCTCGGACTTCCAGGCGGTTTTTCTTTTAGGCAGCTGTTTACCGTTGGATCTCGCCAATACAGCCTCCTATAGTTTTCGATACCGAGATATCTATTTTTTTCATTGTTCCCAGGGATTTTTTGGGTAATCTGCTCCCATACTGCAAACAGTCAAATCTGAACTGAACCTTGTCGCTCTTCTTTCTTTCCTCGCGGGCAGGAAGCACACCAGCAGCGTGCATTGCGTGATTCTACTGTGTTTTTTGCACTTGACTGGGTGGACAGTTGACCGGAAGAGAACTTCGATTCGCCCGGCCAGCAGGCGGGCGGCGTGCTTATCTTGTGTGACAACACTACTGAGCGAGTGGCTCTTCTAGGCGGGCAGCTGTGTGACAACACTACAGAGAAAGCGGCGCTTTCGTTTAACATGCTATGGTCTCAACGCCCTTACGAGGTAGTGATGAGTTTCACGCGCTCTAAGCCCGGCCCGCGCGCGGTTAGGAAGATTGGCCGCAATCTGAGCGGTACCACCCACCCTACCCTACCACTTATAGGCGGCCGTCCGTCCTACAGCCGCCCGAAAAGGAACTGCAGTGATCTTGAATAGGGATCCTACAGCGATAAAAAGAATCCCCATAAAAATACCACTAGATTGAACACCAGTGATTTCGTATCCGGTCAAAATCTTGGCTAATTGATCGAAGTGGGTAGCTCCAGTAGACCCATAGATCATGGAACAAATAGGGTGGGTAGGCCCAAGCACCACACTACACGTATAGACGCGAACCCCCCTCGTTACCGTACGTGCGACTCTCACCGCATACGGCTCGCACAAAGACTCAACAATCCATCCCTTGCCTTTTCTTCCACCTTTCCTCTCCAATCCTCGATCAAACTTGCGTTCTCCAGGCGCGGGGGGTCTTTCCTTCGCCTATCGTATGTATCGGCTTGCTTGGCTTCGTCCCGAACCAAGGCAAGTTGTACTTGCGAGCGCGTGCGTGTAGGAAGGCCGACCACTACATAAGCGTCAAGACTACGATTACAAGCTTGACGGAAGCGAAAAGCTTCTATTCTCGTTGGGATTGGATATAGATGGATAATCTATAGATCGTAGTAGTTCGCTAACCTCTCTAACTAACATACGATACAATTTAACTTCACGGCACGGCCAAAAGAAAGAGCTTCGCTCGGTTGGCCTTCCGGAGCTGAGGAATGCCTTCTTTCTCTTCAGTCTACAACTTTCTTCTGGGAGAGGCAGGATTCGAACCTACGTAGAAAAACTTCAACAGATTTACAGTCTGCCGCTTTTAACCACTCGGCCACTCTCCCCTTCCCGGGCCGAGGCCCGGGTTGACAGAAGGAGGTCTTTCAGAACCTGAATCAATAAGCTTATTGATTTTCAAGAAGGAAACTAAGACGTCACGCGACGCTAGCGTTCCGGGGGAATGACGTCATTTAGTCAGTTCATAACAATCTCTGTAAAGCAAGGGGCAAAGCTTCGTAGACAGCTTCCCTCTTATGTAGTCGTCGGCCTTCTTCCCCAGCCCCCCTTCGTCGCTTCTGGCGAAGCTGCGAGTTCATGAGCAAGTGAATGAACAAGCCAGCGAGCAACGAGTGAAGTGACTGAACGAGCCATGTTCCGGCAAGGGAGGAGTAACCGTCTTTGTTTTCTTCCCCTATCCCCTCAAAGCTCCTCTCTCTATAGGGGCGCTAGCGCTTTACTAATAGAAAAAAAAAAAGAAAGTCTCTGACTTCTGCTGAGCGAAGCTGCGAGCCTACCCTTCTCGAGCCTACTTAAATAGCTTACGCTTACTAAGCCTAGTCTACTAAAAAAGGGCTACAGCAAGCAAGCTTTCCCCCTTCGTTTGTTGTGGGTCGCGCCTTGCCTTACCGCAGGCACTGAATGAAATGAGTGGAGATCTTCCTTCCTCCTTGCGTCTTACCTTCAACTTCGTTGTCACTAGTGGCGAAGAAAAATTCGTGAATCTTACCCGCCTAAAGAAAGTTCAGTCTACAAGAAGCTGGCAGAGCTTTAGCCATGCCATTGGACCATATCCATCTATCCTACCTAAACAGTAAGCCTTTTTCAGTTCGTTCTTCGAATGACGCTAGTGGAGACTAATTCCTTTTTCTAATGAAGATACTACTTCCGTCTGCCCATTCATCCCCAGTGGATCCTTCTTCCCCCTAAGAATTGAACGAACCAAGTTCACCTATACGAGAGTGAGGAATAAAAACCAACAAGAAACTTCCCACTTTTGATGTCCCACGATTCTGCGTCTTTAGAAATGGCTACGAAGGACGGGGGTCGCTAGGTCAGAAAAGCGAGAAAACGAAATTCTCCCCAAGTAGGATTCGAACCTACGACCAATCAGTTAACAGCCGACCGCTCTACCACTGAGCTACTGAGGAACAACGGACTGTCGGAAGCCGACTCTCGTTCTTTGGACTAACCTAGTTTAGAAATGGCTTCGTCACTTTTTTCACATACACCGGGGAAAAGTTTACGATAGCAAGCCCCTGAAAGGCCGGAGAGACTCCAGGACAAGGGGGCGGCAGTCAACCATCCACTCTCGAGATTCATATTGATCAATCGATCTCCGCGTCCTTCCAGTTCGCTAAGTAGACTCACTCTACCTATAGTCGAACTTTTCCTGCCAAAAACTGATCACTTACTTCTCATCTGCGGAGTTAGCAGGTATGATAGAGTCCCCTCTCTGTCTGTCTCTCCGAGTGACGACTACTAAGTAGCACTTCTGCTATTCAATCATAGAATCGATTCCGATCAGAAAAAGCCAAAGTAATTTGATGTTTTCAGTATCTGACGATACCCTGCAATCAAAGTCAAATAGCTTCGAGCCTATAACGAAAAGCGTCAGGGCGAAGGTTCGCGCTTTTGATTGCAGCTAGCGCGCCCACTTTCTTTTTCTTTCTCGCTTGTTAGTCAAGCTAAAGCTTGCCTTTTTATTAGCAGATATTATCTGACGGGCAGGACCCGTCACTTTGTGCTGGTCTCGATCTCGCTTGGTGGTGCCCTTCTCGATGATTGTTGACTCAACATTGATTTCGTCCTTGACCAAATCCATCGAGTCTTTGAATTCGCTATAACACATTGTTCCGCCGCCTATCTCATTCCATGCTTCTTGTTTCTCCGAATTGGTTCTGCGTGTCAGTCAATCTTCATTCACCATCAGAAGAGGGAAGAGCTAAGACTTTAGGTTAGGCCGGTCTCGTCATTCACGCAATTTCCTCGTCCATCGATCGCGCGAGTACGCAGGAAGTCAGCACATAGCGAACGAAAAAAGCGTTCATCCTGGATTCTCTTCCTCAATCCAAATTTCTATCCATCCATTTTCGTTATATTCATTCGGTCAAAGTCTCCACGGCCTTTTCACGCCCTTCTACTGAGAGGTGCACCATGTTGTGCGGAATCGGCAAAGACCTTGAAGTACACGTCCTCGAGGGCAGCATTCATGGCAATCATCACGTCGTACTTTCTTTGACATGGTCTGGCTTTTTTCTTGGTGTTGTTTAATAGATGTCTTTTGCCGCTTTTCCCTGTCCGAGAATCTCCATCTGCTTGAAGTGGGCGAGCGTTAATCCTTATGTCAGGTTGGTTGTTCAAAAGACTTTCTTTTTACCCCTTGCATTTTCATCTTTTTGAAAGCCCCGACTCATTCTTATGGAGTCCTATTTCAGGTGCAAAGCCGCTCATATAAAGAAAGACCTTTTTCTCTCCCATTTCTCATTTTTTGGATTGAAAGAGGATAAGCGCTATCCATTGAGTAAAGGGAGGGTTTGCTACAGTGATTCGGTCGGTTCCCGTTCGCCTGCTCTCCTCATAGTCCATTAGTGGTTAGGGTGGTAAACTTAGAGGGCGCCCGCCTCCTCTTCAGACGTGTCCTCGACAGCCTGGTGGTTGTTCGGTTTCCGCTTTTTGGGGCGGGAGTATAAGGTCGTTGGGGTTTCCTTTTCTTCAACCAATTCGGTTGTGTCAGCTTTGGTCTAACATTTTTTTCTTTTCTGGCTGGACAAAGATGGATTGAAAGTAAGATAGATTCATTTGAGTTCTTCTAGTACAGGACCTTCGATCGACCATGGGGCGTATTCTACCCTTCCAAATTTCATTCTATTGAAGCGAGAAAACGGAAAGCGCGCTAGCGCGCTCCGGCTTTCGAGCCTCCGCTTGCTCCTTCTCATCCTTGTCTTTTTTTGGTTTGACAGTTCCGTTGTCTGTGGATTTTGAACAAACAAAGGAAAGCCCCCTTCTACTATGCCATTTGATTGATTTTCTTCTTTGAAAGTGCTGCTCGCTACTCTCCGAGGCCAAGGACGGGGTCGAACCGTCATTCCAGGATTTGCAGTCCGATACATTTCCATTATGTTACCTAGCCAAACTCGCCACCTCATGTGTAAAAAAAAGTCAAATGTTCTTCCTTCCCCGCTCCCTCTTTTTCTACATATGCGGTGGCGGGCGGAGCGCTCTATATGACCAGCGGCGGGTTACCAGAGAAGAGGGGACAACTTCTTTCTCCCTTGCCTTGCTCAATCTTCCTTTTCTTCTTTCAAGTAGCAAGCGAGAAAACGGAGAGCGCACTAGCGCGCTACGGCTTTCGAGCGCTGGAACGAAGCAAAAAAACGAAGCCAAAAAGAGAAGTCTTTAGGAGCAGTCCATTCGAGTTAGTTTTCTTCCATAGTAGCGATCCATAGGCGAGCGAGTAGGTTTCATACTTTGAAAGGGAATTAGACCAGACGGCGTGGATATGTCGTTTGGCTAGAGCTTTTCGGGGTTCTCAGAGGTTAAGATTGAATATGTCGAAATAGGCTTTCCATAGTTCATATGGCTTGTAGTTCAAGACTAGCAGTACTACATACCAAGCTAAGCTAGGAAAGAGAATTGACCAAACTTAAGAATAACTTCCCGGGGAACCAACTCATAAGTAGCCAAAGCCTGTTAACAATCTGCAGCTCGGTCACTAAGTCAATGTAGCTATTCCCCGTTATCAACCAATGAATCCTATAACCTCTTAATAAGGGTGGGGGAAGGGTCTGCTTTTAGTTCCCCTCCAAGTAAAGAATCCGGTCTCATACCGGCGCGTCAGGCTTGAAACCGATGCAGCTAAATCATCAACTCTAACATAGAAGGTTTCCTCTCGTCTGAAACCAATCTTCACTGGTCTTACGGAAGCTTTTGCTGGCTAGGTTTCGCCTTTCTTCGACCGGAATAGTAGTTGTTTATGCCGCCGATAAAGCCGGTTAACAATCTTACGCCAGGGCAAGCAACCGTTCTGGGGGCGGGCATCCTCGTGCTACTGCTCAAAGGGCAACTTCTCTTCTTTGGAAGGCTTCAAAGAGAGTTGGTTCCACCCGTTTATTAAGGTAAAGAAACTGAGCCCGGGCATACGTCAATTCTGTAGGCATTGTAAGTTTCCATTTTTTTTGGCGATTGAGGTGAAAGGGGAGAATTGTTTACATTTGTAAGCGAAGCAGCTAGGATGAAATGAGGAGTAGCAGGGGAACACGCTAAGTCAGCTTGAAAAGGAGTATCTGAATTGCTAACTGCCGAAGTCAAGCAGCCTAATCAACGAACAGAGGAAGTGAAAGCATTCATGAGCGAAAACTAGAACAGATAGGACGAATACGTGACCAGAGAATGAGATGGGAGGCGTGACTATCTAATCAAAGCTGTGCTCTTATGCTCAAAGGTACGTAAGGAAAGACCTTCCGATACACTACATACGGAATTTCCCTCCTCTCCTTTCAAGCTGAGCCTTGGGCCCGGGGAAGAGCTACGAGTTGGTTTATCAGCTCTTGGGCCGTCAGCCTTTGTGATGGGCAAGCAGTGTGTGGGCTAGCAGCCAAGGGACATAAAAACATACCTCGTACTACCACCTTCCTTCTTCCAATTGAGCATATTTCACCCCCCATTAGACTCACAGCAAGCCACAAATTCAAGAGGTTTACCCGGTACCAGAAACCCGACCTGGCGTAAGATCGTTTACCTGCTCTAGCTGAAGTTTTTCTTTGTTAATCGGCTTTGGGCTTCGTTCGTTCCTTTTTAGATAGAAAGCTGCTTCCTTCCTTGGCTAGCGAACCAGTCCCGTTCTTTTGGCTAAAGTATTCCTATTCAGTTTCAGATATTCTGTCCTGGAATTTCATTCCTTATAATATAAGGGGAACACTCGCGTACGTACGGGTTGGCATCGAGAAGGAAAGCAGGTACGAGGAGAGGAAAAAGTTCGATTTGAACCTCGGTTGGAAGAGTGGAACGTTTCCAAGGCATGATCAGCATTTACGGGTTGCACCTCTCTGCGGTAACCGCCTTCTTGTTGATTGGCAAAGATAGGTTGATTAACTCACCCCTGCCTAAGGCCCCGAGCAGGTTAACTCTAATAAAAAATCCCGTAAAGAAAGGAAGTTAGGGGAAGTAAGATAAGTTCGCGAAGAAAGAATGTTGCTAGGCTCCAATAGAAAAAAGACTTCCCTAAACCCTCTAATGACTCTTCCCGAGGGGGATTTTTTTCTAAGTCTGGGTCTTCTAGGTGGTAGTACAAACATGGAGTTGATGTTTGTTGGTACTGGAGGAAAGTTTGCAAACAGAAGCATCACTGGCAGCAAGCTTTCAGTGCTTCATCACCAGACATTCTACACAAGGGTGAATATTGTCCAGCTAAAGGGTACTCATGGTTGCTGCAGCATCAACAGGTACATAGAGACACCATTCTTATATGGTGTAGGAGTATTGTCCCTAAGCATAGATTTCGTCTTTGGTTGGCCCTGCAAGATAGACTACCTATCAATGCGTTATTGGCTAGACATATACCTGGCAGACAGAATATTTGTGGTCTGTGTGACAATCCTGGTGAAACTGTGGACCATTTATTGTTTGAGTGCAGTCATGCTCGGCAGGTCAGAGAAGTTGTTCTCAGTTGGTGCAATACCTCTTGGAGACCTACTGGATGGATACAATGGCAACGAGCTATTCTACGCAAAAAGCACATAATTGACAAATGGTTTCACTGCTGTATTTTTGCAGCCATAGGATATCACCTGTGGCTGGATAGAAATGCGTCAATATTTCAGGGCAAGCGACAAAGTATTCAGGAAACGTGTAAAAAAGTGAGGGCCGGTTTCGGGATGGGAGGATTTCTTATTTAGCTAAGTCAGGGAAGCATAGAGAAGATGGGCAAAATATATTGTATAGATTAACTGAGGCTTAGTTATAGATGAACCCTTCTTAATAGATAAGGTGGCATCTAGACTAAGTGCTCCTAGTGTGTGAATTGTTGAGTTATTAATGTTGTTCGAAAAAAAAAAACAACAACCAGTTCATTTTGAATGGTTGCCTGTGCTATGTGGGCACTGTAAACTTTACGGTCATGAAGAGGAAAATTGGTTGAAGAAACAAGGGAATTGGGTTTGGAGACCTAAGACAGCTCCTCTTTTTAATGCTGACCCTGCACCTGTGGTGGAACAACCTTCAGAGGTTTGGCAGCAGGTTGGTAAACGAATGAGTATAGTTGTGACTGTGCAGCATGAGACACCAGTTAGAAATTCTTTTGAACTCTTGGAGACAGTGATTGAAGATCAAGGTATAAGAACAGAAGCTGAGTTGGTTGATAAAGGGGTGGGTGGGGCTGGCCCTTCCCATGGATAACCTTTTGAGTTGGAATGTTAGGCTTAGGGAACCAAAGGGAACCAAGAAGCAAAGGGCTGTTTTGGCCTTTTGTAGTAGAAATAAGGTTCCAAGGTAGGAGTTCAGAGGTAGGTGTTCGTTTCACTACGTTACACTTAAGTTAACGCGTTCGTTTTTTTGCTTCGTTCCAGCGCTCGAAAGTTCCAGCAACAAACATAGAATTGCGTATATAACACAAAGACGTAATCTTCATCTGAAAAAGAATGAAAGCTCTGATAGTTGAGACATCAATGACGGGCCAATGAGTGCTACAGTAGTGCCTTGCGGGGTCGTAGCGCCGGTTACCGAGGTTTTTGATCGTCGAGGAATTGAAGATAAAGTTAGTGTGAAGTGTAAGTAGTAAGGGCGCATTTCACAATGATAAACCCTCTTTAGATCAAGGAATAATTAAAGGTACCCTAGCTGGATAGCTAAGACACTAAGAAGGCTTAGGCCGAATGCTTACCTTATGCTTACGTACCGGCCGTAGAGAAGGTAGGTAGGAATAGATGGGCTGACGGATTAGGGAAATGGACCACTCGCAAGACTGAAAACTCAAAGAAGAAGCAAAAAAAAAAGAAAGACAGAAAGAGAACCCTTTTAGCTACGGCAAATGCTGCCCAATTCACATTCACTCGATCTACGTCGAGCAAAAAAGCAAAGAAAACTGACTGAGACCCTACCGAAATGCCAAGCCAAAGGATTTGAATTCAGTTTAGCAAGGTACCTGATACGATTAGAAGGATAGACTGTTTCCACTCCATCCTTCTTAAGCATACGTACCATCCTGCGGTATTCGCCTCAAGATGGACATACACCAATCATGGTAGGCATTGTTTAACTGCCTATAGTGAAGACCCGTCGTTTTCCGCCACCTTCACAGCCTCAGAATAGGAAGCTTCTTTAACTACTTGAGCTGCTATTTCCAAATCAATTCTGTTCAATCTCCCTTCTCTGATGACTTACACATTTTCAATCAAATCATGTCCCATATTTAGAAATTTCGCATTGATCAGGGCAGACGTTCCAGCTGCCGATTCAAAGAGAGAAGAGGGGAGAAGAAGGTAAAATGAAGCCTTAAAGCAAAGGGTCATACAGTTCTCACTCCATTGCCATTTCTTCGGTCTCTTCCTCAGAGTTAAGCTAGCCACTCTCAATTAGTGGAGTGGGCAAAAAGCTTCCATTGATGGAGGCCTTGTCTTATGATAGGATAAATGACAAGCGAATACTAATCCACTAATCCCCTTGGGGGGCAGCCCCCATAAACACCTCCTCACACTCTTATCGATCCGGCCGACAGATGCCTGTTCCGCTAAATCACCCTACTTTGATAAAAAGTCTAACTCGTCGTCTTAATAACTCCGCCTTTCCAGTGCCCAATCTTTCTCTGCTGAAATGACTCTATAATTGCTCAATAGGATTTATCCTATATTAGAGAAAAAGGGCCTTTGAGATAGAAAACTTACCCATACTCTGCCCTATTCCCCTCACCCCCACTTAGCTGTAGCACACACATAGACGCCTCCAAGCTCATTGCGAGCTCACAGTAATTCAACCCCCTAAATAGGAAGAGGGCCCTTAGGAGAGAGACGGAAGATCTTAAGAAATGGAGCCCGGGTCAGTTTCCCCCGCCCCCAATACCGGCTGATCAACCCAGTTGCAATCCTCCCCGCCAACGCCTGGTCGACCTCTCCTGATGTATCTGTCAGTAATGAAAGCATCCATGAGTTGTGTCCTTGGTCAGCACGATGAAAGGGGTGGGAAGGAAAGAGCCATTTACTATACTCAGCAAGAAGTTCACTGATTATGAGACAAGGTATATGGTTAACGAAAAGACCTGTTGTGCTCTTACATGGGCCTACGCCACTACATGTTGAACTATACGACCATGCTTATTGCAAGGATGGACCCGCTGAAGTATCTCTTTGAAAAGCCAGCCCTCACGGGCTGTACAGCAAGGTGGCAGATGTTACTATCAGAGTTCGATATTGTGTACGTCACCCAGAAGCTCTAAATGAGTAAGACAAGGGGCAGGCAATAGCAGACCACCTGCGGATCATCCCGTGCCTGACTATGAGCTTGATTTTGGGACGAAGCTATTCCATTTGCGGTAGGCGAAGAAGAATACGAAACTTCTCATGATTGGCAAATATTCTTTGATGGTGCAGTAAATCAGAACGGAAATGGAGTTGGCTTTCTACATGCTATCTTAAAGCTCTCCAAAAGGAGCCCATATTCCCATAGCTGTCAAGTATCTGTTCTTTCAGGGCTAAGTCTTGCATTCATTCCTTCATCCCTTGAGTACGAAGGGATAGCTATGAAAAGCAAAGAGAAAGAAAGTATCTCCCTCTTAAGAATATCCCCCCTGTGGGGGACTAGGTAGGCAGAGCCTAAGCCCTCGGACACGTATCATATCGATGTCCGGCGGATTAGGAGGGTGGTCTATTACCGACAAACCCATCCAGCCTTAACTCATAGCTTCTTAGTTGCAATAGCTCAATAGCAACGTCGAAGCCTATGTGTTAAGGATAGAGTTCTTTCACCGAACCGACTTACTTCTCTCGATTGACTATGAAGATGCGGAGGGGCCGGAACCCGCTTCTTCCAGAACCAAGATCTTCCCTTTCTCACTTCGGAGCAGGCCTGTAAGTGCTTTCTAGCAGCCGTGGGAGGCGGTAGTGAGGGAAAGATCGATTACCCACCCGCCCTTGATCTTTGGCTTAGCCACGCGTACCGAGTCGAAATACGGACAAAAGAATTCTTCACCCAGCAAAACTGACGCTATTGACTTGGATGTGTCCTCACTCACAAGACAAGTCCCATTTTGATACAAAAGTATGCCCATGAAACGAAAGTTTTCATGATCTTGATGTCTGCTCATTCATGTCCGCCTTCAAAATGAAGTGAAAACGTTAATCTACGAGCGGGAGGCAATAGGATAAGATAGCCAGCCACAGGTTCCCCTACAAACTCTTCGAGCGTCAATTTCTTATTGTTCTGATCCAGTTCGCCTTACTGACGCGAGAATAAATATACATATATACATTACCTAACCCGCTTATCAATTTGATTCTTCTAGGGGTATTAGGCATAAAATCGTGTATGCATTTTTCATGTACTCATCTTCGATGCTTTGAACTTCCACCCGGGCATACTTTTCTTTGCTTCCTTCCGACTACTAAGCTGCTTTATAGGCTCAAGCCTCCTATCTACGGTAGCTGACGCAGCAAGACCCGCCTCTCGTTCGCTCCTCTCCCGGTGGTCTTTTGGCTTCCGCTCCTCAATCTTATTCTCTTTCCGATCCTGCTTCAGATTCTCTTTCAGTTGTGGAAAGAAGGCCCGGTTGACTAGCCGCGTATTGTCCCGAAAGAAAGAGGTTGATGCACCCAGCTATCCGAAGTAGAGCTTTCTTTCTCCCACCTTTCCTTACCTAGTTTAGATAGCGTATTGAGAATCATGTCAAAATAGACCAAGACCTGGGCCCTGGTTCTCTTTCTGGCTAGCTTGAAACAAGCCGGTTCCAAACACAGCAAAGAAGGAAGCGCTCGAAAGGGACCACACAAGAATGGCTCATAACTGGAAAAGATAAAAAGAATGTCTCCTAGCTGCGGCTCCCAACTGAGAATTTCTCTCGATCACTCTCTAAGAGAAATTGACCTTTTCGCAAAAAGTAAAAAAGGACTTCTTTCCTAAGCGGAGATTTGGACTACATGGACCTAAGCAACCCGCCGACAGGGGCAGCCTTTCACTGTTGGAAACTTTGATTTAGATTGGTAGGATTCTGTCTAATCTTTCCTAATTTAGAAATTGCACTCAATCAACATAGTTTCCACTCATTCCTTCTCGACCGCCTCTTTTCGTTTCACTTTGGATCAAATCTTTTAAGTGATTTTCGTCTCTCTTATGAGAAATGGTTTCCTTCGTTTGAGCCGTCGTCGCTTAATGCATGTAGGGGAACTGGGGCATTTCCCCCACCGGAGAACCAGAAGAACAAGAATGAACTCAAAGCGTTTGAAGGAGATCCGCAACTTGAACAAGGTAGACGCTTTCCTACCCCTTTCTATTTCTACTTCTTTGAAAGGTGAAAGAGTAAGAAGCGTCACCGACTTGCTCTTAAATTCAAAGCTTTTTTCTTTCTCCGCAAGAACAATCTTTACTTTCTTTAGACTATCTAATAGAAGGCCCTTGAAACGATCGTAAATGGCCTGAAATGAAATGTAACGAGAGGAAGGCAAAGAAAGCAAAAAGAAGGGCTCCTACTTTTTTACAATAGAATGGAAATGCTGTCACTAGAACGGACCACAGAAAGAATCTCTTTCTAGCCGGAAGTATTCAAAGATAAGATAAAGATAAGGCTATGCGCACACAAGCAAACTTCAGGTATGCAGTTAGTTCTCAAGCGATTCCTTCGGATCTTAGGTGCGACCTTAGGGAGCTTGTTTTGGCAGCTACTCTCTTATAGTGTTGTGTCCTACTTTCCGAGTGATAGTTCAAGGCAGGGCAGGACGGGACTCACGGGGCTTGGGGGGAGCCTTCCCCCAGGGAAAACCTAATAAGACTCATTCTAATACTTGACTTCAACCTCCGTAAGCCTATGGCTTCTTTCGAAGCTTAGTAGCTAAAGCCTACTTTCGGGGGTACGCGGATTTGGGCTACTAAGTGGAAGCAGACCATTCCACTTCCCATTTGCACGCTGCGATCGTAGGAAGCTCTATTAGCGAATGCAATTCCCCGCCCCTGCCCTGCAGCTTGGCTTGGAATCAAACTAGCCTATCATGCCCTTTCTTCATTCCTATATGGACCATATTCCTATCTTCTTCCAATCTTGACTGTATTACTGGGATTCCTATTTACTGAACCATATCAAAGAAGCTACTTTCTTTCTGGCGGGTATAAAGGGATATACAGTCTAAGAGAGTGCCATGTACAGAGCCCTTCTACTTATCTTCCAACCAAACCTCTGATAATGGGATGGGGAGGCGCCTCAGCTACTTAAGGCACAAGGAATCCCCGTAGAGTTCGTTAGTTCCCTCTCCTCCAAAGTCAGGGCGGCGGGGCATTAGCTTCAGCTTCCGAATTAGAAATTAGCAGAAGTACTTCCAATCCTGACAATCCTGAAGGGGAAATCCCTTCCCAAATCTTCAGTAATCAAAAGCCAAGAAAAGGTCCCAAAGCCAGTTTGTCTTTAGTAAACTTCACCTTCTCGAGGATCTTTTCCTCGCTGGGGAGAATCTCTTCCATCCTATAGGGAATAGAGCTTTCTTTCAAGAAAAAGCTAAGCAAATTTACCTGGAGAAAGGAAAGACCGGCAACAAGGTCCCAAGGCCCGTTCTCGATACGAAATTAGGCCCCTTGGACAAGACTTTTTGTCTCGCAGCATCTCTATAATGAGACTGTCCAACTCGGGAACTCCTAGCCATTCACTGAGCACTGAGAGTCTTTTCCTCGGAAATCTAATTCATAATCTATCTAAGCGGATCGAATCCGAAAAAACGGCGAAGGGCCTGCCTAATTGCTTCCATCGCACTCAAAGCGGCACATGTACTCATAATAGAAATAATATAAAGAAAAGTCAAGGTTCACTAAGAGAAAGGATTGACTTCCCACGCCAAGCCAAGGGCTCTCAAAGCCGATTTGTAAGTAATGAAGTTGGCCTTCTTGAGGTGCGATACCGACCATCCGTCGAATGAGACTCAGGCATAAGAAGTTGTGAATACAATTCCCCAGTTGCTCCCCAAAAGACTGAGAATTCCTGGTCTGCTTTGCTGTCAAAGCCGGGGAAGAACTCCGAATGAATACCTTTCGCCTGTGATTTGATGCCCTGATCCAATGGCTTCATGCCCAAGGGGAGCGCACTCTTTATGATTTCACTAGCCGTCGTAGAAGGCAAATCCGATCTATGCCCAAACCACCAGGACGAGAGAATCTGTATCTGATCCTTCCTGGGAGTGGGAGGAGACAGAGTCAAATCAATCTACAACAAAAGGAGTCACTCGTGGCACACTGACTATATTCCAACTTCTCTGCATCAATGCACTCACTACCTTTGACGCCAAGGAAAGCAAGTCAAGCAGTCTTTTTTTTCAAGAAGAAAGTCACAGTCACACCGCTACTACTATTCTAACAGCTACCGATTCTCATCCGAGGAGAACGGAACTACCTTTAGAGTAGAGCTAACTGCTGCAGTTACGCCTCCAACAGATGAAATCGCACCGTCGTCTTCCCGAGAACCTGCATGGGATTCGTGAACAGGAAAAGAAAAGACCTCTTGCTCCTGGCCCGAAAAAAAAGCATTTGAACAAGACCACGGACACCATCACTAAATCATATTGACTATCCGAAAGCCTACCTTATCAAGCTAATCAAATCATCTCTGTCAACAATTGGTTCACATTCATTCCCAGCTAAACGTGAACAGAGTGACTATTGGGCAAGAGGGACGCCTCCTTAGTGGTACTTTCTTTATTCAACAATCATTCCCATGGCCTTTCGTTAGCTTTAGAAAGAAAGGGGATTCCCCCGGGAGTCACTTCTTTCCCTGTGTAGCTAGTAGATCGGGGAAAGACTTAAAAGAAGATTACAAGGAAAGCAAGAAGAAAGAAGAAGGATCTTATCTTACCATGCTACTTAAAAAGAAGAAATATCCCCTCGTACGGAACTAACTAGAAGACTTTTCCTATCTTACTTATATTAAGAAAAGAACTAATAGCAATCCTTATTAAGATTAAGGAATGAATAAAACAAAAGGTTAAAGAAATGAGTACAATACTCTGAAAAGAAGAAGAAAGCTCTAGTTAAAATAGGTAAGCCAGGAACAAGCTTTGGAAGCCTTTTCGAGTTCAAGCAAGGAAGCAATGCCAAGTCATTGAAGGAAGGCAGTGGGTACTACGGATGAGCAAAAGCTTCTTCATCTTCCTCTTTCGAGAAGAATGCCAAAACAAATAGGAAGAGAGGAATGAAAATTGAATATGCTTTAGACAGAAAGTCCATTCTTCCACACCCAGTGCTGTGTCCCTTACGAGGACAGGACTACCTGGGTGCATCCCTTCGTTTCATCGGAGGATGATTTCACGGCGAGATGAGTATTCCGATAAGGTTGTGCAATTTTACCCAAGCTTATTTAGTATTAACAAGTTGATACCGGTCACTAAGAAAGATAATAACCAGTATTCATCTATTTTGAAATACTACTTTATTTTAATTTTTATTGGTTAATTTCCAAAGAAAGTTGGAATCTCTTCCAGGCAAGGTACCCGATCTGATGGATCGGTACGCATCTTTCTATAAGACCATACCCTTAGTTACTGGGTGGTCATGTAAGCCTATGTGGACCAATTGATCGGTTCAGTACAAGTTCGTTAGGGGAAACCTTAAGGTCCCTTTCTTCCGTTGCTTATTGGATCAATTTTCCGTCCTGAAAGGAAAGAGCTTCGTGACCTCATGCTGGGTTTATACTGATCGGATAACCCTGCCTTTCGCTAAGACGGCTACCTCTTGGTCGTCCTTGTACATAGATCCTCTCTTTGCCTACTTCTCCCCGAGAGAAATAATTTATCCTGGTGAGGATCGAAGACACTTTCCATTTTGATGGCTATCAAGCGGTCCCTAGAGAAAGTTGTTTTTCAGAGGCAGTCCGGTTCTTAACAGTCCTGTTGACTGAGGTATATTCTCTCTATGCCGAAGTAGCTTTGCTGTTAAACTGGATTTTATGTACCCTCCGGGTAGGCTTGGGTTTAAGGTAGAAGGTGCGGGTAAGTTAAGGATTTTCGCGATCCCTAAGGCCCTTAAGCAGTCTCTCTTCTTCGACCAGCGCACGAGTGGTGCATGTATGTGTTAAGAAGGATCCCTAATTCAGGGACTTTTAGCCAGTTCGCTTTTTGAGTTCTTGCCTTCTCGTGTAGTTCCAACATCTAGGAGTTTTCCTGTAAGCGTCTAGTTAGATGAGAGAGTTTTCTAAGGTAAGCTTTACCTTGACTTGAATATCTATGTACCCTTGCCTGCACCCATTACCTATGAATATTCCATGCCTAGGGAAGAGAAATAGATTGCCTGTCGCTTTAATAATAACTTTATATAGAGACTTTCCCAGGTAATCAAAGCTTTCTTCCTTACCCCTGGCACATACCTTTAACCTGTCCTCGGACTCTATCATTGGCTTGGCTGGTTGGGAGAAAAACTGGGGCTGAAAGGAAACTACAACACAAAGCATAGGGAATGAGGAGGAAATTACAGGGACGGATGGCAAACTCTATAACTTGCTAGCTTACTGGATGGACTGGATCGCATGGAGAAAAGGACCTAAAGGGCGAAAAAATAGAAAAATTTAGAAGGAAACTGGAGTTGATTTCCAATCTACAGAGACCGTATTCGCTTAGCTGAATAAAGATAGATTATGGCTGACACTGCCAAGAAAGCCTTACTCTTAGCTCTTAGAAAGTAAAGAATTGACTTACTCTCAAAAGAAAAAGAAAAGCATATTGAGGAAGTATAAGGACTCTCTTACTGGGGGAAAAAGGAAAAGGAAAGGTATCAACATGACTCTAGTCTTTAACAGCAATAGAGGAAGCGTTAAGGAATTAGAAAGAAGGAATGATCTAACTTTATTGGAATGAACATTTCCAGGGAGAAATAAAAGAATTAACAACTGGATAGAATCCTCCGATACGATGAAGAGAATAAAACCATATCGAAGTCCTAAGTCTACGACTGGATATAATACTAATGAAAGAGGGAACCCAACGGTAAAACGAAAGGAAAAGGAGAATGTTGCCCCTTTTTCCCTATCTTACTTACTCTAGTACTAATAAAGGACTAATAACTAGGAAAAGAAGGCAGGAAAAGCTAATAGAAAGCATTTACAGAAAAAGAAAGAATCTTATGCCGAAAGCATAATCTTAAGTAAGCAAGATTTAGAGAAAGAGAAAGAAAACTAGTCTGACAAGGAAAGCAATTATAAAGAAGGTAACAGATTTACATCCTAATGAAAAGGAAGAAATATCCTAGTACCGAACTAAATAGAAGCATTTAGTACTTCCATCCTTCCGTTTATACAGCAATAGTCATATGCTAGACAGATTACGGATATTGGTCAGTAATAGCCTAAAAGAACATAGAGAGAAAAAAATACCTATCTAAGGCTCGGAACTGAACTCCTTTGACCAACAGACCATACTTCATGCCCGAGTTCGTCACTTCTTACCTGCTTTCCTTATGCCTACTTGTCTAAGCCCTTGCAATGGGCGGGGCGATTTCCCTTTGAAGTGGAAGAGGATTCATGCGCTCTTTTCATAGTAACAGATATCCACGCATAGAGCATGAAAAGAAAAAGGGCTTACGACGAATGGCCCTGTTTCAGAAGGAATAGAGGGGGAATAAGCATAATCATCCAAAGATGCCGAATAATCCGTTGAAACCGAAACAGGCGCCTCAGGATCAGAAAAAGCCGATTACACAGAACATGAAGCGAGAGCTAAAGCTTTTGCAGAGGGACTTTTTTCTCTTCACAGGAGTTTTCTTTGAAGCAAAGGGCAATAAGTCAGGAACTTTAAGCAGTTGGTCAACTTACCGTAAGGAAGCTACTGGGCTGTTGTGGAAGGGTAGGAGCCCAAAGTTCTTCTTCTTTTTATGGGTCAAAGCAGGAAAGACTCAAAGGTTCCAAGCTCTAGTTGAAGTAGGAATTCCTATCGTCAGCATCTTTCCTCCCTGTGAGCGAGATTCCTCCTTGCTACTTCTTTCATACCAAAGGAAGGGATGCTTGGTATCATTCGAGTACCACTGTCCAATCGGGGAGTCAAGTCTGTCTGCCCGGTGGTCGGATGTGAAGGAGTAAGGAGCCCCTGTTAGTTTTGAGTGGGTGCCCCGTTGTCTATGGGTAAGGAACGGATTAGAAGTAAGACTATGTATAGCTCTGCATTCCTTCTTCTTTCTTGTCTGGTAGTTAAGGAGTTAATGCAAATAAGATAAGAAAGAGACTAAACTCCTGTGGACGTAGTGAAGAAGTAGCTCTACCGACATCCAGAGCTTCCACCAAGGCAAGCGAAATCCTCATCTCATCTATTGCTGCTTTTGAATCGGCTGAAAGAGGATTTTGATGTCACTTAGGAGAAGTATAGGGATGTGGGCCTGAGTCTTATATAATATAATAAGTTGTTGTTACTCGGTCTAGCTAGGACAGAGCCATCCTAATCCTAAAGACTCTTTCTTCTGTTCTAGGTTTGGATAAGGAAGTAGACCCCGCTAGGGTTTCTTTTGAAAAGTTCTGTTAGAGCTTCTTCCCCTTCTGTCATTTAAGGTAAGGGCAATCACTAGTGAAAGAGTGCCCATTGACCCAACTAGCGAATCTGTTTAGAACCAGGTTAAGAAAGATAGCTGAAAGTGCTAGCATAAGGAAGAGATTCTATGGATGGAAAGAGGCCCTTCCTTGCTTTCAAGGTTTCGGCATTCAAAGTCAAACGATTCTTTTAATAAGTTTAATAAAAAAGAAAGTCAAGGAAATCGGCCTGCTCTTCTCTATTGAACTATGGAAAGCACTTTCTAGTAGCGACACGGATTCACCACTACTTATGACTTTCGCCAATGGGGCAAACGAAGGCTAACCCGTTCTGGTTGTTATGACTGGCAAGAATCAGTAGGTTCTTTAAGTCTTGCTTGTGCGCTTTGGTCCTTCTTACAGAGACTATCCTTTGTATAAGTAATGATCCATCCAAGGAATGAGCTTCCCCAGAGTCAAATCCCGTGGACTACCAGGAAAAGATAGAACCTCGCCCGGCAACAGCAGTCCATAGCAGATGGTCTTGGAAAGAACCTTTCATTCGATGCTTCTGATTCAACTCCCAGACAACCAAGGAAGTATGCGCGAAGATAGGGTTAGCCCCTGCGGCAAGCATTATCCGGGAACTGGAAGATGGTTGGCGTGACACGCCTAAATCCCCCACAATCAATCCACAAGGCTTCAGGCGCAGTTTCCGCTTTAGCGGCTTGAACCCTTCGATCAAGAGATACCTTAAATCAAATCCACTTAGTAGCTGACCTCTTACACGTTCGTGGCTATTCCAATTCATACATATTCATACATAATCTTCTCCGACATGAGATAGAGTGAGAGGGCCTATTCCATAGAACAAACTCAGCAAAGAAAAGAAGGATCCGTATTCCACCTCAGATGGTAGAAGGGGCAACTCTGCCTTGTCTTTCCCTTTGTCAAGGTTTCTATTGGTTGGGAGATCCGGTCTGCTCCGATAATCTCCCGCAGCTCTAGACGGCCTGTACGATATTCAATTTTATTGTACCAAAGCAAGCCAAGCACACTCATTCAAGGGCCAGCCGTTGACTAGCCAACCAGAAATACATTTAGAAAGAAAAAAGCCAAAGCGACGTACCTACCGAATTCCACGACTTCGCCAGCCAAGCATTATGTTCCAACACCGGCCCCCCACTCGTACTGATACTGATTGTGCTTTCCATGTTTGCTTTGCCATATTATGTATTCCGTATGTAAGGTCTTGGTCTTACTGAATTAGTATAGTTAGTTTCATTGATTGCGGATTGCCTTTCAAAAAAGTACGTTTTTTGGGATGTTCCCGTGACAACAGATACATTTACATAAATGAATATTCTTTGTGGACCGACCAAGCGGTAGGGCCTCCCATGTGGCGCACCCTCACACCAATATAAGGGGATTTCGAACTAATCTAAACATGCGGAGGGCTAGCTCTTCTGCCTTCAGGAACTCCCACTCCAAGCTTTGGCATATGGAATAGAGTCGGTAGCACCGGTTGGTTCTATTAGTTCAAGCGTTTTATATCACTCCTAAATGAAGGCAGTGAGCAAGGATACCCACCAAGAGCACAGATGGGGCATAGCGGAGATGCAGGCTCGATTCCTTTCTTTACAAGATTCCGATAAAGAAGATCCAATCCTATCTTATTGGAAATAGTCAAGCATAAGGCTAGCCTTCTTCTGAGCCAAGATTCAACGCAGTATCGGGGACCATTCCACGGGTTTGAGTTTCATAACCAAAGGCAAGGAGTGGAGAGTGAAACGAAGGAAAAAGCCTTACTTATAGGTCATCGCATGGTCAGGATCCCTTATGTGGGTCAGCCTTTTTCAGTAATTATATGATCGTTGGTGAAATAGCGTAGTATAGGATGATACGAAATAGAACAGTTGCCAATTGGCATGTGAACGCTTTGAAACTCCCTTTCCTTCTCTTTCGAATGAAAGATCATAAGAGAAGAAAGAGAGCTTTAGAAGCAGCCAATCTTTGAATCCCATGCCTTTGAAGGTTGGACCAACCCAACCAGCGATTGTAGACGAGTCTTTCTTAAAAAGCGGAACAAGACAGATTTGTACTAGTAAGCAATAAAACAGCAATAAATGGTTGTAGTTGGGGGCGCCGGCGATAAAATTAGGTTTTAAGTGTGCCAAAAAACTTTGGAAATGTTTTAGTAGTGCACTTCACTCTCGTAGTGGAGACATTTGTAATTCAAACAGCACTCTCTCTTTTCGTCAGACGGGGCAGCAGGCCGATAACGCTGTCTCCAACCCAGAGTCATTCCAGAGCGCTGTAGAGTCGTTCAATGTTCCCAGCCCCCTTGATCCGTTCGAAATGATCCCATTGATTCCTATGAATATAGGAGACTTGTATTTCTCATTCACAAATCCATCTTTCTTTATGCTGCTCACTCTCAGTTTTGTCCTACTTCTGCTTTACTTTGTGAAAAAGAAGAAAATAAAAGAGAAGTAGGTTCAAGAGCCCAAACAATCCCATGTCTTTGAAGGTTTGACAAACCGGCGATTTCCGTGAGCAAGAACAAGTCTCTCTTGGGAGCAGAGCAGTCAAAGAATGAACCAAGCCAATGGAATTTAAGGGTAACATAACTACACTTACATTCGCACTCATTCTTTCGGTAGCAATTTTTGGGGCTTTGAAAGTAGGCCAAGTTTTTGAACGAACTAGTCTTTCGCAACATGCGCATGTATTGGACCTGGAGAAGTTAAAACAAAAGATCGAGTTCAAGCTCGAGGTTCTTTGGAAAGAGACGAATGAAAGTATGGAATTAGCAGAAGGACTCAGTTTCAAGGACGTAGTGCAACATTCTTTTATTATGGAAGCTGATAGTATAACAGAAAAGATTCTAGGGCTGAACCAAATCTATTTGGATCTCGTTACTAATGGCACGAGCAGTAGCTACTTTGTTTACATTATAGATACGTATGGCCAGATTATTAGTTGATTGGTTTTTCTATTTTATTTTTTTCGCTCGATGCTTCATTTTGTTACTAAAAAGGGAGTCAGGCTTACTCTTTGTTGCTTTGCAATGTAGAGTAGCTTTACAAAGGTATTATGCAGGATTCGTATTCCGATCGAAGAAAGAAGGAAGGAGGCTAGTCCCCGAAAATGCCCGTTCTCAAAGTTGGGGTTCATAGTCGTCATAGACTGCTTCCTTTCTTCGGCTTAGGAGTGAGAGGCATTACTTGACCTTGATGGGAGGGCATGTTCAGCTATGATCTCTGGACCCGAGACCACACTCCTTCTCTCTCGGAGATCTGGATTTGATTCCCACTCTGGAGGACTAGGGCCCTCTTCTGCGCCTAGCACTGATCTGATTAAACATTATAGTCAAGAAACTAGAAGACGAAAGTCTTATCGTTATTGCTATCTAAGGCCTTTTCAGGTTATCGTGTGGATGATTTCACATTCATCGTTAAAAGGCTGCTTTCTCAGCAAGAATCTCGCTGTCATAGGTACGTAGTCGCTTGAGAGAAGCTATAGGGTATGGTGTGCGAGCGGGTACGAAGTCACTCATAAATGAGGAATCAAAACCTTGCTTTCAGGGGGACGGAAACTCGCTACTCAAGAAGGGAGCAAGAGGTCTTTACTTTATAGGTTGATAGGATAGGGCGCTTTATCTCAAGCAATGTTATAGTTCTCTTCAGGTCGCCTATCCTATGGGGCGATCGACGACCGAAAGGTCTTCTGCCTATCCCTTACACGCAGTGGCTATCCACGCATTCAAATGTACAGGATGACCTATTGGTTATCCCTCTCACTTTGTGTGAGCAACTGAATAACTCTCGCTTTGCTCAAGTGACTAAACATACCTCGGGATTCCTTTCGGCGTTTCTATGCAGCCTTTGGGAGTTCCTTCCTGGTGTAGCTGAGTGCTCTTTGTTGTTTTACAGAATAAATTAGCTTTGAGGGCCCCATCTGGCGCAGTTTCTTATGGGTAGGCTGTACCATTTTCAAGCCTAATTGGAGTGGAAGTTCTTCTTTATCGTCTTCATTTAGGTAACTAAATAGATACCCAAGGTAATAGAAATTTTTGTTTTCGGATGCCTTAGGGGACAAAGATAAGACATCAGTATGAGTGAAGTTCTTGTTATCAAGTAGGGATCCTACGGAATGGGAATCTCCGATATTGGAACCAATGGTCGCTAACTTGCTCAAGTCGGTCTGATACTGGTTTTTCCGAGGCAGGGTCAAGTTAGTTTAATCAAATCTTCAATCAAAAGTTAGAAATCATAATATCGTATAATAAGCGTAGAAACTGTGGATCATAGACGGACATAACAAAGCTTGAGTGAGTGAGCTTAGTGACTTCTTTTCCGGGTTCACTCCGGCACTCCTATAGCTAACCTGTCGCAGGAGATTTATTTATTTACAGGAAAAAAGGGAAGGGCATTGAAGACCAGGTCTTAGTCGGGCAGATGCCGACTTATACGATGAAACTTCCGGGGGCTTGACTCAATATCAGGACACGAACGACCTACTTACTGGCTTGAAGGATCCGACGCTTGCCTCCGTCAAGTATCCCAAGTGAGTCTTTCTTCTTGTCTCTGTCAGTAGGATGGCACAGGGCATATTTGGCTAGACGGAGAGATCAGAATATCCACACTCGATCAAGAGTCTACTTCAAAGGCAAGAGGGAGACAGAAAGCAAGACTTGCACACGCCTGACTCATTCACAAAGACTACTGTAAGGGCATGGCACCCCCGAAACCCGAACTACAACAAAAAGGGGGAAAGCTCAATCGCCAATCGAGTCGACAAACCCGAAGTAAAGGATTCAACTCAGTTCAACTGACTTTGCTCGAGAGACCTAGGCTCATAGATAGAATCTGAGGCGGGGAATAGTGAAAGAAAGAGAAGAAGCGGGGTAGAGGAATAGGTCAACTCATCAGGCTCATAACCTGAAGATTGCAGGTTCGAACTCTGGGAATAATTATTATTTGACTTGTTCTTATAAAAGTAAAAAAATTGAAATGACTATTTCGGCAGTTTATCTACGTGTTCGTTTGATGGAAGAAAAGATGGTTTTTTTCCTTCATTCTTATCTCCCGGAAACCTGGGTAAGATATGTTCCAATTTTGGGGAGACTTCTTTTTCTTTATCTTACTTCCAAGTCGGTCGGGTATCTCTTTATGGACGAAATTTCCCAATTCTATCCGTCTTCTTCGGGTGGAATGTCTGGGAACTCAATTCCACCCAATTCTGATTCCACTATATTCGCGGCGGGGGGCACGGCCCGGGATGAGAATTTTGGCTATCAAGAAACAAGGGAAGATCTTTGTAAAAGAGAATACTCATATTATATATTATAAATATATAAATAATTTGGTTATGCCATTTTGGGCTTTGCTCTAACCGAAGCTATTGCATTGTTTGCCTTTCTGATCTTATCCGTATTCCAAAGAAGGAAGAAGCAAGCACCTTTTTGCTTTTGAGTTGCAGATTACCGATGGAGAAACTGAAAATAGTACAAGTAAACTTCCATCCTCGGACTATCGGGAGTGGTTTGAAGATAGATTGCTCCTTGCTCACTTATAGGTCCCGAAACGAAATAAAATCAGGCTTTCAAAGCAAAAGAAGGAGAGTCCTTACCCTGCTATCGACGCATTGGCTCTTTTCCTGACATCAAAGTGATCTCTTAATCTGTTGCGGAAGCTGTGCGCGTGTCACGAGAAGACATAGGGAATAGGGACATAGTTCAACTCCTTCCGTTCGTTTGGTAGTGGGAGTCAGAGACAACCTCTCACTATTGTTTTCTGGCATCGATTAAAGAAAGGTTTTCACTAGCCCTTTCCGCTTAAGTCTTTATTTAAGTAACTGCCCGCCCGGAAGTCGTGATAAAATATTTTTAAGAAATGAATAAATATGTAGAAAGAGTGGATGAAGCCCCTATAGATGGGATGCTACCTACAGAAAGGCTAAAGCGTGGGCACTAAAGGCTCTCGTGCGCCATTACTGATCAGTCTGCTCCATTGCTCATATGCCATTCCTTGGGCAATCCTCTATACATTCCTTTATGCGTATGCGGAGATTTCATTTATTCTCTGAAGAGAGTTCTATGCTCCCTGTCCCCCTTTTAACAGGATCTTTCTTGGGGTCGATCAAATCAGAAGTCGATTCGTCGAGTCGAGACAGGCTTGTAGCTCCTTGATCTTTGAGTCGTTTCACTCATTCCTCTCCTTCGGAAGCCATCCCAGCCCGGACGAATTGGGTCTTTGCATTCACTCAAAAGGATAACATCAGGTATAGGAAGGAGAACAAAGGTTCGAACTGAGATACGTATCTTTTCGTTTCACTATTCTTTTAATACGTAATGAGAAAAGATACGTATATTTGAGTGAAGTTGAACTATGTCCCTATTCCGTATCTTTCCCTAGCTTACCACTTACTAGTGCACGTTTGCGAGGGATTCTATTCTAATAATCAGGATCCTCCCCTTTTCTATTTTCCAATTCCTTCTTTTCTACGCTTTCCGCTCTTTTTATTATTCTTATTCAATTGCGTCTTTATAGGAGGATAGGTTTCATAAATGCTTTAGTACGACCCGTGCCGTGAAAGCCGATAGACCGACAACAACCCCGATCCCTGAGCTCGTACAAGGCCAGACTCAGTAGGCTTGCTCCGAAGCTTCTTTCGGCTCTTACCGCTATCTCGGTTATAATTACTCTAAGCTGACACTTAAGAGTCAAGTCTAAAGACCGTGAGAAAGACCAAGTCGATATCTAAAGAAAAAGTCTTGACGAAGAGGAGAAGTGGGCCAGTACTGGGAATCCAGGGTTTCGGGTTCTTTCCCCAGTTTCACTTTGATATTCAGACTTGAGCTCAGCCCAGTTTGTTATTATTATATAGAATTCGATTTTCGTTTTGGCTTTTATTCAATTCTCTTTCATTTGAAGTCGGTTGAAGCCCAAGCATCTGGTGTCAACGGTTCTGCCACTCCTGAATCAGACGATGTATCCCAAGCCTGTAAGTCCTTTACCGTTGAACATTAGCAAAAAGAGGAAAGAAGAGTGACTGATTCAACAAGAGAAAGAAGAGCTAGCGACTCTAACGAATCTAATGCTGCCCACTCAAGCTATCAAGCTAGTCTTTTCCTACTGCCCTACCATCAAGACCTACAAGAGCAGCGGATGAGATAGGAGCAGAGTCGTGAAAAGAGCTAAAAGCATTCTCTACGCACCTTTTACATTTGCTTATTCAAGAAGAGCAGCTTATTCTGTAACAGATTTTCAACCTCCCTTCGGGAAGTAAGAGCAATTTTCCCTTGCCTTGAGCCAGTTCCAGTCATGAGATGACAAATACCTTACTCTTTTCATTCACAATCTCTCTCTGCCTACCGCTCTCCCTGTGGGTCGAGCCTCCTTTTCAGTCGCCCTCTACAACTAAGTCAGTTGAGCTCTTTCGGCTCCTAGACCAGCTGTGATCTTTCCTCCTGTTCTGTTGGTTTGCTTACTTCAAAATATGCATGGTTAGAGCCAGTCCCTTTTTTTGGAGAAAAATTCCGAGCCGGTAAGCAAGACAAAGCAAGTCAACGTGGGGTCAAACTCTCGATGGCCATAGACCTGAATGGTTGGAGTGTGCAGGATCACTCCTGAGACTTTCTTCCTTCATATAAGGATTGGTTGGTCGAAGCTAGAAGACGGCTGGACGAACTGCTATTTTGCATAGGGGGAGTAAGATAGGCTAGGTGCTTTTACTCAACTCGTGAAGGTTCATTTCTAGTTAGCAAGGATAAGGAAGCAAAGGTGGAGTCCTTTAATAATATGTCTGTCATTACGTGCGACTATCTCCACTATAGAAAGAAAAAAAGGAAAGAACTGAATTGTAAGCACATTTATACGAATTATTATTATATTAGCATAACATAAGTAGTAAACATTTTCAATTAGGGTTTTTCCCAGAAATGCAAACATAATAAAGAAAACCAAACAAAGATAAGACGCATAGATAGGAGTCTATCTCCAGTAAGCATCGGAGTAGATCTCCACTAAAAAAGACAAAGAACACCATAAATGAAAACACATTACTAAGCGTCTACAGACACTTATTTCAACCTTAACAAACTAAAAAGAGTCGACGGACTCTTTTAGTTTTCCCGGTCACCGAGGGTGACAGCCCGCACAATGAGCTCTTTTTGCTCAAGAGACAGGCTATCTCTCTCTTTTTCTTGGGGGAAAGATAGAAGTGAAGTGATCCTTATATGTATGGGCGAGTTGGAGAGACTAGCACACCGCCCACCCAGAAAAAAAAATAAAACCAGAGTTTTTCCGGATTCGCTCTGCCTTACATTCGATCTATGAGACCTCGTTCGTTCCAAAGTTTTTCCAAAAAAAAGAGCAATCGGGTCCTAGTGAAAACTTCAATCTTTGAGCAAGGTGAGTAGGCTAGGATCGGGCAAGGTTAGGAAGGGCGGAAAGGAATAGAGCAAGAGCTTTGGAAGAGACAACGGACATGAAGGCCTTTGGTCCTATGGAAATAGATAAGTAAAGCAATGATCCGAACAAAAATGAGAGAGGTGCCGCACTGACGCATCAGGGTACAGTGAGGTCCAATTGATGGATGCGATTGCCCTGTCTAAACGTTCCCTAATTAGAGCCAACCCAAAACGATAGTTGGACTATGTGTACATGCTGCCAGAGAATCCTAAGTAAATCAAACCATTAGTGAAAAAAAAAGAAAATGAATCTTTCTCTAACCGATGAAGCGAAGGATATGAAATAGCTTAAACAAACGCAGAAAAAGGCGCAGCATATGATATGCCACTGAAGAGTCAGCGGAATCAGAGCAAGAGAAGTGTTATTTACCAGAATCAGGGGAGCTCTAGGGTTCATGACTAGTGCTACTGCTATTGAATCATCTCTTTGAAGGCCAAATGCCACATCAGTAAGAGAAGTGGGCAAAAAAGCTGCTTTTTCCAAAATAGGAGACGCAGAGGAGGATGCTTGAAATTCCATGATAGCCTATAAAGTGTAACCGAGAATACTTTCAGCAATGGAAACACAATGAGCAACGTTCCTAGAATGCAGGATGAAATGTCATGCAAAGATGATAACACAAAGCACGCTTAGTAAAGATGAAAACAAAACCAGAATACAAGACGCATGGAAATATTCAACATCAAAAATTGAAACTGAAAGTAAGACTGGAAATATGAATGAAGTATCCAGGTTGAACTATTTTGAGTCGTGATTTCATGCAACTGAATGCAGTCGTAAGGCCGCTTTGATTCGCGCTTTAGGTTGTTGTCGCCTTTGAGGTTGTAGCTGTTATTACCGTACTTTTGGAATAAATAGCTAGCCAAGCCATCCTCTTAAGATAAGTCAGACTTTGACCTTAGTAAGCTTGAAGTAAAGTAAGGACTCTTTATTCCCCCATTGAATCGAAAGAGGAGTTCAAAGCCACTCGACTTCGAAAGTGAACACTAGCTATATGCCCTAACTAGTCTTTGCCTTAACACTAGTCTTTAGAATCGCTTCGCTCCTATTCCCTTGAACTCTTCCCTTGCTTGCTTTATCTCGTTACCTGGTAATTGATGTCTATCAATGGAATGACATTACTAATAGCCCCCCCTCAACCAATTGGATAAGAGTGAAGGGGAGATACTCTTTCTTTTTTTTCTCATGAATTTCTTTCTCGATGCTTTGAATAGAACTATAAGAATAATGGATAAGATAAGGAATGATTATCTAAATGGCTAGGTTAGACTGGCTAACCGCTATGCCCATTCGCCCTATTCCTGAACGGGGGTATCCTCCGCCCCAGTTACAACTGGACTTCCTCCAGAAAGCTGGCATGGCATAGTGAGGCAAGCTGACGGAAATAAAGTGGCCGTGAGGTTACAAAACAAAGGTCGTGACTGAGTCTTGGTTGATTAGGTTGCCTTATCTTGGTCTGGTGTGGCTAACAGGCGACAGAAGGATAACGGCTTTGAATTGGGAACGTAGCGTAGAAAGGGCTCTCCGCAGTGAACCAAATGATGACGCCAATCATTCTCCTAACAGTCTACCGATTATCCAAGTTCGGTATTCTGTCAGTTCAACGGTCATATCGCAATTACTCCATTGAGAGTAAGATCTGTTCAATATGTAAGTGGTCTAGTCACTACCTGTAAGGCAAGCCCCCCATACTTTCTTTCACTACGCCCCTGAACTCTTGAACTACTTGACCAAGGAAGGCAGGGGGTGGTTTCGTATATAAGATCACGGCTGCTTGACGGAGTGATCTTTCTCGATTTCGGAAGGGGGTTTAAGCTTATAGGTAGTAGAAAAAGCGCGTCGAAGGTCCAATCATGCTACTGAAACTATATGCTTAACACATGCAAGTTTCACTTTTCGGAGAAAAAATCAGCGGGGTAGAGGAATTGGTCAACTCATCAGGCTCATGACCTGAAGATTGCAGGTTCGAATCCTGCCCCCGCCTAATCATCCGAGGCCGAATAGAAAGCTCTTGCCGTCACCGCATCTGAACTCCTATGACTTTCCTACGTGCTTTGCGATCTGGGTCTTCGTTTCTCTCTCCCTTAACTTCTATACTGTGACAATATCAGTGTCACCCTTTACTCCATAGGGCTGTTCACCCGGTCTTCCATGCCTGAACGAAAGATGCCGAATTTGATTATCACTTCATTCTTCGGGAGAAAGTTGCCTATAATGAAAAAGACAAACCTAGTACTCTATGGGAATCCAACGCCCAGTGATTTACTTTTTTTCGAGAGTTCATCTTTGACCTCTTCAACTCTTTCTTCAACTAGGTCGGACGCGCAAAGCGCTCCACCTGAGTTAGAGCGGGTATTTGATCGAATCTGTGATGAATGCGCAGAGTGGATGGTGAGAGCCGGTAAGCAATTACCCCCAGAATGGAGCATGCCGGACCTTGTTCGGACAGTGATTGGGGACGAGGCAATTCACATCCCAGGCTTTCTCAAGTATTCATATTATGATGTTATGTTACATGGACAAAATAGTTTCAATGGATGAACGCTTAACGCCCCAGCTGCTTCAGATTCATCGAATTCCCTCCCCTCCCCTTTTGCTGAAAAAAGCACTTCCTTGCCTGGATTGAATAATGCAATCTCTGAATCTGTTACAGCCAGGCCATCTCATGGAGTCTAAGTGCCTTTGACCTGTGAGTAATTTGGATAGGCTCAGTCCTCTTATGAGCAGTCCCCTTAT
>Ga0209574_10000011_pt1 | contig 127877 bp, 77 predicted proteins | sample AgamicMgMarz_FD_187168 | JGI IMG/M metagenome (GOLD analysis project Ga0209574, IMG submission 187168) | Agave microbial communities from Guanajuato, Mexico - Mg.Ma.rz (SPAdes) (version 2) | ecosystem: Host-associated > Plants > Phyllosphere > Phylloplane/Leaf | place: Guanajuato, Mexico... | reverse complement strand
ATAGAAGGGGCACCCCTTTCATTCCTGCTTGGCGCTCTAACATTACCAACACTGACCACTGAATAAGGAAGACCTACCACCCACACAGCAAACCAACGCTCCCCTTTTAGTTCGGAAAGAAGAAGGGTTGCTTTAGGGTGAAAGACTATGCCTTCAAGGGGGCCAAAAGGACCAGAAAAAGGAGCGGGAAGGCATGGTCACAAGACCCCGCTTTGAGCCATCGAAGACCAGATGATGGGTTACGAAGATATACAAGGAAAGAGACGCTCTGGAATACCAGTCAGTTAATCAGGGGTTACGCCCAGAAAAGGCGGCCCTTTCATTTCAGAATGAAGCCTTACAGACGAACTATAGAAGGAGACAAGCTTCAGCCTTTCCAGAGTGAGCACCATACATTACTGTAGCACACACAGGTCCCCAAAGATAAAGGCTTTCGTCCTTCCTGAATATTATGGGAACTTTCTTCTATTACTATTAATTTAATTGTTTTCGAAATGCCGATTTTCCTGTCTGCGCTAAGGCGATAAGGAAAAAGAGAGGGGCCCTTAGTATGTGACAAAAAAGGCAAAGCTGCAGGAGAGACCTCGCTTTCTTATGGATGCTCCACGAAGATCCAAAGCAAAGGAAGAGCGAGCTCTGATTCCCAGTTCGTTAATCAATAGAAGATACCCACGGGTTACTTCCTTTCTACACAGGAACGAGTTGACCAGACCATTCAACATCCGAAGGACTCTACGACCGATGCCTGATTCATTGCTCGCTCACGACCCCTTAAAGTTTGCACTCCCTCTCTTTCCTCCTTGTGCTATTCGCGCTATCATACTCCTCATACCATATAGCGATGACTCGGGTCGACCTATTGAGTTGAGATACGGAATTTTCCCTACTAAGCTGCTCATTTCACACAAACCCTGTCTACGAAGCAAGGGAATCCGTATTCATTGCCTGAGGTGAACGGACGCTTAAGGAAGGGCTACTTCTTTATGAACATAATTACCTAGTCCAATCACATGTATAGTTGTCGTAGGAATCTTTCTTCTAAGGAGAAATGATTATGAACTGCCAAGGTCCTCCTTCCCCGGCACAAAAACTGTTCAGGAAGTGAATGAAGCAGAAATAGAAACATTAGTCTTGGAGTTAGCCTCAGACTAAGAAGCTGCTAGGTTCATCCCTTCACCCTAAAAGAAAGGGGAAGAATTCGTATCCTTAGTCAAACTCGAACGGAAATACCTGTCGCCGAGGAAGAAGAGACTTTATAGAGGAATAGGAATAAGAGCTGATGAAATTCATGCTTGTGCGGAAACTTACCCTCACCTATTGTACGCCCAGATGGAAAGTCATGCTCAACCTCTGGCGGCCACTTTCCTTAAGGGGGATACAACACTCAGTCGACACCTTTAGAGTGTGGGGAGCTTTTGACGGATACGGATAAGGGCACTCTACCCCTGGAGTGCTTGGCTACCCCGTTAAGATTGAACTTCCACCAAATCCTTATTGTGTGTTCAACCACAGGTTTGGAACCCAATCGTCTGATCCTCTTCCAGTAGAAACTGAGCTGGCTGAAGCTGAACCAGAGCCTACTGAGGAGGGAAAGTCAAACCCTTCGCACGCCCTATGACGCCTAGCAGCTAGTTTCAGGAAACAACTGGCCCGCCATCCAATACCTATTCTGCCCTCGAAAGACCTATTCAATACCTATGAGAAGCCCTATACATACCATAACATAGGATAGCATCTAAAAGTAATAAGACTAGGTAATCTTCCTCAGAACATCCATCACCGGCTTTAGGGCCCTTTGAGCCACATAGTTCCCAATGGCACCGCCTCTTACCCCCGCCCTCGATCACTTGGGCCAACCTCCCATAATCCTCTTGAAAGGGCTCAAAGATGGATTGCTGGATCTCATCCTCAAAGTAGAAATCTTGGAGGTTTCCCATAAAGGAAACGCCCAAGGCGCAACTATAGAATGGATCCCATCTATCAGACCAGTCAAACAGGGGTGAAAGATCAGTACCTTTCCCAAGACAAGACCACCTAAATGGTGAATCCTGAAAAGGGTAAATGACCCTTGACCGCCATAGGAAAAGGGGAGCCCTTAAGGGAGTCCCATAATCTACTCCAACAAAAGTCACGGCATGGAAGATGGAACAAAAATTCACTCGCTTTCGAGAACTAAGATTTACAGCTTATTCTCCGTTCGGCGAATGTTCTTCCAGGGAATTCAACTCTTCTTTCATAGATTGGCGATTGTGAAAAAGAGACATTGAGTTGATATATCCTTCCTAACATTCTTCTATGGCTATTTCCGATCGGATCTTGCCAAGAATACGCTCTTGTTTCAATGTCATTATCTTCCCTTCCTCCAAGACAAAGGAGTAGCGGGGAAACTGACTAACTAGAGTCTATAGCTCCTCTAGGGCCCAATAGACTGAATTAGTCCTTCTACCCTGCCAAGGCGCAAAGCGCTAGTTGAGCTAGGAGTTTCAAGCGCTAAGTCCTTTCCTTCGGGAAGTCATTCCAGGCAAGAAAGCCAGGAGCAAAGCAAGTCAATCAAAGGGTAGCAAGCCAGTTCCCTCCCATCGGTCCTATTCCTGTCTCCTTTCTGAAGAAAGCCCTTCTCTTTCTTTGGGAATGAATCGGGGTATGAACTCCTAAATCATTTGGTTGTTCGACTTGCCTTCCTCAGGATTAGCCTTCTTGGATGAATGCCGGGGAGTGTGAAGGGGGACAGGAAGCAACAAGATAGGATACATCGGTGTAAATGATTTCTATATGAACCATTCTTTTTAGTTTTCTAATGAAAAATCTTCGACGGTTCCATTTCCAGAGTAATTTAAGCGCACAATTGGGTTCACCCTGACATCCTCCAATGCCAACCGGAGTGAACCTGCGGAGAGTGGCCCAGTAATCTTCTCCATCAGGGTAGCCGCAGTGAGATAGAGTGGTGAAGCTAGGTTCCGAATGAAAACAGAGCGAGCAGTGGAGGCAAAAGGTATGACATTGGAAGCTGCTTCATTGCCGATTGCTTCGATCCAGAATAAGGCGAAGAAGAGGCTAAAATAATTCTTTCAACACTTGCATAGACAGCCACTTGTTTATTCACAGGATTTTAATAATTGAGCAGATCGGCTGCACTATGCCTCCTCCCCGAACCATCAAAAGTAGAGCCACCAATCTTTGTGCCTACCAAACTAAACCCGTTATAGGGATCAACACCAGCCTCCAACAAACCATCCCTAACCGATGATTGCCAGTTCCTAAGCTCCGGCCTAAACACAACTGCCTTCTCAACCCACCCACTCGTATGACTTGTTCACAACTCTCATATCCCAATTGACACCCAATTTATGATAGAATTCCTGGTCTGCTCTGTTGTAAAAACCGGCATTTATGGTACTGTTGTCACCAGCCCTCTGGCCTTGGGAAGGCCACCTCCTACAATAGGTCATTGAAGGCGAAAATCCGACGGATCAACCGTTACGGGACAGAATCTTAAAAAAAAAATTATGGTTGATCTCAATCTTTCTTCGCATCGAAGAATAGAACTATAAGGGAAGGATACTACACGGAACAAAAAGAATCTCTCAATTCTGTTTAGGTGTTGAATATTGATTCGCTTCGACTCAAGGCAGGCAGGCATAACACGAACCCCTGCTTTGGCTCGGAGGAGGTCGGCCTTTGAGCCCGTATTGGAAGGGGATCTTGGTGGATTTTATTATCAAAGAAACCCCAGGAGTTACGTCTTATTCCCGAGGAGATGTTTGATCTCCCTAGTTTAAGGACTTCTTGTAAGGGCCCCTTATTTATGGAATGGGTAATGGGTTAAAGGATGGCTTAGGTACTGCAGTTGGTTTGGAATTAGACTACCAACATATCAGACATCAAAGACAAGACAGAATCCAAGTCCAAGACTGGAGTGATAATGCTAGAGAACGTATCCTTACTTACCTTCTTGGCAAGTCAAACAACCTTTGCCAAGGTTCCGAAGGAAAGATAGATCTGAACTAACACAATCACTATAATCATCCCTCTTGTATATAAGTTTTCGATGAAAAGAGGGGATTATCCTAGGATACCCCGAGCGTGTCAGAAAGAAAATGACGAGTCTGAAAGGCATCGCCAATCTCAGAGAGACATTCTTCACTACCTAGGATAACTTGGTAATCACTATTCCATTCTCTTCCCTTTATCCCCATGAATAGTCATGATTTAACATCATTTTTCTTACAGGATGCCGCTGTGAAATGGAAGGCGCAGGTATGACGTCTGGAGGCAGCCTTAAAGTAAAGAGGCACAGACTCACATTTCGGTATGATTCTATCCATTCGGCTTTATTTCTATAACATCAACTTGCCTTAAAGTTTTCCCTTTCAGGTTGCATTGCCAACGTCCTCCATTGAGCTCTCCGTCACCATTCGTTAAAACGGCTTGAGGCTAATCTACTGATATTCGAGTGCTTTAGTTTCACTCATCTTATGCCTTTGGCCCAGTTGTTTGATAATCGATAGTTGCTGTCGGATTTCTTTTATCAGCTTGAAAACTTGTTAGCCTTAGGGCTGTAATTGGATTAAGTGAACTCCCTCTCCCTATTCTAGTATTCCTCCAAGGAAAGTCTATTAGACTACTTATAGTATACAAGCCCGAAAGAGGTAGAAGGAAAGGAAACTCCCACTTATACTCCATGGGCAGGGGAATCAAATAGAGCTCCTTCTTCAGAAGCAGGGACTTACCCTAAGACTGAAACTTTTGATCTTTCCCTGGGGAGTCATCCGATGAATTGATTGCTTTCCTTTGGGGTTCCTTCACTCAAGTGAGTGAAGTTAGCCTAGAGGGGAAGAATGGGTAACTAGAAGATCTAGAAAGACTGAGCCTTAGCATGCAGGGGTAAGCTATTTCATCACAAGAAAGCTAGCTCTATGCTAGGCTCTCCCGGAATCGCTTTCAGGCAATCACATTCTATTCAGATAGAAAATTACACCATGAATTGCGGTACAAGAGATCTAGTAAGAGCTTAGACTTGACTAAAGGGATTTTATTCATTCAGTCTCTTTCTCCTAACGGTTCGTTAGGCATAGTTTTTGACTTTCCTCCCATCGATCTATTCTATTGAGTTGCCTACCCTCGGGTCATGAGCTGCCTTAAGCCCTACAGTTTATTCGCTAGCCGTTGTTGGGATCTTCTCCGCTGCTATTGCTCTCGAATCAGCTATTAAGTAGCCGCTCTTATTAGTGCCTACTGGATTGACTGCTTTGACTCTTCCTTCCTCTCCTTTTAGTCGAGCTGCTACGCTCCTCAAAGGGCTAGTTCTCACTCTGTTTTGGGGACCCCCAAGACTGTCTTTCCCTGTGTTTCCTAGTCGATAGGTCCAATCTCATCTGCTAGCGCTTCTTCGTTGCTTGGTCGGGACACATTCATCGATTTCTTTTAATTCTTCCTGGGCTTGCAAGTGACTTACTGCTTTTGGCCGTTCTTGCTGTCTTAAGTCGTCCTCTTTTCTTTAGAAGCTGTTAATTGATTTCGTGCCTGCCCTAAGGCTAAGGGGAGAACTGCATGTCCTACTAGTCGGATAGAAGCCTACCTTGTTCATATCGAGCCGGACAGGAGAGACACTCTTGAAAGTTAATAGAAGCAATTCCTTTTATAAGCTTTAAAATAGGCGCAGTAAGTAAATCCATTCAAATAGATAGGGGAGTTCCGAACCAGCAGCAAGCCCTTTCTAATGTCCTAGGCGAAGGCAGTGCAGGTGAAAGCCCAATAGATCCCATTTTTTTTATCGCTCCACATAGCTCACGACCCGGCATTTTCGACTTAGACCCCACCTCTTAAATTATAAGCCCCTACACCTAAGGTCCCAATCCGGACAAACAGTACTTTTTACTGGTGACATCGTTGATTGGTAAGATTCATAGTCGAGAATTTCTTTTTGCTGCTTCCGGCTTTCGCTTCACGCCAAGCAGTTTCTTTCCCTTACACTGAAGCATATGTAGTAGTTTCTTTTGCGGAATGATTTCGTAAGAAAAAAGAAAAGGTTGATCCATAGCAATCAGCGATGTCCCGATCATAGCGTAAGCTGAAAAGCGTCAAGATTGAATAGGTATAGACTACTCGTCCTTAGATAGCTCACTGTCAAAATCAGCCCTGATTGTAGGACTTCGACCTTGGTATAGACAGATCAAGGGGCCAATTAATTCTCCAGATAAGTTGGGAGCTGAAGGGACTACGACATTCTCCTAATACACCCAATGCTTCTCTCCGGGAATCCCAAGGTCTTAGCAGAGGCAGTCAAGGCGTTATACCATAGATAACAGAAACCACTAGATGCCAGCTCATGGCTCGCCATAGATGCTATATAACCTAGCTAAACAGTATTAGCTGTTGGGATCAGAGAGAATAGCGGCTATAGATCAGAGGAAAGCAAGCAAACTCATACTAATGGGGGAAAACTCTAAGTTAGACTTCAAAAAAGAACTAAGAGCGCAGTAAGAGAAGTTAAGCTACCAGCCTGACCCGGCTATCGTTTTCTCTACCCACGCCTAGAAAGAAATAAAAAGAGAGCTACATCCCTATAGAGATCATACTATTCTGGTACACTAAAATCCGTCAAAAAGAGAGTATGCCAGAATGGTCTGATACTCTATGACGCTTCTATATACTAGAAAGGATACTAGAAAGGGACGCCCTTATCCCAATCCCACTACCAGTGCAGGAAGGAAGGAAATTACTGATTAGGGCTATCGAGGAAGAAAGACCTTTGGAAGAGGGGTTAAAGGATAAGCTTTCTCTTTCCTTCAAAGGCTACTTTGTTTATGGGAGCATACCTTGCCCCTCATCCGAAATCTATCTTGTAGATGCAGTATGATCAAATTGGATTAATGCGACTCTGTCATCATCCGTGCTTGAATGAAACTCAGATTGAAATTGTAATTTAGCGGATACATTGCTAAAGCTTTTTCTTGACCATGCCTCATATGCGGAACTTTCAGACCAATTTCAAGAAGAAAGGCTCAAGGAGGAGATGCTTCACTTTCATTCTATCGCTCGTTAGGAACCAGCCAGTACTGGCGTTAGGTAGAGTGGTGTCCGCCTGGAATTCATAAGATTCTATAGCTATAGTAGCGCCAATATCCTCTGTGATTTCACTTTCTCTTCTATATATAGATTCTATGATGGCTATGTTGGCGTGACGAAAACGTGCTATTTTCAAATCGATTGATAGAAGCTCTGAAAAGAGCAATCAATAATGTCGGTAATGGTCCATGATCCAATTGAGTCTTGCCTCATTGAGTCAACTTTGAGTCTAAATCATGGAATGCCCATCTGCTAAAGAACAGAGGTTATCAGCTGGCCCAAACCAAAGGAAGGTACATAGTGAGGCCCAGTAATAGCTCTCCCCCGTAAACAAAAAACAAAGAGGTCCACAAAAACCTTTTTGAAACCTTAATAAGGTTAGCAGAATATAGAATGACCTTTATGTGGTCGAGCACCTCCTCGAATAAAGATAGCCCACATAGAAGTCTTCGTGCCGGTCGTGGAAAAGCAAATAGGCGGCCGCTTCAAACTAAGACCAACATTCGATTCGAAAGGTAGTAACAAGATAAAGTTCCCGATCCGCGTCGTATCGGTACGCTGTGGCTTTGAATCAGGCCGGAAGTTAGTGGTTTTATTTTAGACCTCGGGATCCACTTGTCCTACATAGAAAAAAAAGAATGTGCCGAAGAGGAGACCAACCAAGGTCAAACAATCAGCCTCCTTACCTCGACGAAGGAATCAGTTAGATATTCTATAGTTACTCCTGCACAAGCTTCAGATCTGATTGAGGAGCGCTGGGAGGAATAGATAGGGGGATGCCTTGAAGATCACTTAACCAGTGCTTTAAGGACTTAGGTAGATTATTGTAACCTGATTTGATCCACGGCGGAGTTACCATAATAGTGGTTGGCCGGGTTAGCGTCAGGAACACAACCGTTAGATTACGTTATTTTTGATTTATGAATAAAAGGAATAAGATGCTTGTACGCACATTTTATTTGCTGACTCCATTGACCCCGACTGTGTCTAGATCAGGTTTCCAGTTTAGCGGTGTTAGCTTTGTCTTGCTCCGACCTAACGGGAAGACCGATCACAGAAACTATTGGAAAGGCTAGTTGAAAGAAAAAGAAAGAGCCCTCTGGTGATCGAGTTTCCAAAGACAAGGAGTTATGTCATTCATCCTTCTGACATGAGCGAAGCGATTGATACGACAAAGAGACTGATTCTCTGTGATAGTCAGAGTTCCCACTAAATCAAAAGTATGCTAGCCTGATAGCAGAAGCTGGGTCATTCACTTCCCTCCTCAGGTTATGCAGGTCTAACTCCATAATTTAACCAACTCATTCTCATTACATGATTGTCATCACAAATCATCATGGGCCAAGGGCTTGCTTTTTACGTCAAAAGCACTCTTTCCATAAATGGAAATTCAAACGTCTGAAAAGAAGGGGTTACAGGTAAGGTAGATAAATCATCCGATCAGGGGAAAAGAGCCGTATGACAATGAGGTAATTTACGTAGCAAAAAACGATTGTCAAAGCAAGCTGCTTTTTCCATACCTGGATACTAATAAAGGAAAACATCTGCCATAAACCCCGAGAGATAATGAAGATGGAACAGCAGGTCCTGAACACTTTGATGTAATTTTGAATCAAATTTATCCGTTTGATCGTTACAAGCCTATTATCCTATTATGAAGCACAGGAAAGACTTGACCTTGCTCGTACCTTGGAGCTTCCAGATTGGATTCCAACCAGAATAAAGTGCACACTTTTGTTTTGGAGTTTGACACCAGTAGGCTGAGTTGGCCGTGAATGAACCATTTGAGGAATGGGAAATGGATCTTGGAATGGATCAATGCCCCGATCATAAACAACAGAATAAGAGCGACTCTTATCTATCATTCGGAATCTTCCTTCCTCCCTGGATCCTGTGCCTGTTGGTTTTTTAGTTGCTCTGAACTTTAGTCTCGGAAGAGAAGTGGGGTCGGCCAGGCAAAAGGTCATTTCGTTTTGATTGAACGAAACCGAACCCAAGGGTAAAGACAGACTCACGAGCAACTACCCTTAGTTCACTGAACTACCATAAAAGAAGCCCTACCAGCTAACTACTCTTTGAAAGAATCTGAAAAGTGAAGCGATGCGGCAGATTCATGACCAAACAAGAGCTCCTAAGCTAAGACCGCTTCTTCTCTACATATGATAATGAAGAAAGAAGCGAGAAAACGGAAAGCGCGCCATAAAGCCAAAGAGCCGTAGCTTGCTTCCAGTGAGCTGTATTAAAAACTATAAATACGGTTCGCCCCGCGGAAATAGCAGTGTTTGAACAAGAGCAGAAAGCAAGTCTAATCCCCTCAGAGACCTAAGCTCTCCTTGAATGAGTTAAACCATTCATCCCCCTTATAGGGATAAGGATAATCTAATCATAGAACCACAGGCAATCACGATCAAATTTCCATACGCCCGTCTCTCTCTACCATGAGGTCTCACTTCGAAGATAAAGGGCTAACAGACCCACTCATTTAAGTAAGAGAGAGTTATATTGGTAAGGCGATCGTGATAGTGGTAAACTCAAGGAAAGACCACAACATCCGTCAGTTCATCCTGCCTACCTTTTCCCTAAACGATAATTATACAAACACAAATGAATAATCTATTTAGATTAAACCAGGGGTCGGGCCGGAAGAAGCGTTGAACTAGCTTGAAGTCAGGTATTTCACTCCTAGCTTACGAGAGTTGCTTGCCGGGAAGTAAAGATTGAAAGAGTTTCGAAAGCTGCTCTATAGTTATTAACAAGAGTACTCATCAGCCGCCTCACAGGCATAAGAACTAACCCCAAAAACCACCTCACCTTACCCTTCAGGGAGCACTCCATCATGGAAATACCCTTCTATCGGCCCTAAAAGCATGGAAACCGGATGCCGCTCTTCTGTTAGCCGTTGTTTGCTTCATCGTTTTTCAGTAGCCTTTGCTTGGTTAATGCTTCGGTCCCGCTTTACTTACCTTGATTACTTGACTATAAGGTGCTCTTTTTATTATTAGCACGATAGGCGGGTAATCCCTTCTGTTATGAGTGAATCTCGTAGGCTTTTTTCTTTCGTAGGCCTATTTTCTGTAAGCGGAAGTCCTGTTAAAGCGCTCCTCGGAAGTACTACTACCAGTCAAAACTCTCGCTAATAAGGCTTTTGAAGGCTTTCCGTTCGATGGAATCCTGTCCTTCCTTTTAGAGATAGGAAAGCGATTCCCTTCCAGTGCTTTCTAGTAAACTCTTCTCTGAAAGTACTTTCCTTTTCCTTCTCTTTTGTCAAGCAAGGAATAACCAGCCTAGTGACTGTCCAAGTCCCTACACTTAGAATGTCCAAGTGACAGGCCAGAATAGTCAGTGCCACCACTGTACAAGGAATTACCAAATCCCACAGCCTGCTGTGCCAGTGAAAGGAAGACTTGACCAACTACTTGACACTATATTACAGAGAATTTCTATGCCATTATGAAACCCTCTTTTAGACGTAGACCAGACCTTTGAAACAATAGATTCCACCTTCGTGGTTGAGGTTGCCCAGTAGTTAGAGAACCGAAAAGACTTTGATCCCGTGAGTACGAAAGTGAAAATTTTATAGCGTGGTCGGAAATACCTGAGCTGATGTAACAGGTGTTACTGGCCTGAAAGACCTTAAGCCATTCAACGTTTACAAGCACTCTATCTAGCCGGCAGAAAATTAGGTCCTCTTCATCTTGATGGTTACTCCAAGATATACAATTTCCTGATGCTTGGCAATCGACAAGTCTACAATCATCAAAGCAAGAATTGACATCAAGCCAGCCACGAGAGATAAATGCAATTACCACCTACCACCTACCTTTTCCGCCTGATAGCGGACGGTGTTAAAATCTCCAAGCACCACATTCGACCCACCAGAAATAAGTTCCCTTCACTGCTCTTAGAGGTATTTTTATACGGCATGTGTATTGGAATTTTTTTAGCGCCTCCAGAGTCCCCAGCATGAATCTTTAACTATATTTATCTTGGCTGAAGCAGAAACTAACCTCCTGGCACCAATCTCTGCGTTTTCCTCCCCCGAGGATTGGAACCATTTCAACCTATCTTGTGCTCGCCCCTTACCTGCTGCTGAGTCTGTTGATTAAGATGTGGATATTGCAGACTTCGGGCTTCTTTCTATACCTTTCTCTTCGTCTTGTAATCAAACCTCTAGTCTTTCAGCTCCTCACTAAAAAGACTAATGCTCCTCCTCTATCTGCCATGCAACTAGCCTCGGTACACAAGCGCTTAGCCCGATAAGCTCAGGCAAAGGCAGGGATTGGAAATTACAACAAGAAGGTACGTCTTGCGCCTTCACCATCCATTTCGGAACCAAAACTACCTTAGAGGACAGGTCCTGGAAAAGAGCGATCCCTTCTTTCATTTTCAGCCATCGACATTGTGCGAATTTCACGATCGGCCCACGCGTCTCAAAGCATGTGTGAGACCATAACCATTTGGTACGTAAGTACTCTATTCTCCGTGACATTGGCAAATTCCGTCTTCCTCTTGCTCTCAGTTCTGGGGGCTTGAACTTGGCTCAGTCCAGCACACATCATGGTACCGATAGGAGTCCGTCAATTCTACTTTTTCATCATTCTGAGTCCCCGGCTGGTTTTATTCGCCATATAGCAGACGCTTAAAAGTCCCTTTATTTATACCATATTAGAGCATACCTTTTATGATTTTTATTTCCATTTATTCTCCTTCCATGGAACCTTATCTGCCTCTGCCTCAGTACCCGACTTTGATTTTGGTAAATCTGTATCCGCTGCTATCTCCCCAGAAGGGTATGGTCACAAAGAGGGGAAATAGAGTGTGCCTGTTATAAGGTCACACCGGACCCCTGGGGTCTCTTGAAAAGAGACAAGAGAGACAAGGACGACCCTTTTTTGGTTAGTGGAGTCCTTGGTGCTTTCCATGGACTATTAAGAGTGGAAAGGAAAGAGGGTATTAGCATCTCTTTTCATCGTGCCTTCCCCGGTGCCTTCTCGGACTATTAGATGTGGAAGGTAGAGGGGAAGGAGATATTAGGTATGGCCCCATGGTCCTATAATAATACCTTTCCTTGGTGCTTTCCCGGACTCTTATAGATACGGAAAGCTGATAGGAAATTGGTTATTAGTATTGACCTAAGGAATTCCCCATGCTCCAAGGGAGGGGGGCCGAAGGCACCCTGGGTACGGGGATTAAGAAGTGTTCGAGCCCTTGTATTTCGAGTTCCCCTGGTTCCAAGTACCTCTATCTAAACTCCTTTCGATGTCCCTGAAGTATTAAATCAAGGCCCCAGGGGCAGTTAAGGGTATCGGATGTGGAATATTTATAGTGGTAAGCCCGGAACTGTACGAGGGCCTTGACCGTAGGGAGAGGGGAGGTGTACGCTTTCCCCTCCTTCGGAGGTGTCCCGGAAAAGACATGACACATATAAGACCTTCCTTTGTATGGCCCTTGGGCAATGTTAAAGTACAACGAAGGCGGGAAGGCGGAACTGGAAGATCTACGGTTCCCCAAGGAGCCGAAGGCGCAAGGTGTCCAAGCACACCGTCCTATGGAAGGAAGAGATCCTCCTGTCAAGGTCTCAAGGAAGAGGGCAAAGAAGGAGTCAACGACTCCGAGGATCCAAGATCGGAAGACTCCTTCCCAAGGCCCATTCCTTCCGTAGGGCAGGAAGTCCCAAGGACTCCACTAAAAGAAAAGGAGTCAAAGACTCCCTCTCTCTATTACAGGAATAAGACCTTGGTTGAAGGACCCAAGGGTCGAAGAAAGACAAGAGCCGAAGGCTCCATACGCCTTTCCCCTGAGCGGGCTAGAACACTTGCTTGAGAAAGGCAGATCATAAAGGAGGGGCATATCCGATTGAAATAGAAGATGATCTTATACACGTCACGTAGGTCCATATCTTCGCCCCAGTCTTTTAGTACCCTATCCTATAGCCATACTCAATGAGATAGATGTAGCTTCAAATTTATTAGAGAAAGCTCGTTCCGCTACTAACCTGATAGTGGTTGCCTCTGTAAAAGAGTATTTTGAATTAGTCTCAATAGAAAGATAAGGGTCGAAATCATCATCTTAATAAGGTTAATAAGGGTTCGCTCCATTCCATGCTGTATATTCAACCTCTATGTCAATAGGGGCCTTGGGACTCTAAAAATGCTACTTCGTGAGCTGCGGTTCTAACTAAACCCTGGTACTATCCCTCTCCGCTGGAAAAAGTGCTATCTGAACCCGTTTCCCGAGGAGATCCGTTGAGACCTATCAATCGAATGTGAGGCCTACGGACTGTGGTTAATCCTCAGAATCCGCTTGGTCTTCGTCAAAAAACTCCGAGGCATTTCAGTTCTGAGTAGCCGAGCTGCACGAATCCACTTTATTCTCAACGGATTTCATACCCACACCCACCGACGGTCCAAGAGAAGCAGACCCTACTGTCTTAGCCGGATCAGCATGAATGGTTGCATCCTCAAAGTCGTCAGTCACAGCAGTAACCGTAGTACCCAGCTCTTGAGGATTGGGCGGCTTGAAGGACTTATCTTATAACAGTTACGTAACAACACCCTGGCTATTATAAAGCAACTAAATCGTTATACTCACACTAGGCCTCATGGGACGCTAAAAAGCCGAAGGCCTTGACAAAGGTAAGGCATGAATTTCACTTGTTTGAAGTGAACTTACCGTGTCGATAATGGGCTATTCCTCGCTAAGAAAAGAAGAGAAGGAAGGTGCGGAAGCCATTTGAACTCGGCTAGGTATGAGGAATGGAAGAAGCCAAAGTTTGAGGGATGTTGGATTGAACAAGGGATTCGCGTTCAATGGGATCTCTCGTTAATAGAGAAAGTCCGCTTTCGGTCAAGACACCGCTCTCTCCTCTCTCAGTTCAATTGCTATTCGCTAGTCAACTCATCTTAAAGCGCCTGATCCCTTGACTCTTCAGATTGACTTTCTTGACTTACTCTATCCGTTTCCTTTCTTTCATGTTTTAAGCCAAGGACTAATTCCATAATGGCAATACGTACAAGCCTATTAAATACAGAACCCATAATCAAAGATCAAAGTCTTTCTTTCAAATTAAAATGCCCCTAAGGACAGAGAAAGGCATGTGAACGTCTTCAACCAGACAGACATTTAGACCTGCGGCCGTCAGCGAGTTATGTTAGGTCAGCATTTTAAGTAAGCTCTGTACGCTAGAAGAGTCACTCGAGTTTTTGCCTGCCTCTCTGCTTCAGCATAAAAGAAGCTTTTCCAAGAGAAAAGGAGACATACGGAATACCCGACAATGAGATGTACCGATTGGATGGGGCTACAAAAGGAAGAAGAGTTCAAAGATCTTGGCATGAAACGTAACACTTCGCCCACTGCAACATAAGACGATAGGGGTATGTGACTAGACCTGCAAGACTCGCTTTGGGTTACTCCACTGAAAGGGCAACTAAAGGAAAGGGCATTCACCCGATCTATGACAACAAGGGATTGGACTCGAGCGAAGACTGTTAGGCATGGACTGCTAGCGGACTGGAAAGAAGGACTTGTTACATCCTCAAAAGAGTGAGAAGTACCTCAACGAATAGAGAAAAGTCAAGACAAGAAGAAAGTATCTCCGATTCCTTTCGGAGAGAAACCGATCAGGTTGACTTTCGACGTCGTGTCATCTCGTATTTTGTCTAGATCTTATCAATGGTTAGAAAAGATTTCAAGAAAACTCTTCCAGAGTGCTCTGGTCTTGCTATGGCTCTGGCGCCGAAAGGCCCCTCGAGTCCTCTGGTAGGATATAGTAATAAGACTGTAAGCGCATCTGAGCGCCTTTTTCCCGCGACAATATATGGACACTAAGGTAAGTTCCATAGCAACATGGATTAGGATGACTCTTCGGAATACTAAGCCCCGTAGGAATACTAGCAAATCCAATGTGACATGTATTAGAGGGCAAGGGCTATCTTGACTCTTTAGCCTGAGAGGGTGAATGGCCACAAGGGAACTGAGACAGGGTCCCTACTCCCGATGGGAGGCAGCAGTGAGGAATCTTCGGCAATGGGGAAACCCTGACCGAGCAATAGGACTAAAAAGGGAAGGAGGAAGGTGACGGCAGATAGGCAGGGATAGGAATCGTTTGGCTTGTTTCGGGTCAATCCCTTGGTTTCGGGGTCTTGTCAACATGGGAACTGCGCACACGTCTCATATCTCGTTGCTGGCTCTCCCCGAATCACCCACAGATTTTCATTGAAATTCCTGCTTTCTCGGACCAAGTGGAACTTTCTCCGTTATTGAGGTAATGAAAGCTAGTGTCATGGTCTTATGTCATCTGACGAGCCTAGTCTTCGTCTCGCCCTGCTTTGCTTCCACCTTTATATATATAGAGGGGGTACATTGAAAGGTCTTTAAAATGGATAATTGGTAGTTCTTCGCGCGCTAGGAAGTAGTACCAGCCTAAGACAAGTTGCCCCTTTCTATTCTTTTAATAAGATAAGGGTGATAGTAAAAACAAAACAATTCAGTTAAGGAGCCTAATGGAATAAAATAAAGAATCTTGGCTCCACTTAGGCAGGAAACATAATTCATAGTAATGCCCTTCCAAAGACAAAGAAGGTTGGTTAATCGCTTCATACTTAGCCCCTAACTCCTCAGAAGACCAAGCATCGGAAGCGTCGAAAGAGGAAGCCCTCTTGAGTGGATACGACCCCTCGGTAAGGGCCTGCCATAAGCAAGCACGAAAGAAAAGAAGGCAACCAGGAGAAGCAGCGAAGCTTCGTAGACAAGGCGGCTCGCTCAGTGCTTACGAACGAAAAAGTGTTTGTCGATTAGGTAGGGGATACCTAATCCACTGGAGGGCCTCTGAAAGGGGTTTCTAGTTGATCACTAACCTTGGCATTCCCCTTTCTTGCTCATTTCTGTTATTGACGTATGTATTTTGCAGCGCTGGACCATGGACTCTTAAAAGGCCTAATTAGGCCCTTAAGAAATCACCCACTTATTCCTGATTCAACCTTCGACGATCTTCGGGCATCTAAACTTAAGATTTAGTGGGGATGCTTTTTTTCGTCGAAACCCTTGCGATAAGGTAGCCGAAGTGCTTCCCACGTGTGACGTTCCCAAAAAGCCAAAGGGGTAAGGGAACAGACCGTCTTTTCAAAACTCTCGCGGACTTCTTCTATTTTCGCCTTAAGACGAGGAACCTTAGTAGAAGTGGGCAGCTGCTCGGTAATTCTCAGTCTTGGGATTTCGTCCTTGATGCTGGATATCATAGCATCGATGGCCTCCTTTTCTTGTCTGAGTTGCCTGATCCTCGAGCTTCTTGGCGGGGTAACGAATTCGAAGAAGACTCTCCGGCCTTTAATTCTTACCTCCCTTTCTTCCGACTTCAAAAGGCCTGATGGTGGAAAGCCCTTTTAGGGCTGCATACTCCAGATCTTCCATAAGGACGAAGTCGTAAAAGGCATAGTTTTGATCTTTGCAGACATGTACGCCTCGAACTAAGTGCGGAGTCTTGCGCTTAGAGCCATCCACACTATATGCCTGTTCTTGGCACGTCTCCCATCCCAATATCTGGCTGTTCCAAACAAGCATTCCATTTCAAAGGATGTGGCCGGGCTCCATCTCTATGGTTGACCAACTAAACCATCTATACTAATAGGTGAGGTTTACATGTTCGGTGAATCATGAATGCTAGGTTACGAAAGGTAAGGAAGCAGGTTGGTCATCCATTCGAAGGCCGGGCTTTGAAGGAAAAAACTCCAATACATTAGCAGATGGAAGTACCAAGGTGCGTCTGGTGGTATCGTATATAAGAGAACGGCTGCATTTACGAGTGATCCTTCCCTCTAATCATAAGAAAAGAAAGGCGGGCAGTTGGACATTTTATTATTTTATTTTTTTTTTTTAAGTAGAGCTAGGAGTTGACTTGAAGAGGTTCGTACTACTACTTATAAAAGAATACAGCACTACTTCCTTCGAAGAGGCCTATCCGGCTATAACATTTTCATCAGCAAAAAATGTGGAACATTGCTCTCGGATTTCTGAAGCAAGAAGGATTCATTTGCTTCTTACCTCTTTGACTAGAGGTATGCCCTTCTTTCTGCGTTTGCCGCCGTCTCTAATGTATATTATACAGATAGAATCTATTTTTTCTTAGCGCAATCAAGCTTTTTTTCTACTACAGAAAAAGCGGAAATTGGTCTTTATCGTAATATTTTATTATGAGACGAACCAGTGCCGATTTAAAAGCAAAACCACCTCACCTAACCAAGAACAAGAAGCAGATGAGTCCCTGCCCCCAGCGGCAGCAATACCTGAAGAAGCCCTAAATGCCATGAATTGAGCTTAACCCAATCAATAGGAGGAGGAATCCTCACTAGCGGTTGTTTGTTTAGGTGCCGTAGACTGCTTGTCTACGTTTCCATAACAGGGTGGCACTGCACCATAAGGATGAGAAGTCTGATTAACGCTAGCTTGTCAAAGTTTTGGCATGCTTTTTTTTGGCTCTCCATGGGAGCCTTGCCCTCTCTCTGAACATGGTCAGCAAGTGGAAAGTCTTCGAGTATCGTCGTCCTTCGATTGATAGATTCAGGATTCAGATAGATGAAGAGAAGGCCAACTTATATCGATCTGGTCATTCACCCGAAATTGAAATACCAGTTAGGAAGGCAAGACTATCAAAAGTCAGATTGAACTGGACTAAAAAGCTATTCGAAGAGGTGCGTCTTAGCTGATAAGGAAGTTCCTACAATTCATGCATGCGTTATATACCTTTTACAATTGAAAAGAAATATTGATATATTTTATTGGCACATTCTTATTTTATCAGTGAGGCAGAAGAAGATATGAATAAAGTGCAACATCAGCATAATCAGAAAGAGAGGCTTAGAAAGAGGCTTCAGCATCTTGAAAGTGTTCTCACTCCCATGTGCTACGGGCGATAGAAACTAAGCCATCGTGTACATTGATTGAAGACGAAACGACCTTTCAAGTTAAGAGTGTGAGAGCCTCTCTCCGTCAATCAAAGTGAGGTGAGCTGCTTCAAATAAACTACTTCTTGCATTTTCCCAGGATAAGTCAACGCTAATTAGGCCCAGTAAGAGGGCCTTCCTAAGATTGACAATTCCATCCGTCAATTCCGTGTAATGAGGTCGGAGGTTGGTCCTTCAATCGACCTTAGCTGCCTACTTTTTTTTTGAGGGCTAAGAGGGGAGAAGAGTATGTAGATAATTTAAGGGCAACTCCTTATTCTAATTAATAGTTTAAATTGAGCCTAGTGAATTGCCCATATCATGACTAGAAAGCTTTCCCGAGTTTCCCACGGGACTGATAAGCGGAAACTAACACAGCGCTATAAAGACAAATTTTTTCTCCGGGTGTCTTCATTCAAGGCGGAAAGACAAGAGATTCTCGAGTTCACAACCGGACTCTCCTCCCTTCGTGCGAATACGACACACTTTTATGCTCTTTCACCATTTAAGTGAAGCGAGAAATATCGTTATTAATTAGTTGGTTTTTTCTTTCTTCTGGACAGTCATTTAGTTATTGATCGAAGAAGCTTCGCCCATGTGCTCTACGAGAGTTGGGAGTACGGCAGCCTACCTAAGATCCGTGATGCACTGTTGAATTAGGATCGGAAAGAGTTCCAACTGAGCCGACTAGCGGATCTTGGACCAACCTTTAGATTTCTTTAATTTAATAGAATTTTGATATTGAATTTTCTTTGACCATCGATTCTCCAGAGGATGAAGGGTCCTCTCGTCAGGCACTTACAGTGAGTTTACAGCCAGCCCAATCCGCGTCTGAGTAAGCAGTCAATTTCAAAGGAGAATCCCGGTATAGTTGAAAGCCATAATCCGCCATTCTATGAGTATGCGCTTTCAAGATTGAAGATGGTGATTACGGGGCTGATGGAGATATTGCGAGGAGAGATTAACGGCAAATTGAATGTCAGGTCCTTGGAAAGATCTTGTTTCTGCCAACGATACGCCTGTCTTTCGAAGGATCCGAGAGAAATTATGATTTAAGAGAACTCCAATCTTGTTTGCTATGAAGAAGGGTGACAGCTGGTTTAGCCTCACTCATGTGATGACGCTCAATAAACTCGAGAATGTCTTTCTTTTGTGAGAGCATCAAACCAGAACTATTGGGTCTTATTTCGATGCCAAGAAAGTCGCAGAGATAACCTTTTTCTTTCATGGAGAATTCCGTTTGCATTGATGAGACTCTGAATGAGTTCGTTGCTGGACCCTTTTATGGCTATGTCGTCGACATAGAGTAAGAGAACAAGAGTGTGACGTAAAGGAATTTATTTTCTTATTAATAGGTATAGGATATCTTTTAGATTCTGCCTTCGATGGGGAAAGCCTCTTTTGATGGGGTTTTCTTGCTTTTTTCTTCAATGGAGTTCAAGTGATAAGGTGAGCAACCAAGTTATATAAGTCTCTTTTATTGAAAGCCAGCTACCGGGATTGAGTCAAAGTGGAAGTTGGAGGGGTTTTAGGTTGAGATAAAGTTATAGCCCCTACAGTTGGAGTCTTTCTGTCTTTGACTTCTTCCCCTTTATTTTAGCCTTCGCCTTCACCTCGACGAATAGGGATGTTACCCTGTTAATAAGGTAAGTCTTTCTTGTTGCAGAAGCAGTTTCGGGGTCATATTCATATAAGAAGTCTCCCACTATTGCCCTTCCTGCTAGTGCTATGCCCCCTTTTTACAGTGTATTATTACTTTCTAGGCCCAGTAGAAGGATAACTAGGGGGTCCCATATAGTAGTTATAGTTGTCCACCTTGTACCAGTGCTCGACCCCCCGAAAAATTAACTCGACTTTACACAAAAGCACGTGATAGGGAAAGCCTGTGTAAAAGAAGGCAGTTCAATCTTTTTCTTTTGCGCATATTACTTCTTTTCCATACTATTCTGAATTAGCATATTCCGAATAGGTTTGTAACCGTCTACTTCTTTTGAATCAAAGCAGACATTGAAAGAAAGGGCAAAAGAGGAAGAACATAGTTTTCGTATTGATTTTCTATACCCTCGTGCTAACAACGTGCTAACGATTCCTTCAGTTAAGGATTATCAGTAGAAAGACTAACTCTACCTTGTAGACCGTGGATAGTGGATACTAGTCCTAAGATGTCTATCGTGTTGAAGGCGTGGACATGTTGGAGTAGGGCTTTTCGTCAGGCTAAGGCAGATAAGAGGGCTTGGAACAGTACTTCCAATATAGAGTACTCTTACTGTGTCTAAGAGTTAGAAAAGTTATAATTATCATACCAGTTCTCACGTTGTTAATAAGTCTCATAGCAGTCAAAAGAGGGCTTAATAGATAGAGTGTCTAAGTCTGGAGTAACGGTAAGACCCTGACGGGCTATTCTTGCTATAAGGTTCCATAGGAAGATACCATTGTATGTTTTCCCATCCTTGCCCTACTCTAACCTGATATCACTTTCTACCATGGGTAAGTTCGCATACTCATAACTTGGTGACATACTCCTTTCCTTTTGGCATGTGGGTAAGTTTTAAACAGCCCTTTCTAATATGCTTTCTTTCTCAGGATCCTCTTTCTGCTAATGCTACTGGGGATGCCCTTGGTGGATTCGCACTTCTCTTGGTGGAAGGAAGAAGGGCTACGTCAAGCCTAGAAGGAAAAGAAATCCGGACTGGAGAACGAAGTGACTTACGGGATTAAATAAAGCGAGGGAAGGAATAGCACAACCGGGTTTCAGGCTGTGAAGAAGCCCTTGGCCCCAATTGGTCTAAGACTCACCAACATCTTACGATGAGACATCGGGCGACCCGGCAACAGTCAATAAATTGGTGAACCTATGAGAGACGCTTCTAATTCTTTTCTTTCTCCTGACACTCACTATCCTACCCGATCCTGCTAACAGGAAATTTTATGAAATAAGGGAACGACGGCTGTTGTTGAATCAACGACGAATGCAACCGGTACCCACGTCGCCACTAAAGCACTCGTAGCATACGTTCCATCCACATCCGGCCAGTTGAAGATCGATAAAATGTTCTTCAAAGCTTGCTAATAACCAAAAAATAATTGGACTAGTGTAAGGGAGTTCCTTTTCAAGCTAGCATTTTAGACCAATGCAATCTATCAGGCAAAGAAAAATGATTCTTGATCAAGGCGGGAAGTCTCATTTCCCAAGAAGTAAGTCAGGAAAAAGGGCTACGTATGGCTTTCGAGGACTACTGTAATATGCGTTCTTTGCAGTATTACTATAATGGGCTTCTAGAGAACGAATCTAATCTGATTTTTCTCCGGCAGTAGTTATTGAGCAGTTTTCTTTCTCAAGGCAATGAGCAAGTGGATTGAATCCAGCAGTTTTCTATGTTTAAGGGGTGCTTGCCGATCCATAAGCAGGCCTAAGGAGTGCCATATTATCCAGTTCCATTGGTTCTGACTTCCGATCGCTTTGAGTTTTAGTTTTCTTAGATGGCGGTCCAGGCGCAATAGAAAGCTAGCCTCTTTTCCAGAAGTGCTAAAGTTGCTTTTTTCTTAGGATAATTCTTCAGTGACTGCCTAGTGCCCTTTCCACCCGGAGCACATTTTGATTTTGAAAGAAAGTCCCAAGTGCCACTGCTGTCGCCGACTCTGATGCTGCTGTCTCGTAATATTCATTTGAAGCTAAGCCCGGGAAAGCGCTTTATAATCTTCTTTGGGCTTAAGGACTGATTACAATTCTAGTCAAACTATTATCTGCAAACAAAACTCCTTCCTAGCTAGGCTTCCCCTTCCCCAGTCAAACTTATGTTTAAGGAACCACACGAGCGGACCTCTTGGATTATGAATCGCCATTTCTTTCTTAAGCACACGGAACTGGCTGCAATGTCTGACTTGGAACTTTTGTCAACTCCTTAACTGAAAAGTGGTTTTCAACTCTTTGTGGCTAGCTGCCCTTACTTTGGTTCCAGGTTCTGGGCTTTCCTTTCTTTTCGAAGCGCCGCTTCCTTTTCCTTCCGCTGAACTGAACTGACGCTCTGGTGTCTGACTTCTTTGGTATAATAGGGAATGCGCTATCCAGCAGGAAAACTCCAAGCCTTAAGCGAAAGGGCTTCCATTACTAAAGAGGTCTGGGCTAATGGTAGGGTAAACTTTGTCTTCGTAGCTTCCCATTCTTCCTCCCGGGAGTTGGTGCGCTCTTATCAGCTCTAACTCGGCTCCCTCTCCTGACAAGACCTCACATTCCACATCTATACCAAGTATCAAAGGCCAAATGCCAATAGTTCATTATTAGATCAAGAGTTCAAGCATTTAGTAATTAACCAATCATTTTATCATGAAGACAACTCCGCCTTCTCCTTTGATTAGTTAGAGTACTTCCTTTTAGCTTTAGCTCTAAGACTAGGGATGAAGTGAAGGTTCTTTGGTGGGAAATCCAGCAAAGCTCAAATTCCACTTCACTGTTAGAAAAAGAACATCGAGCTCAAAGTCAGGCTTGTTTTCTCTATGGCTGGAAGCTATCGATCGTTGTCCTTCCTCTATAGTAGCGATGTCACATACCCATTCCTTTTTGAAGAAACTCGGTAATTCTACAGCATAATATGAATCCTATCCACCTCTGGCTGTTCTGTGGGAAGAATGAGTTTGTTCCTATGTTTAACACAAGACTCAGACTCCGCCCAATTGTTTATTAATCCATTAAACAATGACGGAGGGCAAGTAAGCAGCTAACGATGCTTTTCACTCCGTCGTTGCTTCACACAAACCATGTCGTAAAAGAAACGGATTGTTAGCTAACGCGCATCCGTTTTCCTTCTCTTTTCAAGAGCATGAATCTTCCTTGATATCAAAAAGATCAGTCTAGTATACCGAATGATCTTCTTCAAAAGCAGATTACGGCTTAGCACGCTAGGAGTGGGAGTAAAAAAGAATTCCATCTTCACTCTACCTAGCTAGGGTGAAAAAGTGTATCAAGCCTGCTCTTTCAAACTGTGTTCAAAATGCCTTTCTTTAAGAAAGTGAAAGATTCATAGCATAGATCATATCAAGAGGTCAGATGCTTAAGCTGAACCACTTTTTGTTGCCCGTCCGCTATTGCTTAGTTTCATTGTGCCGCTGAACCGGGTTCTGCTGCTGACCCGTCTTTGACCACTGAAGAAGATGATGTTATGTTTCCTTCCCGTGCTTTGACGCATCCCCTTCTTGAAAGCGATAAACAGCAGCAGGGCAAGCCAGGGAGGACCTTCGCACAAGCAACATGGATTTGCGGTCGGGCAGAGGAAACTTCTCAAGCTAGGTAACGAAGTTGAAGCTTTCGACCATCTTCGGAATCAGCTGTCTAATAGCGCTGGGCTGATAGAATAGAATTCGGCGGGACGATCCACATCTTTCCGACAATGGGTGACGTTTTGCTTGAAATCGTATGCCAGTGCTTTAAACTGACCTGCATAATCTCTCCCTCAGCTCTCCTTTCCGGACCGCCGTGCTTGAGAGAGTTACCTTTGCTTGCGGTAAGGAAATTCTATCCTTTTTAAGCATTCCACTAAGCGATACGGGAAAAAGGTGTGGGGCAGCCCTCGAAACACTTTCAACTGCGGGTTCCCTCTCCGCACAGATACTCTTGAAAGAACTTGGAGCTAGGGAACTTAGTAGAGCTCTACCATCGGAAGAGGAAACTCTTTAATAAACTTCTATTGAAAGATCGGAAAACAACCCCGTCAGGGTCTTAGGCGCTTGAAGATAGGGAGAGACTTTCCTGAGTCCAGAACTACCGCTAAACTCCTCTTCAAAGGTCTTTCCGCAAGCAGGCCCGCGAGCTCAAACACTTTTTCAGGAGTTCCTAACTATCGCTAAAATCTTCTTCCTTTTTCGGAGAGGGAATTTCATTATTGGATGGTTCCCTTGAAGTAAAGGACAAGATGTAAGATGTTCCTGATTCCGACTGGTGAGGTTAGGAAATGTGATGACTTGACAAGAGATGAGTTCTCTTTTCGTGTCAGGGGTAAAACACCTCTTGATAGCTCTGAAAACGATTCTTTCAGGCTTTCCGTTCGATGGGATCGGGTTCCCGCGCGTGAAGCTAGGTTACAAAGGTAAGGAAGAGCAGGCGGGTCATCCATTCGAAGACCAGGAGGTCTGATATCAATTAGAGAGCGCTTTCAAGAACTTTCAGCTAGTGGTTTCACTCGGGAACTCTCCGCCCGTCCCAGAAAGGAGTAAGGAGGTTGCTTCCAGACATCCATTAAGATGCCCCTGTCTCAGATAAAGGTCCAGAAAGGGACCACGGTATCGTGAGATCATAACTAGCGCTAAACTCCTCTTCAAAGGCCTATACGAGCACGAATGCTTTAAAGCAGGAGAGGGGAAGTCAGGTATAGATTTCAACGACCGACCTTCTTTGCTAACGGTTCCAGTCCTTCCGAAAGAGGAATTCAAGGCTGCTATTAGTGCTTTCCTACACGGGTTCCAATCCCTTTCAAGGGAAGCAGGCGATCAAACAGTTTCGTGAGATGAGTGCGGAGGACGACTTCCAGGAAGAGGTTCCGAAGGAGAGGAGGCTCACCCGCTAGGGATAGGCATGAGAAGAGAGGGTATGGTTCTGACAAGATTGTAGAAATTTGGGTCATCAGTTCTAGAATTAGGTTGAGTTCTGCTGGAGAAATTCGGTCGAACCCTCCGAGTTCCGCTTCAATCCGGTTTTGACGAAGTGGAGGCTCTTCGCGAAGAATTGAAAGACGAGACTCAGTCTATCCTTCGAAACTTTAATCAATTCGGGATCGGGAGTATTTGCTTCATGGGGTAAAGCAAGTTCCCCGCTTGGTCCCTCTTCATGAGAGTTGAGAGGTCGAGGCTGAAGGAAGAGGAAACGTAGTTTAGCTCGACCAACGGGAGAGGGGTTGCTTTCCCAGCTTTCAAAAAGGGTATGATTTCCTGCTTGAACTGTAAATATAATAGAATCTTCAGCTTCAAGTCCTCTCCCTATGGTCGAGCTCTACTTCGTAACCTTGAATTCTCACACTGTAAATAGCACTTGTACATAGAGGTTGAAGTTGTTCAAACCCCGTGTTTGTTTTTCGATGAAAATCGAGATTTTGAGTGAAATTCAATATCTGTATTAATACATGTAAATAAAATAAATAAGAATTCAAGCGCCGGAAAGGAGAGATTCTTTGCTAGTGGTTCAGCCCTTGAACTAATTCATGAGAGTTTAGAGGTCGAGGCCAAAGGTCGAGGTACCGAAGGCTTTCCCGTATCACCAGCATGAGTAAGATTTCCTGCTTTAACTCGTCCATCTGCTAACGCGCCTTCTGGGCATGCTTCAGATCGTAACTCGTATGGCGCCAGGAAGCCTGATATCATCGATTGAGAGGGAAGTGTTTCCGAGGCCAAGGGCAGAGAAGGTAAAGGCTTTCCCGTCCCTAGGTCAAGGTCGGAAGGTGTCACTGGTAAAGATATAGGTTCACGGGTTATAGGTGTCACAGGTAAAGAAAGATTCAAGGTCAGAAGCACTGAACAGCAGGTAACCAAATAAACTCTTCATGCCGGCTTGCTTCAACTAACTTCCCCTGCGCTGTTTCACTCGTTCAATCGTGACGGGCTGTCAGTCCTCTCTCGAGTTCTTAAGTTTCATGTGAGAGGGAAGAACGCTAGCCTTAACTAATTGTTTTCTTTCCGTCACGGTAAAAAGTAAGTGGCTAAAGAGGTGACCTTTCCTTTGTTTCGCCGTGAGGGGAGTTAAAACAGGTTGGTCATCCATGAGAAGGGGCGGAAGTCAGATATTCCCCAGCACTGGAAGTCCTCTCTCGAGCTCTTCTTCGTTCCCTAGCTGAAAGTTTGAACCAATTCGGAAGAGAAGTGGGCCTTCAGTCTGATATCGATTTATCTTTTGTTTCCGGGAATGAAAGGGCTGCTAGCTCACCCGATGCTCGAGCTCCGCGTGTAGAGTTACCTTTTAAGACTCTTTTAGCGGTAGTTCTGTAGTCTTGAAACCGATACCCATGAGGATCTTGATCTTTCGACAGAAGCCCCAACGGGGGGGGATAGGAGTAGGGCACGAAGTTTGTCTTCAACGAGGTTACGAAGAAGTAGACCTACGAACGGGAAGAGCAGGATTACGTTGAGCTTCAACCACCGGGAAGTAGGATTTCGATCAAACTCTTTAAACATCGCTTGAAAGCCCGCTAACCCCATCTTCAAAGGCATTTACTCCAGCTAGCGACCAGGGACTTTCATAAGTCCAGAACTACCGTTAAACTCTTCTAAAACCCCCCTATCTGAGGCTCTACAAGAAAGAATTTTCTATTTGATATCTCGCAACCTTATCTGCTTTCTGAGAGTACCGATGCTTTGACGCCGAAGGAATGATATCGGGTGAACAGAATAGATGTCTCGGATTCCGTGGAGCTTAGGGACCCATACAATGGACTATACCTATACTGTTTGGGTACCCTTTTTTAGGACAATTCCCTCTTCTTAAGATCACAACATATTGAAAGGACGGCAACGGAAAGGTGTGGAATCCTTTCTTCTCACCTTCGCGAAAACAAGGGCTGAACCCGTAATGTACCAACGAGGGAAAGAAAGTATGTACTTTTGGGAAGATTTATTCTTTCGATTCATTCTTCTTGATTGCATACCTTTTCTGATTCATTATGGGATTTCGAAAGAGGAATGAGTTCAATCCGAAATTGAATTACTTCTTTTTCAAGACTGAAGTAAAGAATCGAAAGACAGAAATGAGGAAATCTAATGACTTCTTTCCTCAATCTCATGACTTCAATCTAAAGACTTCAACTCTTTGACAAAATAGACTGATTAAGGATTTCAATAAAGACTTGAATTAGAAGTGCTAAAAAGTCCCACATCGATTTGATTACTGCAAAATTCATTTAAAGAGGGTCCGATGACTGATTAGACCTAAACTTTTTTGATGCGAATAAATGAGCTTTTAAGGGCCTTATAGACGCTTTTCAGGAAATTCAGTATGATTTGAAGTTAGAAGTTCAAGGCTTTCTACTGATAAAGTCAAGAAGAAAGAAGAATTCGAGGGTAACGATTTAGTTACGATGGAGATAACTCTTTCCTCGATCTAAAGATCTTTTACTCGCGCGTCAGTCAAAGACATAGAATTCAGTCCTGGACGATCTCGTTGCTGATTTGAAGTCTCGTCTTTACCCTGCTTACTCTGATCTGGTAGTCTAAAGCATTGGATTCAATGCAAGAATCAGTCAGTCTGAAAGATTCAATTCCTATGTTTGCGGAGTGAGATTAGTAGTTCTCTTTAGTTAGCGTGGAAGAATCAAACAAATTTCAGCCAATTACTCTTCCCTGATCTGCCCTATCCCCTTAGATTCAATGCCTTCTCTTCCCCGGGAAGTTTTTGACGAAGTAGCAGTTGAATTGAAGATTATCGCTGCTAACTTAACAGATCAATAGGATCTTAACGCCTAATCTATTACTAAACCGGGCTAATCACCTCTTTGAACCAGAACGAGGACTTAGTAAAAGGTAGCAGCAGTCTTGGAGTAAGGTAAGTTACGGAGTAAGTAGCCCTCTTTGAATAAGTTAGGGAGTGAATTCTAGTCGTCTAGGCAAAAGTTACAGGCTTTGACGTTAGGAATGCAAGATCTCATCCAATTCCCCTAGATTCACAATAGGTAATCCTATCTTTATAGATTAGGTTTGTCTTCAAATAGGTCAGTCGTCTCTATTAGGATTAAGTTACAGGGGAGCTAGGGTATAAAGGAAACTCTCTTCTTTCCTTCGTGACCCGCATTCCTATAGAGGAGAGTTCATACTTATAGCCAGGAAAGACTGAGTCTTAGTAGTAGAATACAATCCCGACAGGAAAATGAGAAGAAAGCAAGGAATTTCTTCTTTCAAGCCCTTCCTTTGAATGAGAAGAACGGAAATGGAGAAAAACAAGAACTGTAACTCAAAACTAAACCAATAAGCCTCGGCCGAAGAGCTGCTATTCCCTTTTAATCAATTCAAATACCCTGGGATGAAATGCCAATAGCCTTCACTGTCACTGCCATATCCTTTCAATTCTCATCCCACTCCCAATTGGGAGAAAACCGTAACTAATAACATAAAATAGGAGGGGCCACGGATCTCCCTGTCCCTCTTATAATAGCTTAACCCAAAGCCGTCAATTCTATTACCCAAATGCCATAGATAAGAAGATCTATTTGATCTGACAGCTTCTTCACTGCCTATTCACTTCCTAAGCTCCTACCTTCACTCGACAGAGTAAATGTAAATTCAGTAGAATCGAATCAGTTACTTCGTTGTAAAAGCCTGATAATTTCTTCTTATCCTTCAGTAGGAAGGAAGTGCAGAGAGGTTTTGAAAAGACTGAAAGGAGAGGCTAATCATTAGAGTTCCATTTATCTATTGAGTTCTATTGAGTCAGCACTTTCTTTGATGAGACGGAAAAGAGACTTATTTCAAGTCTTCCCAGAGTGAATTCTAGTCAGTACAAAGCTTCGTACCTGAAATCCATTGTGACGCTTCTTTAGGATTGACTTAAGAAGTAGGTAAAATAAGTCAGAAGCAGCAAACAACTAACACGATTTAGTTACGAAAGCGGGAAATCAGTCTAAGTCCGAAGCCAGAGTTAACTCTTTCTATTTAGTTACACGCTCTTCCTCTAATTGAGAAGGAAGAAATGCCTATTTATGCCCTAAAAGATCTATTTGTCTTCAAGCCAGTAATGTGATTGAAAAGAGCGGGAAGTCGGGACTGAGCTCCCAGATGCAGCTAGTAAAGGATAGGTTCTTTAAGAGATCTCCGCACTGAATGCTTTGTTAGTTTCAAACCTACTTTTCTTCTCTATTGGAGAATGAAGACTGACGGCTTTACTTTCTTTTTAGTAGTTTAGTGTTCTCGACATGAAGTCTTGATATTGAGTCACAAGCCCGGTGGGAAAGGAAGTAAGACGGCGTAAGGTTCAAGGAGCGATGTCTTTAGTCTTTATTAACCTTTGATGGCATCATATTGCAGATTGTTGGGATTGACTTACGAAAGCAAGAGCATAGAAAGCAGCAAAGAACTACGAAGTCAGAAATAGCAGCTAAAACGTATCCTCACGCCTCTTCACCGAGTGAAAGACGTATTTCTTTCTTCACTGTAGAAATTACGTATGTTGAGAGGTTTCTTAGTCTCTTCACGTAAGGCTTTGGTTGATCTAATGGATTGACTTATAGACTGTCTTCCCAGACTAGTCTACATGGTAGACTAAGGCCCTAAAGAGTTCCCCTTTTTCGATCTATTGATAAGCTGGAGATAAGGCCTTATCTTCTATTTAGTATTTAGTAGTTAGCGTGGAAATCCTTAACAAGGAAAGCGGTTAGCTTGAAGCTTTATAAGGTATATAGTCTCGTCGTAGGCTTTGAAATAGTTACCTGGTGAATAACATCAAATTCCCTGCAGTAGGCTTCTTTCGCTCCTCTCCTTATCAGTCGAATCACTTCATACCTCTCCTTTCAGTCTTTTGGCTTTCGCTCCTCCTAGCCTACGAATCCCTGTCTATTCCCATGGGGCTAGGGCTAACATATCTATTTCTTCAGTAGCATCCGGAAAATCTTCTTCTCCATCCTCATTCCCTTCCCCTTCAGTAAGACTGCCTAAATGTCCGAGGATGAATGAAGTCCTCGCCCGATTTAATGTGTAATTTTTTTAACTGGGTAGGGCTTTCATACAAGGAACTGAAACCTGATTCAGAATGAATACCCGCTTTAGGAAGCTAATAATAGAAAAGTTACCCGGCAAAAGGCCAAACCAGCGCTTACTGCGGACTCAGACTTCTTTCTTTGAACCTACTACAGCTCACCTACCCGTACACCGTGAAGTTTATCTTTCGTCAGCCCGTCTTCCTTTGCTTCAAGCTAAAAGGAGCTAGGGCATGGTCGGGTTACAGAGATTGAGGAAGTTAAGAGCGGATTCGTCCTGCTCTCATTCTTGCTTTCCATTTATCGGCCGAGGAATATTCAACTTCAATGTTTGAAGGACCCACGGAGCGGTAACTAAACCAAAAGTTAGACAGACTAGGAATATTCAAAGCATCTCGAAAGAAATGGTGAAAAAAATCTCCTCTTATCTTAAAGAATGAATTGTCAATGTCCATTCCCTTGTGGGATCAGCATCCGCCACTCACTCCTTGGCTCTTATCTACGCCCCTCTGTCCCTCGAGAAAGAGAAATCTTCTTTAGGGAGATTTCCGGTGAACTATTAATGGGAGACCTTATCCGGGTACTAGTAATACAGTTTATTACGGATCAATCAGTTCGTCACTTGCCTTAGCCTAGTGCTACGTCCTACTCCTACTCTTTGCCATACCACTGCGTGGAAAAGGGGCTTTGATGCAGGGATTCCCTTTATACAGTAAAGCACTAAAGCAAGCAGTCAATTCAGTAAGTAAGTATAGCCTAGTTAACCACTGTAGAGCCCATTGATCGAAAAAAGACAACTCTACCCACTTCTCTCACCTTTCTTTGTTCGCGAGTACTCGGAGTCGATTCATAACAAGGCGGCGTCGTGTGTGACTCTCTATCTATAAACGTTCGATTCACTACGCTTCCATGCGGGCGCTTGCCCATTAAGCTTGAAGTTCGTGTAAGAATACTGTTCTAAGGCATCAAATAAAGACTGATAACCATCCTCCTTATGTCACTAATACTTACCGGGGTTGACAACCTTTTGAAACCACTTAGAGAGGTACTTACACACAAAAGAAAGACTTGTGCTTCTTGTCCTTACACTTACTAAACACTCCCCTTGAACTAAACCAGCTCCTCGGCATTCCAGCTCTGCCTGTCCGCTCCCTTGACCTTGACAGTAAGTAAGAATGAGCATTAGGCCTTAATGTTGGCACTTGCAATCGATCGACAGTGTTGATGAAGTGTTCTTCATCAACTGCTAAAAGAAAAGGGCAGCTCACGGAAGGAACTGCAATAGATCTTGTGCTTCTTGCAATTGATCTTCAATATCGATTGGTGCTCAGGATCGACTCTAACATCGAGTGTGAAAAGGCCCAATCGAATTGACATTGTCTGACTTGCATCTGAGTCAGACCCATTATTGACAGTCTGTGGACTAGCGAACGAGAGCTTGAAGGTCAATCCTGCTCGCTTCAGTCCTCATCTCCATTCCACTTCGAAAGAGTGAAAGAATCAAAACCTCGGTCCTCCCCTTCTCTTCATTTCAATTCTCGCTCGTTTTCGTTCCTCAATTATTCATATATTAAGTGTTCTCTTTCATAGCTCAAGCCTGTTGGCAGGACTCGATCTGTTGATCGCTTGAAGGTCTGCTTCCATCTTTCGTCTCTCTTTCCCGAGCTTATTAGGAGCAGAATTTATTCTTTACGGGTATGACATTTTTGTTGACTTTAGATGAACCAAAACGCATTGAGACAGCTTAACGTCAGGTGCCGGTGACCAGTATCGTCGGGTCCGACGGACGGTAAGTCCTTCGATCAATAGCCGCTGATAGAATATATCGAGAACGGCTTACAACATTTCATTTGAAGCGTGGCCCTGACATGTCCGACTTGATATGTTTATTTATGATCTTTGCTTGAATTGAATGTTGGCCGACCTTCGTACTTGACCGAAATAAAAGGAACACTCGTCAGGTGCTGGCGAGCTTACCAGAGCCTTCTCCCGCAACTTATTCAGTTTGACTTGGACAAGTTCATGATATGAAGAGCCTTTAGATGAAGAACGCCCTACTAATACAAGTCAAGGAGAGGAAAGGACTCAAGATCCCGAGACAACAACGGGAGAAGGTACGTTTTATAAGCCTTCAATCCCAACTTGATATGCTTTCTCTTCCATTTCTTAATATAGATATTCTATTTTTTTTAGGCCATGAAGAACGGGAGAGGAGAACAGGGGGTCGAAGTGACGAGACACCGGGATCGCGTCGCCTTACGACACCAATGACAGTGATTTCTGATGAGGAGGAGGAAAGTCAAATAAAGGGGATGGAAATTTACCAGCCTTCTTCTTCTAGGGGGGGAAAGAAAAAGGTGAAGGAGAGGAAGCGAAGCCGGAGCGGGAATGGATCTTGGGGAAAGACATGGCAGATCCTTCATCGAGTTGCATTTCATTAGAAAGAAGTACTCCCACAAGTTCGACGGAAGTCACATCGTCTACACAAACGTAGTACTCGTGGAAACTTCCGCCCTAGCCGCCGCCATTGCCTATCCTTTCCTTTTCACTTTATATATGAATAGCTGACGCAGACGGATATAGCCAAAGTTTTATTGCTTGCCATATTTCCACCTGCACTCTTTATGTTATGAAAGCATATGCAATTTTCTTTTATTACCTTGGATGGCCGGATATTCTCACTTCACTTCATTAAATCGAGTCCTCCAGCATGCTTCTCAGAGGTAGCATGTCATAAGAGATTGCCCTGTTAATGAATAGCCTGCCATTTTCCTCCAGTCGTTGGATAAGAGCTTTAGTAGTTGATACGAGCAAACAAACCCGTCACCTCCCTTGAAGTTCTCCCTTACTACCGAGCTACCGCCCGTCAGGTATATTGCTATCATTCTTTCCATGGTGGTCCAAGAAAACCTCCGTTGCAGTCATTCCCCGCGAAAGAAAAATGCCCCGTATTTTAATGTGGGTCAAGGGCAAAGGCAATACATCCTGTTATATATGTATATGTAGTTTGAATTGAAGGCCTTCAATTGCTAGTCCTAATATAATTATCTCTCCAGATAAGCAAAAGGAGGAGAGTTCCGGGTTCATGCCAACCAGTATATATATAGTAATATAATAACTTCTGCCAGTCATCCCGGCTGAGGAGTTTATGGGGCCAGTAGTTGTAGCCGTACCAGTAGTTGCCTTTTTTCTGCAGTACTAAGACTAGCTTTTTAGTTAGTTTTCACGCCAGAAGGAAGGCTTCTTTCTCAATTTGCCTTTTGTGAACTTCCCATTGCTAAATTGAGTCCATATAACCTCATCTTCTGAGCTATATTCTAAATAAAATAATATAATCACATAAATAACTCTGAATTTCCACAAGATCTGATGATCTAGCTGGAGGCCACATTCAGCCTCCAGAGTTAATGTTAATCACTGCAGCCACTTTACTTTAGTTTAGCATGAAGAATCGAGGAAGAGCTTTGCCGATAAACTTATGGGGAAAGCATCTATCTATCTATTCAGTGTGCGATAGCCAATGCTATCCTTTATCTATAACGAAATTGCATAAGAGAAGAAAGCGTAGAAAGGTTTTGATTTGCCTTTTGAGTAAACAAAGAAACTTTCTCTGGTTATAACAGTCTAATGAACGTTCACGTCAGGACTTGTCCTTTTTCTGACAGAAAAGTCGATGTGAAAGAAAGGTACCTATCGAGCTCTAAGATAAAGTGTTTAGGGCCTATAAAAGGAAAAGAAAATAGCGTAAGTGATAGAAAGAATCGGCTTCTGTTGATGCTAAAAATCTTCTTCTCTTTGTTACTTTTTAAATAGTGTGCTCTATCTCTTTCGTTTCAGTCAGAGTGGTATAAGAGGTAAATACTTATCTACTACGCGTTCTAAATCGATTTGATCGTTCATTCTTATATTCTTAATCGTTAATTCTGATCTTCTTCCTCAAAGCGACTCTGAACGAATGCTGTCGGCATTCAATCATACATATACGAAGTGTGCCGCGAGTCCCCTTAGAGAAATAACTTAGAATGATAGCTAGCAGATGTTATGAAAGAAGGGATAGAAGGATGAGAGGCTGGGGAATGATTGTTGACTATACGAGAATTCCTCTTCTTCCTCCATTCCAACCAGGAAGAAGCACTGCAAGAATGGCGATACCCCCTTGACCTCTAAAAGTTTGGATCTCGGGCATCAATCTAAAGAGAGTTTGGTACCTTTACACTGAAATGAAAAGGTTTTTATCACTTCAAAGTTAGAGTAAGAAAGAACTCACTTTCGCTATGCACCAAGGCTTCTTTCACTTCCCTTGAGCCTGGTTAAGAAGGGAAAGCCGGTCCAATCTCAGCTTCTGAAACAAAAGAAAAGATGACAGCGGCAAGACCTAAAAGAAAGGAGCTATTATCGAGCTCGAGCCTTCTTCTTCATCTGCATCTGCAAAGAGCGGATAGGGAAATCTAACTCCTAAAACCGAAAAGCAGTCTCTTTCTTTATCTTTCTAAACGAGACCACCCCGGTTTTCCTCTATTTTATAAGATAGATTTACACTACCAGGTCAAATTCAACACAAAAACGACTTCTTAGCGAAAAACCCTCCTAGCTGACTTGACGCATACCGGTAGGAGGAAAGATAATCCGTGGAGTCGTTTATATAAGTTTGAGCTTTTTGGTTGGAAAGAGATGAAATGACTTCCGATCGAATCCCACTTTAAGTAACGTATGTCGATATGGAGCTTGCTAAGCCTTTGAATTTGAAACCGGAATACTTTATGTCTTCAGTTCCGGCCGCAAGGCGATTCAGCTAAGCTTCCTTCAGACAGAGAAAAGGGTCCAATCTCGGCAAAGTGAATAGGCGGCATTTCCATCAAGATAAATATCTGCTCCGTCAGGGGGCGAATCATCGGAACGATCAAGGAGGAGTATAAAGTTGTCACAACCTAGGGGGGGTTGTTATAGGAAGCCAAAAAACGTGAGCCAACGTCAGCAGAAAGGAGGAGGAGACGGAAGGCTGTATTCCGAATCTATGTCGGAATTGGCCAGTGCAAAGAGGCTCATTGATGCTGGGAGTTCGGATAACATAGCGTCCACGGAAATGGTGGATCGGTTGGGGCTTCAGCCCTTTTAAGTAAGGGCCTCATCCAGATCCCTATCGAATCAGACCAAAAAAGGCATGAGTAGTGAGCCCTATGTTGAGTAAGGGGTTGAGAAAGGAAGGGAAGGTAGAAAGGCTGTTTGCCGGGGTTGGGACTCCACTTCTACTGAAAAGCCAGATATATCGCGATCTGCGACAGGCAGATCACTTCACCATTCGGCCCATCAAGAGAGTCATATCCTGCCACCAAACCACCAAAGCTATCAGGGTTTTTCGCCTCCCTCATCCGAAGGCATCGTAACATATGTATCAACGATTCCATAAAAGGAGAGAAAATAGACTGATTAAGGTCGCTTTCCTGACCCGGGCTTTCATCCTTTTCAGCCTATCAGGAAGAGCTAACCAGACTAATGACCGTGAGTGCGCTTCGAAAAAAAGGTAATAGCGGCAACCTGGTCCATGAAATGACGCCTTCGCCATTACAAGCCGGGATGAGACTGCCGTGCTGATCCTCTAAGAAAAGTGAAGTTCTGCAGAGTTACAAAGATCTTGATCCCCAAAAAGACTAATTCAGTCTATTTGGCAACTATTCCTACTGCCTGCTACTACTACAGCTACTGCTGTAAGGAATTCGTTCGGTTTCAAACTTTTTGCCACGCGAGGCAAATCTATTGGCGATTTGCCGATCCAACTACGGACAAAACACCACGCCCACAGGCTCGGCCGAACCGAGCCGCCCAGTCCTGCAGGCCTTACCAGTTACAGAAACGGTTCCATAGGCGAGCGAAGACATCCCTAATAGAAAGAAAAGAAAGAAGACGGTCATGATAGATTGGTGGCGGAATGAGGAAGAAATTTATTGACTCAAATTCCCCGCCCTTCCTAACTTTACCAAAAAGTGTGTAAACGACCATCTCGAAGGCGGGCCAGAAAGCCGGTTACAGTGGGAGAGCAAAGCAGACCAACTAACGAAACAATCCATACGGAGAGAGCGAAGCAGGCTACCTGACCAAAACAAACAGAGCTTCCCAACCCAGACAAAAACAATCAAACTTCACGAACATCGTGAGATGAGCCTCAAGCCCCAAAGGAAGGGCAGCTACTAGTAGGAAGGCGGAGGACCTGCATGAGATGAGTCGAACACGAGCCGATAAGCAGAGTAAGAAGCTAGCGCAAAGAATTCGAAACTGAGTGACGTCTTTACATGCCTTGGAATGCTGGAAGCATGAAGCTTGCCCTCTTTCTCGAATCGGACTCATAACCACCAATCGATCGGATCGATCAGTACAGTAACATAATCTATATACACATAATCAATATAGGTTCGAGTGGAATTGCTTCTGAAGGAGCTTTCCGCTATAAAAGTCTTTTCATTCTTCTCAGAACGATGCTCGGATTTGAAGGAAGTTTGATAAAAAAAAAGATAAGAAATACGTTCGCTCGAGCAAATGCGCTCACTTACAAGCCTATATGCTCGGTGTTGGTATGCTCTATAGTCAATACACTCGCTCAAGGCCATGCACGCTATCAGCTCGATCAAAGAATGAAAGGATAGCTTGCTAGTACTCGACCAACGGGAGAGGGAAGGTGTTGGGAACTTTGATACTTTTTGAAGGTACGAAAAGAACAAACTCTTGGATTAGCAACTCAAAGGAAATAGGCCTTTATACGCCTTTTGAATCAAAAAAAGACGCGTCCCTTTCTCGTGTACTTTTTTCCAATGTCAAGCTTTTTATCTGTATTTGTTTGAAGAGAATCATATGGGGTTAGTAGGCAGAAAGGACCGGGGTAATTGGCCGCTCTAAAGTCGGGCTGGGCCTGTGAGTACTCTTTTTCGGTGTAAGACGACGTATGGAAGAAAGTCTTTTACTCTATCCTTCGATCTCGACTAGGCACCCTCGCATCTTATATGGCTGATCCGTGCTACCTTTTTTACTGTAGAAGTCGGGATGAGCTTGTGCAGCACATTATTCAACGGAACCGGCAGGAGAGGGGCTAGTCCCTTTTGCTGCTGGAGCCAAAGGATACACTTAGTAGCGCTTTTCACAATATGTTGGAGTGCGGAAAGCAGGACTGAGTCTACAGCATAGTGGTTAGAGCAGGAGCCTATTGATACCGTTCCATGTTCGCTATACCAGAAAGCACAGCCTACTCGCACCTTTCGATCGATATTGGGCACTTACCGCTTTAGTCGATAAAAGTAAGGCACTAACTCCGACCGACCAGCTCAATCTTACCTATAACCTTTGAAATTGAAACCAAACACTCGTAGCTTTAGTTCGGCAAAAGGTGGAAATAACCCATCCGCGGGGTCTGGGGGAACCGGGCATGCAGCAACAGAGTAAAGTTATAGCGCTGTGCTCCCTGTCATTGTTTCACTACCAACTCAACCTTAATCCCTCTCTGCTCGACCTGCTCAACCTCGATCTTACTTAGAAATCGAAAATGAGCTTATGTCTTTAGTTCGATAAAGGTAGTTCGTAAACCGATTCTATGACCAAATGCGCTTCCTCGCATCTCGCTTTAGCTATCGATATGTACGATTATAGCTCACGTCGACAAAGCATTTGGGAGAGGGGACATCGATGCCAACCCCAGTCAATGCCTACTTCGCACACTCTTCCCATCGAACTGTTCTGCAAGTCTATCTCGATAGGCGGGGTGAAGAGAGGCTAGGAAGATTCTCATTACCGTCTTACCTGCGACAACGATTTATACATATCCATGACATTTCGTTAGACCGAGTAAATCGAATAATGATCCTAACCAGACTTCGTACTCTTCTCATCGACTACCTCTTTCAGTCCTGTTTCGATTGATGAAGTGTGAAAGATTTTTGATGTTGTTTAGCTGCTTTACCTCGTCAAAAAGCCTCTCTCGCATAGACCGAAAAGTATCTATTTTTCCATTTATATATTAACATACCGTCATTCCTGTAGCTCCTAACGAGACCATGCCAATCAATTGACCTTTACTCTACCCCAACAATTGAACCGATCACAAAGGATACCTGGTTTGCCGAGTTTTCAAAGCCAAGAGATTGAACATGCCTCAGTTAGGAGTATCTTCTCTCTTATGATTTTGTAAAAGAAGGAAGAAGTGCTCTCTATAGATCTATAGACAAAGGCGGTAAGTGCCCAGATGTCTCACAATAGTCATTACCCCCGAAAGTGCTTTCAAGTCCATCTTGATTTCGCAGATAGGGTGGTTGGGCTTACCCCGATTGAGCATCCTTCCTTAAAGAACGATAAGGCTTGCTTCGACCGAGCGAGAAAACGGAAAGCGCGCCATAAAGCCTTCGAGCCTCCGCTTGCTCCTCTGATCAACCGAACGACTCGTCCTTAATCTTAGCCACTACGCGAGAAGCGAAACTTTCTATCTGATGTTCGGGAAAACCTATCAACCTGTGGTCAAACACCTCCTCTGTGATAGACCGGCCCGGCCTTATGATCTTTATCTGGCCAGTCGACTCAACCATCATAACCCTAGAGCCAGCTACTTGAAATCGAAACTGAGCTATCATTTGATGTTTGGGACGAAGATGGAATACGAGAAGATCAGGCCCAACCCCTATCCTTCTCTGCAAGCCTTATAATCTTTGCCGGTGTCAATCATTAATCTTTATCTGGCTAATCGATTCAACCATAACCTCAGCCACTACTTTCAGTCTTTGAGGTGGAACAACTTTCATCTGATGTTCAAGGAAAGGGTGGGGTACGAGATCGAACTTATGAACAATAATCCTCCCCCTTCAGTCTCACAAAACCCATCAAGCTGTAATATGGTTTGAGCACCTGACGCCTAAACCTCCTCTGATTGACTAGCCCAATCCCAATCCTTCTCCCCGACAGGCTGACTGGCTCAACCTCGATCTTTCTTTCAATCGAGAAACTGAGCCTTCATCTTATGATGTTCGAGAAAAAAGGTGAGACGCGAGATCAGAGCTCCAACCTTAATCCCTCTTTCTCTCTGACGACTGGCCAACTCAACCATTACTTCCAGCCGAAACTGAGCTTTCATCTTATGGTGTTCGAGAAAAGGATGGTGGAATACGAGATCAGACCCAGCCCGAATCCTTCCCCGATTGCCGGACCTAACCCAATCCTTCTCTTCTCTCCGACACTGACCCGGCTCGTCCTTAACACCTTAGACACCGACACTGCTTTCATTCTCGAGAAGTGTAACTTTCATCTGATGGTCGAGCACCTTCGGACCTAGCCCTTCTCTCCGATCAACCGACTCAACCTTGATCTTTCTCTGATCGACTGGCTCCTCGTCCTTAATCTCAGACACCGCTTTCAGTCTTCGAAGTGGAACCTTCATTTGATGCTCGAGAGAGAGGTGAAATGCAAGATCGGATTGGATTTATGAGTGATATGCTCTCTTCGGTTCTGCGTCAAGCAGCTCTTACTCTGGCCTCATCACACTACGTAATATCTCACTTTGCGCCCTTAACGTTACTAACTCTTTGAAAGAAATTATGCATAAAGGCGTTACATATAGGAAAAGATAGCTGCGAATCTCTAACCTTATGTTTTTTGACGTTTTTGCTCTATCTTGACTTTGAACAGGATAAAAAAGCTACTTTAGAATATTCCTTTTTTTGGGCCCTCAAAAAGTGTAAAAGCTGTCTCTCACATAGACCCAAAAGTACACTTCCTGCCCATAAAAGCTAAAAAGTCAAGTGAAAGTATGACCTTGCTTTATGCTTTTTTCTCGAAACAAAAGCTGAGAGTTCCATTTCGATTGTTGATAAGTAAGATTGAGGTTAAGCCGGTCATGAATCAAAGTCGTAAAGAAGCAACGCGAGATCTCAACTGAATGCTCGCTTCAAGTGATTTTTGTTTCGAGAAGGATACAGATACATAGTCGACGGAAGATCAAAAGCCGGAAGCAAAACTTAATACCCTTCGACCCCATATCTGTAGTACATATCCCCAATTCATTTAGTGAATGGAACACGAAATGCCTATGATGACACAAATTCTTCTTGTGCACTTTACGTCGACAAAGTATATCGGGTCAGTGTGCCGCTCTCGGTGGAGGGTGTGTGCCTGTTGTTGACTCCGATCGAGCACCTTCGTAACCTGTTTATTGTTAGCTCTCCGATTGAGCATCCTTTTCACCTGCTAACTAAACCTATCAATCTACAGCCGGAAGTGGTAAGTACCCGATATGCCTCAACAATCATATACAAATGACAAATGCTTTCACAAGATCCATCTTAATCTCACAGACAGAGGGTGATCGGGCTTATACTCCGAACAAGTCCCCTCATCCCCTTGCCCTCTACCGAATGAACATTCTCTTTTCCCTTCGAATGATCTTTTTAGTAAAGTCATAAGAAAAAAGGAAGAATCATCGAAAAACTGCTTGAAGTTCATCTCGATTTCACAGACAGATTGGCCGGGCTTACTTCGATTGCAGTTATTTCCTTTCCTTCTCCCAACTATCCAGTTGCAGCAAACAAGTGATTTCCTAAGTCTTCAACTAAGCTACTCCGTCCCTTAGCTTAGTACTCTTTCGAAAAGAATGCTTTGCATTCCAAGTGGGATTCCATAGCTTTAAGGGAGAAGAAGGAGCGAAGTCTTAACTACCACACAGGCTACTACTAGCACTCTACGAGTAGATTAGTTGAGTGACTAGACTGAGACTCTCAAAGATATCAATCACTAAACTAAAAAAATCATAAGAGAAGAAAGGTCCACAGAAGGTTGTCCAGTAGTACGCCCGGTTCACTTTGAAAAACCACTGCAGGGCTCAATCATGTGTATTAAGGGTAAGGTCATTTTTGAGGTCAAACTTCACTCACTCTTTGAAAGACAGAGAAAGAAAGCGTAGGATCATCTCTCCAGATACTCAATCTTTTATTCCTTTGATTCTGAGAGACTTCCCCTCTTTTTGTCTTGCAGCTATTATGAAATTATAAAGAATTTGAAGTAGAAAGAAGCGAGAAAACGGAAAGCGCGCCATAAAGCCTTCGAGCCTCCGCTTGCTTAAAATCTTTGATTTCTGGTAAATTTTTTTCCCACGTAGTTCGTCGGTCAAACCAACGCAAAGTAATAGAGAGATCTTTTTCTAGTTAGACTTCTATCAATGCAATGAAAGAACCATCCCTTCCTATTTGTTTGTCTTGTCAGATAGAAAGAAGATTAGACCCCAGTCCTTCTTTACCACTTTAGGGGGTGGGGGTGAAGGGGGGGGTTTACGAATATAGAATATGGATTACGATCTACATGCATCGTTATATACATAATTCACGTTTGCGCCAAGTAAGTATGTCTCTTTTTATTTCGGGAAGCGCGTTCCTACTTATTTATTTCATTTTCAAACTCACAGGCTATGAAGACCTAGGGAAGACCCTAATGGGCAGGCTTCCCTTGTCTTTAGGTTATCGGACCTTCTGTCGGTTTTTTGGTTGGGAAGGAGGGCTACTTGGTGCCCTTTTCTTTTTTTCGTATATTTCTTTGAATGGGGATGCGGGGATCCCGGAAGCCGTAAAGAAAATGGCTCCGTCTGGAGCCTCCGGATCATCCAGCTCGTCCTCGTGGACGGGGGTCCTAGGGGGGATCCTTTCTAACGAGACTACTACTGAGGACACAAGTAGCCCGTCGGTGAATCAGGCAGAATATGGGCGGTTGCCGCCTGCTAATCAAGTTGCTCCCCGGGGGGACGAAGCAGGTCCATCGAATCAGCCCCCGCAAGAGGTCTCCCTTCAGTATCACCCAGATGAGGTGATAGGGGGGGATTCGATCCGCTCTATCGAGCGGCGCCTTTTGTCGAACAAAACTTTCCCTTCGGCCCATGATATATACATGGCCCGAATCAACGCCGAAGACCTGTTCGAGGCGAAGGTTGAGATTATCAAACTCATGGCGGGCCTTGACCCAACGGGAGATTGGCTGGGGCGGGGAGCTCGAGCCCTGGATAATCCGAGGACCGCCACGGGGGAAGAGTCGTTCGAAAGGCTCCGTGCCTTTTTAGACGACCTCAATCTTAGCGGAAAAGGATCCGAGACCTTTGTGAAATTGAAAGGGAGGGTGTTCCGGCGACATGAGTCAGATGCGCACTCAGAGACATAGTTTTGGTTGTTTTCATTTCTCTTTTGAATTGCTCATATATATCAATTGAATTTGATTTCGCACTGGAGTTATAACATTTGACATTCTCAAATTACATTCTTCGTTCCCGAAACGGATTCTATCAAATATTTTACATTTTCTATGATCATCTTTATTTCAGGTATTCGGGGAATTCTCCTTAATAGACGAAATATTCTTATTATGTCAATGTCAATTGAATCAATGTTATTAGCTGTGAATTTGAACTTTTTGGTCTTTTCTGTTTCTTCGGATGATATGATGGGTCAATTATTTGCTTTATTGGTCCCAACGGTGGCAGCTGCGGAATCTGCTATTGGGTTAGCCATTTTCGTTATTACTTTCCGAGTCCGAGGGACTATTGCTGTAGAATCTATTAATAGCATTCAAGGTTAAAGATGACTCAACTTTAGTTACCAAAATACGAAGTTCTCTTCTTTCTTATGACTTGGTTGGCAGGGTCAGTGCCTTTCTCGCTGGGCGAGCGCATCCGGCACTTTCCTAAAAAACTGCCTTCCCGTTCACTTACTTTTGCTGAAAGAAAAAGAGAAGCAAAAGAAATGAGACAGAGTTCCACGAAGATTCTATTTGCTGCTCTTCTCTCTATTTGTGCATTAAGTTCGAAGAAGATCTCAATCTATAATGAAGAAATTATAGTAGCTCGTTGTTTTATAGGCTTTATCATATTCAGTCGGAAGAGTTTAGGTAAGACTTTCAAAGCGACTCTCGACGAGAGAATCCAGGCTATTCAGGAAGAATCGCAGCAATTCCCCAATCCTAACGAAGTAGTTCCTCCGGAATCCAATGAACAACAACGATTACTTAGGATCAGCTTGCGAATTTGTGGAACCGTAGTAGAATCATTACCAATGGCACGCTGTGCGCCTAAGTGCGAAAAGACAGTGCAAGCTTTGTTATGTCGAAACCTAAATGTTAAGTCAGCAACACTTCCAAATGCCACTTCTTCCCGTCGCACCCGTCTTCAGGACGATCTAGTCACAGGTTTTCACTTCTCAGTGAGTGAAAGATTTGTCCCCGGGTCTACGTTGAAAGCTTCTATAGTCGAACTCATTCGAGAAGGCTTGGCGGTCTTAAGAATGGTTCGGGTATAAGGTTCTCTTAAGAATAAAGAAGAAAAATAGAAGAAAATTCATGTTCATGCTAACAGAAGAGCGGATCCAATACCAAGACGACTTCTTTCTCAGAAAAGCGAAGAAAAGATTGAAGAATTTTGGGATATCATGCCCTACGAGTAAGTCCCAAAAAGGACCCGCTTAAAGCCTTTTGCACTTTTTTTGCTAAGGAATGCAAAAGGATCAAGGATGGGCTCTTGGTCACGGAATCTACTTTTTTTCGTTCAAAACAAAGATTTTCTTTTTTTTTCGGTATGCCGCTCCGCGAGCAAAGAGTGCCACTTAGAGCGGAGCGAAAACAAAGCAACAAACAAGGGGAATTCTTCGATTTCTTTTTTGAGGAAATCTTTTGATTGCGTATTGAATATAGATCCATGTCTTTCTTGTTCCACTAGCTAGGACAAAATTATCACATGTCCGTTTTGTTATTACAACCTTATTTTTTGATGTCAAAGACCAGAAGCTACGCGCAAATTCTCATTGGATCTTGGTTGTTCTTAACAGCGATGGCTATTCATTTAAGTCTTTGGGTAGCACCACTAGATCTTCAACAAGGTGGAAATTCTCGTATTCTCTATGTACATGTTCCTGTGGCTCGGATGAGTATTCTTGTTTATATCGTTACGGCTATAAACACTTTCTTGTTCCTATTAACAAAACATCCTCTTTTTCTTCGCTCCTCCGGAACCGGTACAGAAATGGGTGCTTGTTATACGTTGTTTACCTTAGTTACTGGGGGGTTTCGGGGAAGACCCATGTGGGGCACCTTTTGGGTGTGGGATGCTCGTTTAACTTCTGTATTCATCTCGTTCCTTATTTACCTGGGTGCACTGTGTTTTCAAAAGCTTCCTGTCGAACCGGCTCCTATTTCAATCCGTGCTGGACCGATCGATATACCAATAATCAAGTCTCCAGTCAACTGGTGGAATACATCGCATCAACCTGGGAGCATTAGCCGATCTGGTACATCAATACATGTTCCTATGCCCATTCCAATCTTGTCTAACTTTGCTAACTTCCTCTTCTCAACCCGTATCTTGTTTGTTCTGGAAACACGTCTTCCTATTCCATCTTTTCTCGAATCTCCTTTAACGGAAGAAATAGAAGCTCGAGAAGGAATACTAAAACCTAGTTCACTCGCTGAGTCTCGTTGCATCCATGGCTGAATGGTTAAAGCGCCCAACTCATAACATAATTGGCGAATTCGTAGGTTCAATTCCTACTGGATGCACGCCATTCAGTTCCCATCTGTGAAGTAAAGAACGTCAACTCGAACTGCACTAGGTTGAGTTACTGAACACTAACATAAACTCACTGCCCGGGAAGTAGGCCGATCAGGCCCAAGCTTCGTCTTAAGACAAGAGGGGAGAATCTCTATTATCCTATAAAAGAAATTCTGTGTGAGCCTTTGCTTCTCATTTCTGTTAGAAAGGTGTAAAAGAGTTTTCATTTTCATTATTGAGCCAATCGTTCTATGCTTTATCTTTCTTTCTGCCTTCAGTGGATACGTTTATATGGCCCTTTTCTCGTTAAGGCGTAATAGGAAGGTAACATTGGTTGTCTCATCCTTGCTCTAACCTTAGATTTAGCCTTTCCGCTATCCCCCGTGTCCGAGGGTACCTCATGCTTATAGGCCTTATATGCTTATGTAGGCTGATGCTTTTTTTTTCTTTTACCATCTTTCCACGGTATCATACCTCCCCTTGTAAGATAGGTTTCTGGACCTATTCCTGCTGAAGTCAAGCTATTGCAAGAACTACAATACTTCGTTTAGGACCAACCGTATTGGCTATTCTATCGTTTACAAGATCGACCCTTAACTCACTGATCGGAGTACACCCTTCCGCTGCCTACTAACCTAGGTGGGATACTCTCAACCTTGAAACAATGGAAAGTCCCACCTTATGGGAGATCTTCATGATCCGTTCCATTACTGTTGACGTTAAAGCCCCAGTAAACTACTGTTGACCGGGAAAGCCCAAGAGGCGAAATCAATACATTCGAGAGGAAAGGAAGGAAGGAAGGGGCATCCATGCCCTTTTGAGGCTACTAGTTAAGAGATCAAGGCCAATATGGATGAAATCTAAAGGACCAATCCATTCAGTTCTACTCCTATGCATGCTTCTGCGGGCAGGGGAGATGTAATTGAAGGGCTACAAATCCGTCTTGAAAGTGCTACCAGTACTGTAGACGAATGAGATTCTTTGGGCTATCTAAGCAAGCTACGGCTCTTTGGCTTTATGGCGCGCTTTCCGTTTTCTCGCTTGGTAGCTTTGGGCAATGAAGCTAGGAGTTGTTGATGTCACCTCATACTTCTCTTTAGCCGGGGACTAGCTACTTGCCTTAGCGTCAGAATGTACGGGTCCCGTAACAACGGTTGCAGGAGCAGTCGCAGATCGTTTCGAACTTCAAACTACAGTTAGTTCCGGTCGAAGATCAAGCTTAGAACTTCCGGCAAAGAACTACACCAGAAGGACTGAAATCCGTTCGGGAGTCTCTTACTTTACACCATTCACCCCATTTCAAACGGGAACACCCACGCACGACACGAACAAGTTCTTGCAAAACTCCCACCCTCCCTGAATCCGCCCGTGCCCTTATAACAAATAAACTATTGAGTAAGTCTTTTCCCGAACGAAGAGTTGACATTTCATTATGAGTCTTCCGTTTACCATAGGCTTATAGAGTTTCAAAGTGTCGGCGAATCGGATGATTTCCTCCGTTCCTCGCCAAACATCCTTCCCGTAAGGCTTAGTAGCGGAAGGGGCATTATTGTACTTAAGTATTGCTAGTGGACTGACTAAGTCCGCTTGAAAGGACTTGCTGAATGCGACAGCAAAGCGAAGGGCTGATAAACTTCTCTTTTCTTCTTTCCTTGGATTAGGCACTCCCATCCCCCATATGGGGCTTAGAATGTTACCGGTACTAACGATATTAGCCTCTGTGAAGGAGGCTCCTACTAGCTATATTAATCACTGTAAATAGGACTGCTTGAAAGGCTCAAAAGTGGAGTGACTACGCTTGACCTTTTTCATTAATGTCTCGGAAAAGACCTAAAGAAAAAAGTAAAAGATCAAATAGATTCAAGTTAGAGAATTCTATTCTCTATTGGAAAGCAAAAGCTTGCTTTATTACTTGCTTACTAAAGGGATCTTTTCTCCCCGATCGGTGAAGAGTATTCGGCCTAAAAGACAAGGGCAACCGAAGCAGAATAGATTACCAAATGGAATGACTGAGCGCAGGGGGATATCCGACTTGCAACCGTTGACCTAAATGAAACTCACCCCGCAGGAAAGGACTTGACTGAATTGCTTGCATGGGAAGACATCCCGAGGGCAAGATCCTTCATGGCCATAGAAAGAGAAGGGGAAGATTGAACTTGAGATTCATGTAAATCCGCCTTTTCGGCAGCCGCGGGCGGAGTTCCTTTTAAGAGTTCCATTACGGGATTAAGCCTTTATAAGGCCCTGGGGAAGGTGCTTTTATTTAAGTCTTTCTATCGCTTGCCTGTAGCGTCACGCGGCGTAGCCCTAAACTCTTCACACCGGGAATTCTCTAAACAGTCGTAAGTCCGGTCTTTAGAACCGACGGCTGGGAAGGTTTGATTGTTTAGCAGCCCTTGCAGATTCGGTTTTAGCAACACATGCTGACGCTGCATCGACGCAGGGCTCTTGTTTATCCGCCTTGGCTAATGACAGAGTTTTGGCCCCTTATAAGGAATGAAATTCGTCAGTTTTCTCTTTACAAGTAGCCTCTTTTCCGCTTTCAAGCTGAGGGGAAGAGTTTTCTTTCTTGAAAGGATTTTGAGGTTCACGCTTGTTAGCCTTTCACCGAGCTCGATCCCATCTCAGGTGGTATCCTTACCCGTCGTTTAGCAGCCTTTCTTCTTTGTTAGCCTCCGCTGCATGGCCTATTTTCACTGCGGGCCCCTTCTCAGCAAATGAACAAGAACGCGCCTAACGGTAACAATGTGGGGCGCATCCCTTTAACGCTGAGCTAGCCTACTGGAACTCCAAACTAAGGTAGGAGTGTACCGTAGTGAAATGAACGCGTTAAACAAATTGGTTCAACTTTCTTCCTTTGCTTTCGCTCATTTCTCAGACGAGGAAACTTTCAACTCATTCCTTCCTTATCGGGATGGATATCGCAACCTTCTTAACTTAGAACAGATGCTTCATTCCCTGCCTTGGGAACCCATCCTATGAGAGGTAGTCATCAACCATAACGATTGACTACATACAGGAGGGGAATAGCTACCTTTTCTGGCCTTAGCCTGTCTAATGGGTTGGGTGGCTGGATAAATGAATCTTTCCTACCAGGAGCTTGAGAATCGGAATCATATGTTGCAATTCCTAATGGGATTGAATAGCACTTATGACACTACACGAGGTCAGATTCTGTCCATGGATCCTTTTCCCTCTGTCAATCGAGCTTACTACATTCTTCAGCAATTGGAGAAGCAGCGGCAAGTTACTGATTGAGTCTAAAGCATGACATGGAAGCCTTGGCTGTGAACAAAACTAAAGCTTTCGAGTGGAAAAAGTAAACTCATTCCATTTTTAATGCATGTGCTTTAAGCGCTATGGTATGTCATGAATGGAGGGATGGTGTGCCAGCAATGAATCCTGCTCTCGCCCTTGCTGCTGGTGCCGGTGATGCTAGCTCTTTTTGATCTGTCCTCTTCTTTGCCTTCATTTCCTTGCTCAACGCCTTTTTCTTGTCTTTATCGGGTCTTTCTGTCTGATGATTAAGGCCTTTTGCCTTTAGAAAAGGGCTGAAGAAAGGAGAGAAAGTGAAGATAGGAGAAAGTGGTGCTATACGCTATAAGAGAGAGCCTCATAGAGGTGGACTGGACTTGCTTAAGCTTGAGTTCTTTCATAGGAAGGAATATAATAAGGCAGTAGGTTTACATACCATAGAGCAGGCGACCGGGGAAAAGAGGACAAGAAATGAGAGTTTATGCCGCCTTCTTTCCTAGCTCTTTTCCTATACCCTGTTGTTGAAAATGACTTATGTAGTCTTGGATACGGATCTAACTTGCTGACGAATCAGTATCTATTGAATCAGGAGGTGAGTGAGATTGTTAGAATTGGCAAAAGATCTTCTTATCTGGCAAATAAGAGCCCACCAAACGAGTGGAATAAAAGTAACGAGTAAGACAGCTTCACCTTGCTCGTAAGCCTGGGCGCTAGCGCTTGGCCTTGGAATCTCAAACTGATGAGAGAGAGTCTGGATACTTTATGACGAGGTATGCGAAGCATAGAGCTGTGTGCCGGGCAAGTAAGTTTGAAACATAAAGTAGTTGGAGTACTTTTTCTTCCTCTTCCCTCGCCTTAATCTTGAATAGAACTAAGCCCCTACTAGATAGATTCATTTTATTGACAAAGATTCCAGACACCATGAATGCGCCGCTTTCTCGACTAGCCCCTCTTCCAAGCCTATTGATAACCAAGCTACGACCTATCTTATCTTTTTCTATTTCTAGGACCGGGAAATCGGGACAGAGAACACCGTCAAGCAGTCTTTCTCTCCCGCCTCGCCTATCTCTCATCAAAGAGTATCAGAAAAGTGACTATTCGTCCTACTTAACTGCAGGAATGCTAACCTCTGACCCTAAAGGTTTATGAACTGACGTCTTTCTTGCGCATATTCTACCTTCACGCTTTGCTCCTTACTCTTACTTACTACTTTGAATAGTGGAATTCCGCGAAACATAATGCATTTTATGGCATGTTCTTGTTGCCTAGTACCTCTGTGACCTTCTTCGATATCGATTTATGAGGCATGAAAGAAACTAAACTTAAGGTCCCAACGAAAGGTAGTTTACTTGCTAACTTGTTATAGTAAGGAATTAGTCCTTATTTTTCTTTTCATAATTTTTCTTTGTTGGTTCATTTGCCCCTCTCTAAGTCAAGGTAAAGTCTCCTTCTTTTCTTGTAGGGATTCTTTGTGTTGTAAGTCTTGTATCGAGTGGATTGGGGTCTTTCACACTAAGGCATAAGACTTTCAGTAAGCCTTTCATTCAGATCCTAATCCTTGTATTGATAAACTCCCTCCCGAAGCAAGGGCTGAAGATCTTTTTTATGTGCTTGCAGGTCTTGTTTCACCATTGATTGGTCTATCGGTCAAGGCCTTTGGCTTGAGGTGGAAAAATCTCTTAGCCCGTAGATCCCGTACGCTTTCCATCTTTTCTCTTTAGCTTTCCATTAGCTGTTCAGTACTACATCCATAAATAGTAAAGTACCTAACCTATTCTGTGCTAGCTTTCTAGTCTTCGATTCCGGTTAAGCAGCGGGGGTTGACCATTTGGGTATCGTTTAGCCGGCTAAGTTGCCCTCCTTTCTTTGTCTATTGGAGTAAGGGCAGGAAAAGCTGTCGATGCATTCCAACTCTCTTTTAATCTTTCTTAACTAGCCTTTTAATAAGAGAGGTACAAAGAAAAAGTTAAACAAAATCCTTTGGCTAAGTCCCCTAGTTGGCCCTCATTTGATCTTGGTGGAATAGCTCCTATCCTAGTGGTGTAAGCCATCATTCCATTCCTTCGTCTGGTCTAACCTGGTGAACCTCTCATCTTTTTTCCTATCTTCTAACTTTTGTTCCGTGAGGGATATGATCAAAGTGGATACCTTTAGGTGGTATAATAAAAGCATGACTTGCTCTGAAGCTACGGGATTCGCCATGCCTGGCTGCAATTTCTTAATTGACATGATTTTTTTTTATACCATATAGATATTATTTGATCTGATCAAAGCTATTCACCTGAAGCGTTGTGGACAAAGAAGCTGAAAAGGGATGAGCTTATAGCAGACTTCGTCCAGTCAAGCACTCCTGCTTTGGTGGTGTGGCTCCAGCTTACAGAGTCAATCCAGCGTAGTGTCGTATTTTTTGAAGCTCCTTCTTCTATGAAGTGCCAGGACACAGATATAGGGTTGATAACTTCAAGGAAAGGAAATAGGATGATTATTCTTAACCTAAGGATACCGAAAGAAAGACAACAAGAAAAGAAGCCTGAAAGAACTTCCGACCCAACCGGCTTTTGCGTGCTATTCCTTCAGCCCTGGTTCAGGGCTAGTTTAAATAAAGCAGACGCCCGAGGCTTACGTAGTGAAAAAGGGCTGACGCGGCTCTTCTCCTCAACCTGTTCAATTGGTGCTAGCTATAGAACGCACTTTTTCTATGCTTTATTTACTTACTATACTATAGAGGCGGAGTTCCCCCTCAACAACTTGACCCTACCTACCAACAGACTTTAGTACTACTTACTCTCCAGCCGGTCCTTCTTCGGCCACTTCTTCGAACGATTATGAAAGAGTTGGGAAGGCCTTCTCATAGCCTGTGAATCGGAAGCCCGTCACCATACCAACTCGCTTCAGACTCACTTTCCAGCTCACAATTGAGAAAGTGTTCAACTTCAAAGGTCGAAGAAAGACTTCGAGGAGCAGGGATGATTTGAAATCCTGTATTTTTTTGACACTGAACACCAAGCCAATCTTGTGACTTAAGTACAAGCAAGGCAATGGACTCTATCTTAAAGGTATGGAACTTCTCGACGCAACTCTAAAAATTCCTTAAAAGCCACATCTCTTTTAGCTTATTTTATTTCGAGTTAGCGGTTAGAGGGCCGTCAAGCAGCCTTTCTCTTATATACGATAGCACTGCTGCCACTTCTGAAGCGTTGGACTTCTTTCTGTCGATACCTTGACTTTAGAGAAAGAATAGGGGCGAAGCGGTTGAATTGGCTTCAATCGAAATCGTTCCTTCCTCTCCCTATCGGTCGAGCATCCTTGAACCTCTTCCTCTTATCTTAGATTTTAGGCAAAAGAAGCATATTGGAAAGTTTCCAGTAGAGCGGGAAAGAAGGCTTAGTCTCTTACTTGAAAGAGCTTGTTGGAGGAAATTGATCAATTTCAAGGGAAGAGCCCGGCAAAGTCCGAAAAAAGAGATTGAATACCCGGAATTCGCCGATAAACCCCTCCGAAGTAATTCAATCTTTTCAGCCAGAGGTTCCGAGTCCGTAAGCTACTCTGATTGAACTCGACATCAGTGATTTCGAGCGTTACTGAAAAGCAAGGGCATAAAGGAAAAGACCCTCTAAACTATTTTGTCTTCTTTTGAAGATTCCTTTGGTGGTCACCGGTGGGTTAACGAAAGAAATCTGTCTTGGTGTTCATCACCTGGTTAAACAGGTAGTAAAGTTAGGCCGTCGATCAGGGTGGCTGTATGTTGCACTTTACTGTAAACAAGCATAAACATGCTTTATGCAGTTTTATTCTTCTACTCACCCTAAGAGGTTGACCGAACTATCGGTTCCCATCTCTCTCACGAGGACGGGACTCCCAAGGATCATTCCCCGTTTCACCGTAAGGTGATCCGTAGGCGTGATGATCGAGCAGATATAGTAGTAAAGTTGTATCTTTCTTTACTATAGCAAAAATCAAAAAATTGGCTTCAAAAGTGGATAGATCAACTTTCTCTTCTATCTCTACTCCCCCTTCTAATGTGAAGGCCTTGGCTACCGATGCTGCGAATTCTTTTGATTTATTCAAAGAATTACTGATTAGTATGTTCCGTCTATCTGACGTATTCCTTTGCTACAAGGAATTACTTGGGATCCGACCTGGAAGGCCACACCATAACAGATGAAGCCTATCCGATTGAAGGGCTCTCGTCGTAAGAAAGGAGTGAAATCTGTCTTCCGAGCCTTCCCCTTTGAAATCCATTCTTGGTTTCAACTTGCTGAGTCTCGGAATCAGTTCCGTGGACGTCAACAAGCTAATTGGTTAGGCGCGTTGTGGTTTCCTTGGACTTTGTATTGTTTTGACCCTAACAACGAACTCATCTCGCAGATAGGTTGTTCTGCATTTGAGGAAGCTGTTAGAGTCGGACATCAAAGTCCAGAGTTTGCTGAGGTTATGCCCAGCCTCGGCCGACTAGGTCAGTCTATAGAGGGTGGGGGGAAGCGTAGGATATTTGCCAGTTGTAACTGGGTTATCCCGCGTGTTTTACATCCCCTTCCAAAGTGGTGTATGACGGTTCTGTCGACACTCCCTATGGATGGGACTTTCAACCAAACCGCTCCGGTGGAACGGTTGGCAGGCTCATCTATAACGTATTCTGTAGATCTTTTTGAAAGCAACCTATCTTATAGCCTTCGTGCCCAATACCTATTGGTCACTTCACTTCTCTTTCAGACAGGGAAGACGTAGTGCAGTGTGAGTTAGAAAGAAGAAGAAGAAAAATGACACTACCTAAGCGAGAAGAGACAGCTTGAATATTGGTGAAGTCAAGGCAAAGGAAATGGGCTCTTACACTATATAGACTGATTCCTTAATGTTCCCTACATCTCATGCACTCTTATAGAAAATAATACAGTCATCTTAAACTCCGGCTATAGTACTAGCATCTGCTTTCAAAGATTGCTCTCTGAACCGGAAATGGAGATCTTGGAGCGCACTGTTCTCCGTAATTGGATGCAACAATGGCTTCAATGGTTGAAGTGGTACACTACTGTAGCTGAGAATCCATATACTCGGCTCCTCACGCTCTTAGATTACCTGTATAAACCTCCAGGTATCGCCGGAATACGGACCCTACATTGGTCCGCTTCGGCTTACTTTGGAAGTGCTATGATTGGGCGTCTCAAGAACTCAAGGTAAAGCCATTAATATTGGCTCCCTTGTTTGTGTGAGGGAGGAATGTCACAAAATGATTCTAAAGGGCCTGGTGAGGTAGCTCCTTGCCAGGTTGACGACTAGGCCTATAAGACCGTAGAAGAGGAGAAGACGGAAGATCAATGGTTGCTGCTTCTCGTCTGCTGCGTCTGCTAGTCCACTAGCTATTCCAACTACGGCTAGCTGCTAGGAGAGGAACTCAAACTACTAGCTCGTACAAATAAGAAAAGCAGTTAGGAAGCCTTATGGAACTACCAGCACATTAAGGGAGAAAGTCTTATTCCTAGAGGTCAAACTCTCATCACCGGAAAAACAAGAAATGAGGGATATAATACCATTCTGACCTGTCCTTCCTTCCCAAACCAGCTAGCTACTAAAGCATGACGCTACTAGGTAGGACCAACAAAAGCTGCAACCTATTCCTTCTCCGATGCGCTTATCCCATCTTGTTCATGTCCTTCCTTGATAGGGGATAGGATAGGTAGGGAAAAAACCTTGCATTCGTCCTTATCCCTATGGTCAAGCTGTTTCACACCTTAGCACAAGCGCTAAGCGATAATAATACCTTTCTGAACTTGACGTGAATCTTATGCCAGTCATCAAATTGGAAGATGGTGGTGCCCGAGTGTCAATATTTTGGCAGTCCATAGGGAATGCATTTCGAAAGCATCTTTTCGGCGATAAAGGAGCTAATCTTTTAGGTGATAAAGCTACAGAACAAGTCCTCAAACGAAGTGAGGGGAAGCAAGTGAAGAGAGCGGAGCGGGTGAAGAGCACTTTCTGCACTTTTGAACTTCAAGAAGCCAGCGCTTCTCTTGATTAGTGAAATGATAAGGGCACTAGCACGAGATCACTGAAACCTCGATTTCGACTACGGATATTAATCCTATCCTACCCGTCTCATAAGGGCTACGACCAGAATCGAAGTAAGAAAGAGAGTAAGATTAGGATATACATAGTCTATATCTTCTTTTTCCCTAATCTTATTAGCCCAGCAAGGAAAGATATGGCAAAGAACAAGATAACAGTAAAGCCACTTATCTCTTTCATGAGCAAGGGCAGTTGGCGGGGAAGCAAGAAGAAATCCAAGTGGCCAGCTGAAGTGGAATTGGATTATTAGATCCGGCTTATTGTTATTTCGAGCAATGTCTAAGGCAACTCTCCAATCGTGGGAAGACGCTGCAGTTCACCGAGAATGACGAGAGACCTACTCTCTCCCATCCCAGGAATAATTCAATAGAGAGAAGAAGGAGAACCGAAGATATCAAGCTTGGCTGCGCTGCCCATCGCATCGGACTCCCAACGGCTAAGAGCGGGAACCATGATTAGCTTAATGCCTTTCGGCTATAGTACATTAGACTTCTACCGGCTACCGGGAAAAAGATTAGACTAGATCAAAGGACTAGATCGATCAGCAGCCGTAGCTGCAGTAGAAAAAGCAGTAGTTGGAGTTGGTACTTCAACCGGTTCTTTTACAGTCCCACCTTCATAAAGAAGAACTGCCCTGAAGGGTAAGGCAGGTCAAAAGAGTGGGCATCTTTCCTACCTATGGCTAACTCAAAAAATCTTAGAGGGGAGGTTGCTCTGCTCTGGATGCACCGGTCAGAACGGGGAAAGCTGCTCGACGAGCGCCGATGACGGCGGATGGTTGAATCTACTGCGAGTAGCACTAGGCCGTCAGCGGAATATTAGGTAGTACGAGTTGCTATATTTTTCCATCCCCCTTCGGGAATAAACTCTCTTTGACTAATATAGGGTACGTAAAGGGAAAGGCAAGAACACTTGTAGGTTTGCACCTAATGTCTAAAGCAGAAAGGACAAGATTCCTGCTTCTGCTCGGCGAATTCTACTCGGCGAAGCGTAATTATATGCCTCTCTCACCGGCCCAGCTTCCCTAACAACTCCTTCTATCCCAGGTGGCCCATCCTAACATTCAAATAACCAACGAGGGGAACACTCCACGAATGAAGAGGATAATCTCCTATCCTTTTTTCGAGTAGTTTTGGCTATCGATCTAGTAATATAGTCAAAGTCTTGGTTGAATCAAGGTCCGAAATTAGAACACTCAAATAGCAAATAAAATCTTTCGATATAAGGGTCTTAGAGCCCACATCCCCTATAGATTGAAAATCAAATCTAACCCCTTCCGGTTCGAAAGCCAGACCATAATATCGAGCTAGCAGCTTAAGAAGCAAAGGTTTGGACAGTGGTATAGGTGGTGAAAGTGACAACAGATGCTGCAGCCGCTTCAGAACGCACTGATGCTAAATGACGGACAAAGCTACTCCGCTACGGCATAGGAGAAGAGGCCTACGCACGTTGAAGTAGGTGTAACGGCGGAAACACTAGTGAGAGAAAGAAGGCAAGGTAGGTGGTGTTCATGCCCGAGTGGATACTAAAGTGGGTTCAGATGGACAAGAAGAAAGTAGGGCTTGGATCTAGTTTGGTCGGAGTGCCCTAGAGCCGCCCATGTGGTCCGGTAGGTATTTACTGTGCTATCCTATTCATTTCTTGATTCCGTGCATAAATCAGATGGTTGCTTTTTGTTCCCGTCTACTTCCAACTAACTATGCAGCCCTGTTTGAAGCGAAATCGAAAGTTACATGAAACTCGACGCCTAGCTCTTTTTTATTGAAGTTAGGGGCGAGGGTAAGGGTGAAGGATAAGAGGCTATGGCTTTTGAGAAAGAAATTCTGGGGAAGTCGTTCGGATCCAAATCCATAGCCCGTTGGATATCTTTCCCAGTACAATCCAGTGGACCGGGGTCTAAGTACTCTTTTGAAAGGAAAGGGGGGTGGTTGATCGTAAAAAAGCATTAGATGCGAAGGCATAGGTAAAGGTGGAGGGTTGGTGTGGCACGTAAGGCCCAGTTCCGGTTGAAGTATCACCCACAATTGTATTTGATTGAGTTTAGGTAGCGGAGGTGGAGACAGTTGAACCAGAGCCTGTTGATTGAGATCGATATCGAGATTCCGCGAGGACAGAAGCAGGGATAGCAGGAGCTGGAGTCAAGCACGTGAGAAACTACCAGGTCCTTATTGCACCGTTGAGATTCGTACACATTGATGGTCCCAGTGCTCCAGTTCTTGTCGAAGACCCCGGACATGCATGAATCTTTCCAGCTATTTTTTGGAGTCCCCAGTTGGGTTCCCCCTTCAGGTAGCTCCCTACATGTTCTGGCCAGTGTTGGTTCCAGCATTATCAGCTTCAGTTGCAGTTCCAGAGATTGGCTTGGCTCTATTCCGCAGTTGTTTGTGAGCCATCAGTTCGGCCTTCCCTCCATCTAGTTCTTTGCCGTTCTTGGGCTCCTTCTGGTTCAGCAGGGCTTCTGTGGTGACCAAGAAGCAGGAGCTTGAGCTCAACCAGCCATTGATAATCACTTTTGTGGTTCCCAATTGGGATGGAGATTCCGGTCCGGTGTAGGGGACACCTTCTTCATGATCTAGGGGTCAAATGTAGCCTGCGCTAAGCAGGGAGAGCTCCTCTTTGGTTCCATCTGCCCACATTCTTCCCTTCCATCCAGGGGAATTCGGGCTTGATTGTTCCGTGTAGTCGATTCGCTCAGTACCTCCATGAACAGAGTCCATGAGCTCGGGTTACTAGCTCAACATACGCAACGGGTACCAATGCTAGGTTAGAATCCGATACTAAACTCTTAAAGGGAATCGTGGTGGCATACGAATAACCTTATCTTGATACCATTGCAAGTGTAAAGACCAATCCCATCATGGCATGATAGGGCCATAAACGTCAGACGATTAGATAGCACCATAAGACTTCCTTAGCGAATACTAGCGCCATCCTCAGACACTGAAGTCAGTCGGAGATATAGATTCGATACAAGCCCCATAGGGATCATAATCGGGATATCCTCCGTCCAGCCCCGACCCGAGCCACTCCAATCCCGGGAACCTTACCTGAGCTACTAAAATGAAGGAAATCTACTAGCCTTACTTCTTTCATTGATGGGGCTCCATCCCTCTATCCTTCCCTCAGCTAGGTATGGTAAGGACAACCTTGAATCGCAGTTTTCATGCTCATACCAACCTTCATTCAATACGGGTAGGGTGAGAATGAAAGACGAAGGGTAGATAACCCCTAAGATAAAGCAGTCAACATCCACCCTAATTCTATCTTATTCCGGGTGGGAAAAAAGAGAAGTTTGCCATCAACCCATTGACAAGATCAAACATCGGATCACTACTCATCAGCGCTGGCCGGGTTCAATTCCTGCTTGCCTTTCATTTTCAATTGTTAGAGTAGTCTCGAGCCGCGCTCTTCTGCCATGCGAAGGGAAGATCGGATTGAATGGCTAGCGAACTCAACCCTTGCGGCAAGAAAAGGACCCAATAGCTCATAGCCCGGGTGTGGCTCCCCTTTATTACTTCTCTTACTTATTATTTAGTGGCCCGGCCCCCTTTGGTCCGAAATAGCCGTACGCACTCCTCCATATCCCACTCTGGAGGGAGGGCCCAAGAATCCTATATTTTTTGTTGAGTGGAAGTAGGAATGGAGTGGCTCATGCCAGACCTGAGAGATCATCCTACTTATCAGCTAGTTATCGGCTAGCTCAATCGCAAATCGGGCATCCCATGATATATTCAGCCGGCTTGTTAGCTCAGCTTGTCTCCCTCGGGACTCGCCATTCTCGCTTATATAGGATTCCATTTCGTCTCCACAGGTTAGCCTGTCTGCCTGCAAGGCCCAATCGAAGCAGATTGTCCCCGACCTTACGGGTTCCGGATAGCGCCCCTTCACTTGTAGTTTCGCTACTCTAGGACATCAACACCAACTCAGGCTCCAGCCCTAACTTCAGCTTTAGATTAAACTTCAAATTAGGTACCAGCCTTGGCCTAGGCCTAAATCAAGCTATCGCTTTCCTCTTTCTTCTAGGGTTGTTCTCCAGACCAGGAGGCTGAACCCCGTCTCTGTAGGCAGCGATGAGCCTGCAAGTATAATAAACAGCGGAGCGGAGACATATGTTGTTGTTTCAGCAAATTACAATTATGAAACCATAGCTTAGAAGAAGAGGATTTCCGCCCTTTCAAGCAAGGTAGGTAAATATGGATGATATACTACAGAATTCGGATCAGCTCAGGCTCCGAAAGATAATATGAATATCCAGAAGTGAGAAATGGTGATCTTCCATATCTACTCGATAAAACGACTAGAAAATGGTGAGATCATTAGCGAGATCTAAGAGTGCGAGGGGGGTCGAAACAAGAAAACAGTAGCTAACGGGGGCTGCGTCAGGCGAGGGCATCGAAGTTCAGTCTCAAAGGCCAGCGCAGCGTTTTAGCTGGTTCCTTGTTATAGCAAAATAGTAGCGCCAAGGTGAATCTCTTTCCGCGGTTCTTACACCTGTGCCTACACGTAGGATAGCCAATGGATCATAAGTTCTTCCTACTAGGTTGAATGTATTATAGATAGAATGCAGGACTTCTTAAGGAAACTTTTTTGCAATAGTTTAATAGGCATTTACACGACGCTTAGAAAGTACACTCCTTGAAGTGGTCACCGGCAGCTAAGCAGCACGAGTAAAGAACTCTGGTTCAAAAGACGAAGGGGAGAAGCAGAAAAGCAACTTGATTTAGCCGAAGGTGAATCAGAGCAGGGAATAGTGGAAAGCAAGAATCGGGTACGGCGGGGGGAACGGGTCCTGGACCTGGAATGTCGGTTTCACGTTAGTAGGGGGTCGGTTTTAGCACTTACGAATAGCCCCCGTTAGCTTCTCTACTGGAATAGAAACGAATGGATTCGCACTAAAAGCTGGATCTATCTCTTCCCCCGAGTCGTGCCTCACCAAAACTAGTTATTTTTTTTACAGTCGTGACATCGCTCCGCCAGACCCAGTGTGGACCAGGAGGGCAGTGACACTTGTCGTTCAAGATAAAGGGGAACGATCCGCTTTGCGAACCGCCACCGTTGACAAGTCTCCTTAACGAAACAGAAAGGGTCACCGAGAGGCCGAGCGCGAGCTTCGTCCAGAGCTTGACCAGTGGATGGTTGAGTGCGCAAGAAAGAAACTAAAGCAAGAACCAGACCTATGCTCTTCCTGTTCTGGTTACCCGTCGATCTTTCTGCCCTTTCTTAATTCTTAATAAGAAGCATTCTTATCCCTGCCTACTATCTTCCGAAAAGACAAAGCCACCCGCACTTGCCTACCCGACTAGCCCGGAAAGCAATTCTCTCTTCGACCTTCCTCTAACCTAAAATAGTCGTACCGCTCTCCTGAAAGAGATAGATTTCTTGATTCTCTAAGCTCGCTAAACGCCCTATAAACGCTCGAAACATAAGGAGTTTTTTCTAAGCTAAGCCGCTGGAACGACTACCAAAACTGGAGATGTATTCTCTGATCCACCGACCGATAACTGAACTAGCTTGACTTAACTATCCCGAGTGCCCCCTACTTAAGAATCCAAAGGTGACCTTTAGAGCTAAACTGCCCAAAAGCCTACTCAAACAAAGAAAGAGCGAATAACCTAACTTGCTTCACTTACAAAGCAGGACTTGAAAGAGGAACTTTCTCCAAAGTCGAGTCGCCCAAGAGTACTGAACTTACCGCGCCGCCGGCACAAGAAGGAAAGATTCCTCCCAAAAAGAAGAGACGCGCATCGCACGCATTCCGGAAAGAGGGATTTATCTTCGACTCCTTTCCACTAAAAAGCTTGACTTTACTCTCGCTTTCTATACTATATAAGAGTTGCACCAGAAAGAGGGATTTTTTCTCTAAGCAAAGCCACCTGACCATCAAACAACAAGAGAGTGTAGCTCTTTTGAAGAAGTTAAGGGCTTGAAACTGACTACTGCCTTTCACTTTCAGGTTGTTACAAATCTGAAATACAGGAGAAAAAGGGTTGTTTCTTAGTGAGATTCTATAAGCTCAGAATGAAATCGCTTGGCTTGACTTAACTAACACTTTCCAAAGAAGAAAAACTCGATATCGATATAGTATTGATCCGATCGTACCTACCTACTTACGAGAAGGAGGGAACGAAATAGGACTGAGGAGTGGAGCTAGCGGATCTGCCGTAGGGTAGGGGCTCTCCGGAACTCCTGATCCGGTGTTGGAGACGAGTGGCTTGCTTTCATTCTTTCTTTCCTCATTTTTAATGCTTGGGCGGGCAAGCAGAAATAGGCTTTTTTGGCTGGGGCATAGTCACAGTCAGAATCGACACGGAAAAAGCCTTTAGTCAATCATTAATTAGTAGGCTGACTTTACGGATGGCCTTATGTCTAGAGGGATCCGATCGAAGTCCACGGACAATGACAAGAACGAAAAGAAAAAAGTCGACGTCAAGCCCTATCTAAGTAAAGCTACGGCAGTCCCGTGGGAACCAGATACCACCATTCATTCTGATCTAGTTGTTCGAGTATTTCTTCTGCTAATGGGCTGAAGGTTTGGAACCCTACCTTTCACTAAAAAGTACCACCACTTATGATCACTATTGGATAATGTGAAAGCCATGAAAGAGGAAGTGGAATTCGGCCGGTAGCTTCGAAAAGAATTTGATTTGCAAAGGAGGCCACCTACCATTATTCGGGTCTCTTTCAAAGATAGAGGTCGGTCAAGAGAAGAGAGAGAGCTCTTAAACTTCGGAAAACCATTTCAGCCAGCACCAAAGAAGATTGCAGCAAGAAGGAAAGGAGAAGAGGTCCTTGATTGAAAATGGGTAAAGAGGTTTCAGCTTGACATTTCCCAAGGTTGGTTCGAATGCCGTTTGGGGAACGAAACCGTCACTAGAAGAGGAAAGTAGGATTTAGATCTCTGGAAGACATTTCAGCAAGCATTAAAGAAGCTGGACTGAGAATCCTCTGTTAGCATCTCAGTTTCAAGTAAGAGAAAGGCAGTTCAGCCCGCTCGAGCATCTGATCATCATTTTTGAAGAGAAGTCCCGATCTCCACCCAGGTGTCCATCCTACACCTAGGCCTCGGTCCAAATCATATATTGACAACTCCCAAGCAAGGAGAAGAGACTCAAAGTCATATTCCTTGCTTCAATTTTTGTGCTCGTCGAATGAAGTTCGTCATCATTGGAGGAGAAGCCTGCTCTCCACCGGGGTGATCATTGTAGGCCTTAACCGAAGTCATATCTGTTTAAAGAATTCAAGCAAGACTTGAACTTCGGAAAATTTGGAAGCAAGCATTGGAAGCACTGAAGGAAGAATTCTTTCAAGTATAAGGGAAGCAGAAAAGGAAGAGATATCCAAATCTTCTGATATATTGAGGATGCTGCAGCAGTTTGGTTTCACCTCTAGATGGTGTGAGTGGATCAGAGCTTGTGTATCCACGATTTCATACTTTTTCTTATCTACTTGCCTCCCCTATGGTGACTTTCAGGGGACTAGAGAGACTAGACAAGGAGATCCTCTTTCTCCATACCGATTCATCTGGATGGCGGACTCCCCTGGTAGGCTTATTGATTAGGGAGCTGCTTCGGGACTTTACTCCAGTTTCCATCTCTCACAATCCATGCCTGCCACTTTTTTTGGGCTGCCATTATTCACTGGGCGGTGCTCTAAAGCTCTTTGGGAGCTGGTGTTGAAGTGTACTAGGCTTTTGTTAGCCTGGGTCCATTTGTTCTCATTTGCAGGTCAGATCTAACTACTGAGATCCTGTCTCCATAGCCTTCAAATTGACTTCCTTTCGCTGTTTTGGATTCCCGTTGGTTGTTTGGAAGCTATTCAAAGAGATTTCTTATGGAATGGCCAAGACCTTGGATCTTGCATGCACTTAATGCGGTGGGAAGCAGTTTTCCGGTCAATTCTTCTTGGGTTGGGATGCAAAATTCCATTACCTTAACCGCTTGTCAAATGGGCTTGGAGATTTGTGATGCAACTAGAGCCGGCGTGGGCTAGGCATAAAAGAGCTAAGTCTCTTCCGCAGGGGCAGTTCTTCACGTCCATTAGCGTTCTTTGCCTCTAGGTTCATCCATTTGTAACCCCTGGGTTGCTATCGGACATCACCTAAGGCAGGGGATTAGTATTATAGTTCGTAATGGCCAGGCGGGTTTTATACGGATTCTTGGGCCTATCCCTGGGCCTCCTGATTTCCTTTGCTGCTTTAGGACTCTCCTTATCCTGATTGATGATATCAAGTTGAAGAATGCTTTTCTTGGCGCTTACTTCAATACTAAGAAAGAAGAACCCGAACACGACTTTTTCTTTAGTTAAAACCTGCACGCTTTCCTCGGTTGGAGATAGGAGAGACCGGCTCGGAGGTATCCGAGAACGAACTGCCAGCTGCAGCAGTCTCGTCTTCTTGCTTTGGAGGGCAGGACGAGAACCTCGTTACTACCTTTTCTTAATAGATAGAGGTTTGTGGACCCTTTATCTCAACAACGCCCAGTACAGGGAACTGATCTATTAAACCTAGCTCACGAGAAAGAAGAACCAGGGGAATCTCTCCACCTAGGAAATGCGGCATGAAGCACGGGCGAGCAGCCTACCTGCAGGAACTAAGAGGCAATTAAGGGAAATCCCCAATCCCCTTGACTCGGAATGAAGGGAAAGACTGATCATGGATAAGAAGCGAAGACAAGCCCTAACAGCCAATTCTTTCTCCTTTTCCGAGGAAGCATGGTCAAGGTCAAGTGCCAAAGACTTTGACTTACTTTCAGGATGGAATTAAAGAAAGAAGACGGGCGTTAGCCAATGGCTTGACCGGTGGGTGCTCCCAGTCCAACTGGTATTTTCCTTATGACTCCGACTGTGGGTTTACCTGAGATTAGACCGATTCTCCTCCTGCTGCTCAACCAGCTCGGTCTGACCTGACTTTGACCGCTTCCTGATCGCTGGTCAATGAAAACCCCAGATCCTTAGCCCTATCCTTTGCTGGCTGGTTTTCCCACAGGGACTACTCCTTGCTCTTTTCTTTATTGTTGGATGGGGAAGAATAAGGTGTTACTGTCTCTGGGCAGCGAAACCTACGATTGAAGGTCTTTAAGTTTTGAAGCATACAAGATGAAAAGAGAGCCGTTTGGTAATCTTAAAAAATCGGTGTTAAAACAGTTGCTTTTTCAGACCAAAAATAAGTGCTTTAATGCGTGGACCGTAAGCCCCTACTCCTAATAAGTTGCGGAGTTCAGTCCCTTCCAATATGAGTGTAAGACTTGCATCACATTACCTCCTGTGCTAAAAAAAAGCAGCTAACTGAGAATGCCAGCTGATATAGGACTACCCTTGCTTGAAAGGCGTAATCCCTTAATCGATTTTTTTGTAAAAGAGATCCCCCTTCCCTTTCCAGTGTCACTAAACCGGTCTGGTATTCCTAGATGCATTCCTTCTTTTCATCGAAAGATGATATATCATCCGATATATCGAAGGCCGTCAAGGCTTGCTTACTTGTTAGAGTAGAGTAAGTAGAACCGTTTCTGGCACCGGAAACTCTGTTTCTTTTAAGCGAGTCGTCGATTCGCGGAGGGAATCAGATTACGAAGTCTAATTCACCAAAAACCAATCCGGCACCTTGTACTGGTTTTGTTGACTCACTTTGAGTAAGCCGACTGACTAGTAGCGTACTGGACAAGGCTAGGTAAGCGGCCACCTGGTAATATCGCAGCAGCTCTTCCAATTGACAAGATCCCACCTCGGAATCTCTAGGGTCGGATACACAGTGGTTACGGGACGACGTTGAGGAACTACTCTGACAAGATCTGAACACAGTGATTTCGAACATCACCTACGATAATTGGACTTCCATTTCCTCTCTCTCTCTTTTCTCTTCTAGTCCTGATGAGATAAGATAATGGAATATAGGGACGGGTTGTTCTTTTTACTGACTGAACTCACTACCTCGAGAGCTCAGAGGAAAGTTAGCTTTAAGTTAATCGAAGCTACCGGCTCTTCCACTGACTCGTCCACTGCCAAGCTACAGGAAGGGACTTTATTCTTCATTGCCCTAGCTTCGGAATCATCTCAATCTTTATCTGCTTCACCAGCTTCTGGTTCGTCACTGAAAATTGGAATAGAATTTCTCTACGGTTGTACTTTCTTTCTTCTTTCTACTTTCATTGCAGTGTACAAAATCGATAACAGGATATGATCTTAACTTCAAGCTATAAGTAAAGTACATGTTTTTGACCTACTCAAAATTGATTTACCTAGTTTTGCCAAGGGCCATATCCCCTCACTGTCTTGTACAACTCCTGTCAGTTGCTTTCGAAAAGTGTATTACTGTTGTTTGTTGAATCCTGAAGAAAGAGAAAGTACTACTTCTATTTTTCATGCTGCTGGTATTCGCTATGCAACGTCTTCTTTTTTTATTATCTGCATCTAAAAGATTATTCTTAATTAAGAATTAGTCTTTTTTCAATTAGCAGTCGAGTTCCGATCAGCTAATTACTGTGAAATCGAATTCAAATTGATGTGGCACCTATCCAAAGTGGGGTAATAGGTTGGTGTTTAACGTTCTTTTGATCTCGAATTTTCTTTGATTAAAAAAGGTCTTCAGTCATGGTCTTGTTCCGCCTTTGATCCTTCGCCCTGGCTCTGGTTCCCACGCCGTGGATCCTCTCTCGGTTAGGGCCTCCCCCACTCTCGCTCTCTTTGCTGCGAATTCCCGGATGGGCATCTTCTTATCGAGTCTCCTCGGTCTTTTCTTCTTCCTTGACTTTTGACGCTCCTGACCCCTAATAAAGTCCTTCTTTTCTTTATTGTTTTCTTGGGGCACGAACAAGAACAAATCTTTTCCATTTCTTCTTGCCTCACCTTTCTTTTTTACTTGAGTGTGACTTGGGGACTTTTTTTTAGTCCTACCAATCGATTATGCCTTCGCACTTAATTCGGTAAGCAATCGGCCTCTCATTCCAATCCGTTCAGTACTGGAGTACGTCTCGTAGTCAATTTCTTAGTTGAGTATATCGGAAAACGCTTTTCATTAGCTTGACATGTAGTCCTTCGGGGAGGTTTGCCTTTTATGAAACCCCGTAGACAGTACCCGCATAAAGTGCTTACAAGAAGACGATTTTTTACTTGATTCAGTGATTTCAGTTGCAAAAGTGCCTGTGTCACGAGGGTTATGAAGCCTCTTTCTTTTCAGCCAGTCATCCATTATACTAGTATAAGCCTTTCAGCCATTCTAATAATCCCTAGTCCGTCTAAGCCAGTCTTTCAGCATTTCTCTTTACCGGGGGGGACTGGTCTTTGGTATACCCATTGGCCTTGCGCTTTCTCTCTGGATTCGCTTCAATCTTTTCATTCTTCGATTCGTTCGAAGTGAAGGGAAGGGGGAGGTTTTAGATGACGCATCCTTCCCGTAAGGCTTAGTCGCGGAAGGGGCATTTCCTTTTTCCGGAGTTCTTGTCTTTTCTGACCGAGCAACTACTGATTTTTCTTTCTTCTTTCAGGTGGTGAAGTGCTGTTGAAGGAGATCGAGTCTTTTCCTGGTCTAGCCCCATGCTCTCTTTTCAAAGTAGTAAGCGCAGGTTTGATCTGTCGATGTAGTAATCCTTTTTTCGTCTAGTCCGTAATCATAACTATATAGCAGGCTTGTTTTTTTGCCGCTATTACGCTATCCTTCAAATCGGAGAAGTTTCAACAGCTGCCCCTATAAAAAGCAAAAAAGTTTGAAATGAAGTCCTTGTCTTTTCTTTACCCTAGCCTTAACTTCTTCTAAGGTTGACTGCTTTTCTTCTGCTTCAGAATCAATGGGAAAAGGAATTGAACTGGCTTCAAATCTCAAATAAAAGAGCGCCGGTCCTTTACCTTTGACCTATCCCTCTTATCCATAGCTTGCTTGAAAGACTACTTATTTTGCTAAAGAACTAGCTTGCCCATTGGCTGGGAGATTATATAGCTATTTAGACTAAGGGGAGAGCTGGTCTTACTGTTAGACACGATAACAATAGGAGACACCTTATCCACAGCCGGAATTTTGGAAGAGTAGTACCGATAGCCGGCTTACGAATTGGACCTTTATTATTCTTAGTCCTCTTATGACTCTTATACAAGCTAGCTCTCTTATGCGCTTGCCTCGGATTACTGGTAATGTTATTTAGGCCCTTCTTACTTAGCACTGTCAGATCTTTGTTTTGAATGATAAGAATAGCCTTAAAAGACAACTCACTCTTATCCCCCTATTATACGAACTGCTAGTCTTTGACGCCTGTTAGTTATTTAGTTATTATGCGCAGTAAAAAGGGGAGCTTAATAAAGACCCCTTTAACACTTAAATAGCATGTTAGCTCGCTAGTAGTACTTCATATATAGCCGGGACTTATGAAAGACATAGACGGAAACTCGAAAGTGGGAATAGCCCCTAAGAAAGATAACTCCCATTCGATGCCAGAACCGGATGGCCTTATGCAATTGGATAGACTGTAAGAGATTCTCCTTTTACTGGACATGCTTGCACTTCAACTAATTCCCCAGCTGCCCTAACCTTTTCTTTCTTATGACTTTAACAGAAACTAAACTTGAGCCCTTGCTGCCTTTTACCTAATAAAAAAAAGGAAGAGACGATCAACCTAACAGAGCTCCAAACTCGGGTAAGGAAATCGGATAGCAAGGAGATGCTGATGCCAACTTCGACTTTCACTCATAGGAGAAAAAGGGGCACTAACAAGGATGAGGCTAAGCTTCCTCCCAAAGCAAAAATAAAAAGAATAGGTAGGATTCGATCCAAGGACCTAACTTCAGTGTCCACAACCGGGGTTTTCCAGACCACCCTTGCATGTTCACGCGTATATCCGATAGGATGCTTCATATTACAACGATTTGCCATAAGCCTAATTTCCCATAAAAGGCGTTCGTTCCTGACATTAGAAAAAAAACTCTCATTTCGCGAGGGCGGAAAAGATCCTGCGTTAAGAAAAAAGAAACCTCTTCGAGATTGAGACTGGGTTGGATAGACTCTTGGATAAGACGAGTCTCTTTCTCGTTACGTACACTGAATCAATGACGTTAGGACCCAATGTACACCTTATTCTATAATAAAAGAACCCGATTAAGAGCCAAATCGAAAAAAAAGGTAATGGGAAGGGGGCTCTTTTTCAAAAGCGGATGGAATGATCTAAATTAATTCAAGCGCAAAGCAGTCTTACACAGATCTAATAATCCATTAGAAAGTGGATCTCTCTTATACGAAACCTTAGTAGAAGGAAAGAGGTAACAAGACGAAAGGTTAGGCTTATAAGAGAGGGATAGGAGTATCCAGGCAGAGTGACTCCAGGGACGTAACTCTCACCTTCGATACTATATCGGGGAAGACCGCATAAAAGAAGCACAGTATCGCCCAGAAGCTTATGGTCTGATCGATGGGTTTTAGTATGGATTGAGGATTTCCGGAATCGCGTGTTAAGCACGAGTCGAAATTGAAGCGGAGGATTACTTTAAGGCAATTGTTGGTAACTATTGATTTAAGCTTAACTCCTAGTAGTGCACTCAATAGCCGGCGTTTGGCTTCAAAACTCCAACTCTTTAATTGTTTAGAGGCGCGTAGCGGAATCGGATAAGATAAATGGATGTTATTAGCTTATGGAATTGATTTAAGTTAAGTTCAAACTAAGCTCACAGCAGTGAGGATCGAATGTTTACTAAGATTTTTCATCCAGCATTCAGAACCCGCCTAAAGAAAGTGTTCCCTCTCTGCTTTCATGCTCCGCATTCAATGCGCACAGTTCTTTTCTTTTTCTTTTCTAATGGCGTCAGCTTCTGTCTCTGTTCTTCTATAGTGGTCACTGCTTGTCCTAATCGAATGTGAGACCTCATCAATGCGGATAGGAACGGATCAGATTAAGAGTAGTCCATTCTCTTCAACCATTCATAGTGTTCGCTCCTGGCCTCTTCGCCACTCTTCTTTCTAATGGCTGCTATTGCTTTCCTTCCTCTTCTATAATGGCAGGAAGGTCAGTTCACAGGCCAACAGAAGCCTTGTACTATGAAGAATCTCAGTTCCGCACCTGTCTTAGGGTATGATATGAAGAGTCCTAATAGGTGAATGCCCGAGTCAGGAAAGCAAAAGGAGGGCAGAGAAAGGGGCGTTCACTTACTGTTTGCTTGCATGTTGGGGAAGGCTCTTGAATGAAGAGACTTTTTGAAGTATAGCTCTACTAAAGTAGTCGGCCTAACCTTCGGTTCCCGTAACCAAGTTTTTTTCTCACTCCTTATGTACTTTTTCTTACTTCATCCATACTTTTTTCTTTTTTTCAGTGTAGGGCAAAGAGCGCTCTCTTCTCTACTTGAACTTCTAACTAAAGGCGAACAGCCGGCATTGCAAGCAAATATCAAGCCCCCGCCCGTTTGAAGTCGTTGCGAGCCGGAAAGCGTACCGGCAGTTTGAGTCGCGAAAGGGCCGCTCACTAAATTTCTTATTTAGAAAATAGAAAAGAAAAAGATTCTTTATCTATCTATAAACAATTCAAAAAGAAAATGGATTTTCCAATTCTTCATTCCTGGGAAGCGGAAGAAGCAGATAGAGCAAAGGCCTTCTCTTTCCGTCCGCTCTTCCCGAAGTGAGAGAATTGCATGTAAAGATCCGTAAGGGCTTATAGTTTAATTGGTTGAAACGTACCGCTCATAACGGTAATATTGTAGGTTCGAGCCCTACTAAGCCTACTACCCTCTTCTCTTCACCCCTTCTTTATCGCGTTTCAAAGCGTATGTACCAGATTTCCTCTTCCCCAAAGGAAATCTCACCCGTTCTGAGCCTCCCCCCTCGTCTGCGAGCTACACTGGTGGGTTCTTTCTTTGTGATGGAGGAAGAGGAAGGAACAACTAAGTCTCAATCATAGCGGTTCAGCTAACCCATAAGGGATCTTATCCCCTGCGCCAAAACGAGGTTGGATGCGAGATTCGGTGATTTAGAAAGAAGCAAATGGCCCAGCTCAAGGCGATCAGTAAATAGAATAGCCGAATTCCCGGGATCGAGCCGGCTCAAGAGAAGCAAAGGAAAGAGAAGAGGTGCGTAACCTTTTTTTTCAGCGTTAAGTTCAATCATTCCGCATTCACTCGCCAGGAATAGGGCAGACGGAGAAGGCGTAACTAGGATTGGTAGGACTAAAAAAAGGTAAGGGATGAAGAAAAAGTCAATACCCAGAAAGCTCAGCAAGGAGAAGAATGAATGCCTCAGGGGTCATGACAGATTGAAGGTTTGAAGGAAGAAGAGGCGCTAGTCCTTTCTGTTGCCGATGTTGCTGCTCGTCAGTTGGTAGTTGGGACCAAGAATTGCTTGAGTTGAAGAAGTTTCATTTTGAAGAGCCGGCATTTCCACAGTTGTTTGAAGGGCTAAACGAAAGGGGAAAAGATCCCACACCCCGCGTAAATGCTTTTTGCTCACCCGGTTATAGGCCAAGGCAATAAAGACTAGGCGAAAGGCAATCGGCTTTGTTCCTTTCTCGTGTTGAAGAAGCAAATGTGGCACACTGGGTGCTATCATATGGTTAGGCTGCTTTCTTTCCTCGTTCAAAGCCCGCTGACGCTAGTTCGATTTTCACACCGAATCGTTTGAGTGATAAAGAAGCCCCAGAAGCGATAGGAAAAAGAAAAAGACGCACATGGGGAAGGTGACGAAGGTTGAGCCAAGCAAAGAGGAGCGGAAAGAACGAACAGCTTATGATATCACCCTCGGGGAAGAATTAGGCCCAAAAGAAGGAACTGGAAACTCCCCCTTAGATTAAGGCGAGCGAAGGGACTGACCTTCTTTTCTTGGATCACGGATCACGATTAGTCATGGTGCAGATTGATGTCACTAAGCCCCATCTGCTTTCCATTTTAGCTCTACTAAGAAGAGGGTGACGTCCCTCCCATAGCATAGCAGCCATCCATCGTCTTATGTTGGTTTCATGCTTTTTTGCGTTCGGCCGTGACGCCCGCTTTCGATTCTTTCTCCCTTCTTCTATTGTTTGCAGCCGGCTTCCATCTTCTTTTTTCTCATATTTCTTTCCTGCTATTCAATCATCCTCCCAACCAATTTGAAACCGGGAAAACGCCGATTTGGATGCCAGTTTAGGAAATCCAGTAGACTTGCAACCAAAGGGGAAAATCAAACTTCTTTCTTCTTGCCCCCGGTAGGATGATATTGAATGTGACTCTGTAGACCTTTCAGCACGGTCTTCTACGACCTCCCCGATAGAATTGAACACTCATTTCTGAGTGGCTAGCTTTCCGGATTCTGTGCTTGATATTCCGAATATGGCATACCAACCATTCACTTACTTACTGGAATGAAATGAGGGAAAAGAAATGGGATCGACTATCGTAGGTAACGTTTGAAATCACTGATGTCCAGTTCAATCGGAGTAGCTTACGTCCTCGGAACCTCTGAATCTATGTTCCGAAGCAAGCCAGCTGGTTCGTTTACCGTAACTTTTCTTTAGGGGGTAGGACGTTAGGCAAAAGGGGAATTGGGTTCAAATCAAATAGGTCCCTGGCCGCTTTATTCCCCACAATCACACGGACTTGGAACATGATGCTCACTACAAATCTGATCAACAATGCTTTCTCTAACAACCTTAACAATCAACCCTAAATCTGGGGAGCAAAGAGGTCTATATCATACTCATTTATACGCGCAAGGTGCGGCATCAGCCGGAACGCGGCCCTCAAACAAACAAAGATAGGCGTGTCAGGAAAGAATGTGAAGTCACCCCTATTTCGCTGTCCAGGGAGAAAAAAACTAATAACCTAAAAAATGCGTGACGTTTGGGAAGCATGAGCCCCGTACCGACTCATTGGGATCCTAAGCATACAGACCGTCAGGATGGTTGTCATACCGTCCACTGTCGTCACTTCAACTTGGCATTGGACTCAAGCCGGCTTCGTTTGATTGACCGTTCGAAGTCTTATCCGGTACAACTAATCAGAACCACCAGGCAACGTGAATCTCACTCTATCATAAACAGCCAAAAAGCTGCTAAGCGCAACCTCACGGGCCGTCCCCTCCGCCTTCTTCTCCTTCGACTACCTCTCCTCTATTTTCAAGGTAAAGGCCCACCAGAAGGAGGCGGGTGCTTTCATGAATGAATGTGGTAAACCAATCAATCTTTTCTTTCCATATCGGGGACAGGGAAGCAGCCCAGCTAACTCGATTTCAATAAGAAAAGAGAGGGCGCTCTTCGTCTATGGAGCTCCTCGCTCTCCCTCTCGATTTTCAAAAGTAACAAAAAATTAACGGCACCGAGAGTGAATGAACTACCCGGGTAGAAAGGTTCTATAGAGCTCTATAGAAAGGAAAGGCTTCGTTTATCCGCTCATAATGATTGTAGAGTATTTTCGGGTTGGAGGTCTAATAGTAGTCACATCAAGTCCTCCCCCTCTTACTCAGGATAGCTAGCGAGAGGAATAATCAACATTATCCATGAAAGAATTGAAGAATGAATAAAATCTTATCTAAGGTAAGAAGGATAGAGAGCCTGTAGCCTGCGTTTTCAGATATGAGTGAGTCAGCGCTTTTTCTGCTATGAATGAATGACCTATATATTGATTTTCAAGCTTGAAAAACAAACTTTCTATCGCTTTCTTCTATGAGAAGGTTCTTCCGTAATAACTTTCAAGAAGACATCCATTCTTCTTTCATTCTTTTGAAAAGCCTTTCTTTTCATCATTGAAATCTGCCATTCATTCACAGAGCTACTTTATCGATGCGTTAAGCATAGTTTCTATGTCTCCAAAGATGAGACTATTAAAACATAAATCTTCCAACTCTCACCTGCAACTCCTAACTGTCCATCGATTGTTAGTTCTCTTGAGACTTCTGTTACATCCCTTTTTTCAGTCTTAAGGGTAGATAGCGCTATAGGCTAACGATAAGATTAAAGGGCCTTCTATTTAGTCGATGCTTTTTTTTCCTTTGATGGAGCAAGCGGAGGCTCGAAGGCTTTATGGCGCGCTTTCCGTTTTCTCGCTTGGCTGCTTCCTTCGATAAAAAGCTTATTCAACAATTGATTTAGAAGACGGATTAAGAAGAAGATAAAGCCTTCAACTCTGAAAAGACTCATTTGATGCAGCGTATTCTCCGATCGGGGAATCAGCTGTGCATGAAGGAATGAAGTCAAAGGCTACGAAGTAGTAAGATGAAGGGCTCCGCTTTGTAAGAGTACCATAAACTCAAGCTAGCGGCACCTCCTGCACCTCTTTCAATCTGCTGCCTTCGTCCCCTGCCAAGGAATAGAGTAAAGGGACTTCCTCTTCCTCTCCAGAGCCCCGACCAGTGAAGACTGAAATTCATACCCCTGTGTGAGCTAGTTAGACTAGCAAAAAGCTGTGTCATGTCCGTTCTCGTTACACATATGATATGGTACCTATTTATCCTGAGATCTCTTTTGCTACTGGTGCAATCACCTCTCACGAGGTTGAAGCTGAGCCAAAATCAGTCCCACTAACCTGGCCAATCTCTCGGGTGCTACTTAGAATAGAAATAGTCAGAAACGAAAAAGAGAATGTTATAGCGCTGCGAAAGAAGGACATTCTGATCGACCCGATTGGCTCTCGTTCTGGTTTGGCAGAAAGGTGAAAAGCACGTCATCTTTCTTCTCGGACTTTTTCAACAAAACAATCGACACAAAACCAATATCTCAACATCTTCTCAGCTTTACCAGACAGGTCTTTTTGTATCCGGTGTGGAGTGCGTCGAAGTAGGAACATAGCAGGCAATCTCCTTTCTGAAGGGAGAAGACCAGCGGACAGTAACGTACCGGCATTCAGACGCCCTACATCCGCAATCACAGCCGTGAAGTCGTAAGTCGAAGCTCTCTCTGTAAACTCGGCAGGATGAAATCATTACACATACCCTACTTTATACAGGAGCTCGGGCATTTCAGAGTGGGGAAAAAAGCTATAAAAAGCATCCTCACAGGCTGTGTCATCTGCTAAGGGAAGAGTGAGACGTCAGTCATATAATATAAGACGAATATAGTTCGAAAGAACACGCCTGCTTTTTGTTCGTAGGATAACTGAAGCCGCTGCCTTCCTGTTCCTGGGCGCTGCTTTAGTTTGAAGGACTAGAACTCCTTCTGCCGGTCAAGTTCATGGGAAAGAGTCCAATTCCCCTAGTCCTACTCCTGATGGTTATTTCGGATTCTGTGTCTGGGTGCTATCTTCTAACTACTGACTCCTCGGGCATTAACGTTGTCACTTCCTTTATTTGAAAAAAAAGGAATCTGTTCGCTAGGCCCGGTTCACTTGAAATTGAAGTTGGTTGATAAGCAATAGCAAGCCCGAGTTTAATTGCCATTACCTGTCTTTGGTACTAGGGGGGTTGCCCTTCTCCTGCCTCTTACTATACTTGAATCCCTAATAAATGTTAGCAATAAGAAGAATAGGCTGCGTCCGATTCCTCTTCTGCCTTTTTGATTTGCGAGAGCCTTGGATTGCTTTCGGCAAGGAACTTTCTCTCCTAAAGATGGTATTCCAGGCCAGGAAAAAGGAGCGGCTTTGAGATAAGGGTCTTAGAAAGGTAGCAAAAATACAAGCTCTTTTCGCACGTTAATCAATAGTTTAGATACCACCCACGGACATGAGGAAAAATCGGTATACGGTGTTTTAGCTGTTAACAGCAGTAAATCGTTCTTACCCGCGCTGTCTTTTCTGAAAGAACTGTTGCTAGGTCAGAATGAAGCAAATTTGCCTTACTTTGAGGAGTGAGACATGGCATCGAATGCGCTCTTTGTTTCAACAGTTTGTACGAATAGGAACAGAATCCACTACACATGAGTAGGTTGTTCAAGAAGGGCTTAAAGGAACTGACACTTTACTTCAAGCTGGGGAAGGTTTGCTGGAAATCAATCACTAGTATAAGAAAGGCAAAAGAAAAGGCCTTTGCCACGTGAATCAGACTAGGTTTATCTCAGATGCGGGATTACCAATGTCACGATTGGAATTAGGAAAGGAAGCTGTGTTTTATATGAGTAGGAGGTTGAATCAATAGCAATAGTAGACACGCTACGATCTTTGGCTCTTTGCTAGACAAGAGCTGTACTGGAAGCATCGAATAAAAAAGTATTGGTGGAAGTAATTACTTTTGCCATGGTTCTTGTTATAGACTAGGCTGCAAGTGAGAGTTGCGGTTATGAATCATCGATCGTCATTTGCTTCATTCATTCCTATCTCATCTTTACCTGCAGGGAGAGTCATTCATCTAACAAGAAAAACGAACGGAGGCACAGAGAGATTATATGACCAAAGGCCTTGTCACGAGCCGGATTCGAACCAGCACCCCTGGAATAAATCCAGCGAACTTCCTTATTCTTATTCAAAAAAAAAAGAAAATAAAGTACCCCAAAGGGATCTAACTCAAATGGATTAAATAATCAGACTTTCTTCTTCCTCTCGTCGACTGGTCACTCATGCTTGAAAAAAAAAAGAATAAGCTTGAAGTTAAGAAATAGAATCTGTTAGAGTAAGGCTAGAAGAGAGTAGCTCATGCCCGGCAAAGGTTGAATATCAAAGTCTGTTTCCTGGTTCAAGCTTATGTGACCAAGAAAGAAAGATTTTTCACCAAACAAAAAAAGGTAGCGTCCATTCTCGATTTCTATTTCGACAGAGGGAGGTATCATAATAGAGTCAAAATCACGATTAGAGGAAGTCCGGATAAAAGGAATAATCCAATCCGCTTGGGATCAAGGCTTTTTTCCTTTGCTGAATCAGGAATAGCCGACTCCAGGTAAATGCTTTTCCCAGCTGAAAGGCGATGACTAGTAGATTCGGGGGTACCTATAAAGCGAACAAATGTTCCCATGGTCATGATTGTTGACTAAACAGCCCTTTCTCTGATTCCCCTTGCCGACTCTGAACTAACTCATGCTTGAATGTGAACAACCGATAGCACGGAAAGCAGCATGAAACTAATTGGATTACCTTCTTCCCTGGATTCGTTATAGTAGGAATTTCTCTCTCGAACCCGCGGCGCTGAACCCGAGAAAAGCGAATGTTCAATTCAGCGGGCGTCAGTCGTCTTCTTGCTGTTGTTGAATATGAAGTTGTGATCAGCTTAGCAGTAAAGAGCTTAAGTTTAGCGAGAGTCGTATTCGGATTCATTCCGCTTGAGCGGCCTTCTCTTCTCTATGTGAGTTACGGCAAAGGTAGTTCGGTAAGCCTCGTCATCTAGTATGACCAAAGCATTAGCCCTGTCTCTATCCTTAGGCTAAGGGCGCATAGACTGGACTTAGTGAGGTGAGGTAGTGACGGATGATGAAACCGTACCTTCTAACTTTCGGACTTTGAAGCTGGCTTGACTTCTTGACTTAGAGCTTTCACATGGCAATCGTTGATGGAGAGTGAGAAAAATCGAAAATAATTCAGTAGTTGACAGAGGTAGAATCGGCATCTGTCTCGCCTGCTGGAAAGCTTGACTTGGCTATTGAAATCAGCAGCAACAAATCAACTTAATCAACATGTTTAAGAACTTGGAAGAAGTCCTCACTTACCTTATAGATAGTAAAATATCTGACTTCAGATGCGCGGATTATGTAGCAAATGCCGCACGCTAATGCGTAAGCCATTGCAGTGCCTTTCAGCAGGACATAAAAAAAGTACTACTTAGAAAGTGTACACCTCCTCCGCACGTATAAGAGAAAGGGGCTGGTACACAGTTGTTGTTCTAACGACTACAAGTATAGTCCAGCATTATAGGGAGGGGCGCTAAAGCACAAAAAGGAAGTTCAGTAGATTAGTCTTCCTTTGCCTGAGACTATATGTGAAGTTATGTTGGAGTCAAATCTGCATGGGGATGGGAGTCAAATCAATGTTAGGGGAAGGTCAAATCAGTAGTTGATTGGGCCCTGAATGCAATTATCCTCGCGGTTCCCTGTAAATGTTCTACACTCTAAAAGGCTCGCGACAAGAGAAAGATGGGATGATGAAAGAAATGAAATCAAACCCGTGAAGAGCGGCGGAGAAGACCCATTATCAAAAAACCTGTGCGCTTAAGGGCTCGTACCTTCATGTCCTATCTGTGTCGACATCGACGCAGCGTCAAAGGGGAACTGGGGACCCCGATCAGTCTACGATGACGCAGGGAACTGACGGAGCAGCACTCCTACCGGCAGAACAGCGATCTTCCTCCTTGATCGGACTTTGAGCGCACCCCCTCTCTGACTGGTAATACACTCGGAATAAATCAGGTGAGGCGAGTTGGAGACCTAGTGGGGCTTCTCTTCATTCCCCAATGTAGGATGATGTAGAACACCATAACAAACCTTTCTTCACAACAAAAGGACTTTCCATAAAGTCAGATTTGATATTGTTGAAAGGCTTGGGCAGCGCTCTATTTGAAATGCTGTGCGGTGGCCCAAACGTCCTATCCTAACGCATCTTTTTCTTTTTAGACCGCAAATCCCTCTTCAAAACCAACGGGAAAGCAGAAAGGGAGAACCTGGGGCTAGGTTAGGTCATAGGACGAAAGAAACGTTCGTTCCATCCACATCAGAAAGCATGCTAACTGGTACATCTGCTTATGTGCGGCTCTGGACGACCGCTTCTCTTCCATTGACGGTGGGGATTGTCTTCCAGACATAGATAGAGGAAGGGGCTCGACCCTCACCCAGCTCGAAGAAGTAGCTCTTTAACGAAAAAAAAGTAGGGATTAGTTGGAACATCTGACGCTGCCATGGCTTGAATTTGAGTGGATACCCGACCCTTGTTTACGGCTATGAAAAGCATCGAGAAAGAAAGGAATAGGACCTAGGGTCGCTCCGTCAAAGAATTTCACTAACCGGTCACTTCTACTAGTCTCGCCTACAACGGATTCAATAGCAGTGGATCTTGTTAAGACCGCGTCTTCGCGGGGATAAGAGAATAGCTAATGCTATTACTATAGCACCAACCAAAAGCAGATTCTCGGCATCTCAGAGCAGAATGGATTCCCTTGCTTTCGGGCGATTCCTCTTTGAGCCCGGCCACTCTTTTCATTTACTATCGAGAACTGGATTCGTGAAAATAGAGGATCTCCACTTGACTTATAGCTGCGTAAGAAAAGCGTCTCAAAGGAGCTGGAAGAGATCCCCTCCCCCGCCTCAGATGTACTCTTTCTTTTGAGGGATGATGAATTTTGAGGAACTGAGCAACAAAAGGGGCCATGAGAACTACTAAATGGTCTGATACCAAAACCAACAATAAGAAAGCTAGCTGGCAAGATTCACAGTCGATGAAAGAAGGGACAGAGTGATGGCATCCGTAAGAGAGGGAGAAGGAAGAAGACCAAGCACATGAATCAAGCGAGGACTTAGACAAATAAGATAGCCGCAGTCACAAACGAAAGCTTTTGCTAACCTAAAGCAATTAAGACAAGCTACAATAAGATTGCACTCAGTGCATCAGTCTTATTCCTGAAAAAGACTCGAAGAAAGGTTGCTAAGGTTGAAAGCTTCATCCAGTGAGGAAAAAGTTTATGACTCATAGCATTACTCAGGGGAATCCTACAAGCCATGAGACCCTTTACTCCTGAAATGGAATTATGGCCTTAAACAAGCCATTAAGACATTGGCATAGAACTCAACTACATCGGGCCTACACTCAGACTTAAGGGGCAGCCCAGCCAAAAGATGAGGAAAAGGAAGAGGAAGCCGGAGAACGACAGAAGGAAAGAACTCTTAACAAGAATAAAAGACCTTTGACTACGGGCATCAACCAATTAAGATGGCGCATTTCAATACCTAAAAGAAATTCAAAAGGAAATCGACCTTCAACTAAAAAAAAAGACTAGACGACCTCAACACTTAAGTAAGCACAAGAACCTCTAATCGAAGAGATTCGAAAGTGCTTCTCTCCTCTAGTTCAGAACTCAAGAGGAACAACTCTCAGAAATCTGCCTTACCGCCTCAAAAACAAAAAGAGGTACTTTGTTCCAGTTTCTCGAGATGCGTGCGGAATCTCTATTTCCCGTTAACGGTTCTCCATTCTCGCTTTCACTTAAATCAAAATAGTTTAATATTAAATAGAAAAAGCGAGGGGCCGGAGTCAATGTCAATAGACTGTTTGCGACGTGAATCGAGTGGTAAGACTTGGTACGGGACACTAATTCCACCGCTGGATAGGAAATAGGAATTATTAATTTGCCGAAAAAGAGTATTGTTAATGGACGAGAAGGAGGATTGCCTTAATTAATAAATAGAATCAAAACAAAAAAAGAGGGGCAGAGACCACACCGAGAACTCCTGCTTTTCCCCTTGGGATAGGGGTGGTTGACGATTCCCTTTTGAATTACGTCATGGAAAGGGGTAAAAGGTTCTTATCTACGGGACTCCTACTTTACCTGCTAACTATTTAGCTGGCTAACTAACTCCAATTCATCTTCTGGGTTCCCGCCTGGCCGATTGATCCGATGAGATTCAGGAAGAAAGATGTTCCAATCGTGATGGTTGTTCAACGACGAATTCAAAGTCTATTTGTGAATGATTGTTCATTCGCTATTTTCTAACTATTGGATAAACTACTCGGGCTTTTAATAAGCCTTTGAACCCCTTAAAATAGGGGAACCCTAACCTAAATTGCCCGTTCATTCTGATGAAATCACTTATCTCTTTCCTTTAGAAAGGATCTTGGGAGGCTCGCTATCCCGATTTATTCGGAAGTGCAGACGGAATAAACTAATCAGAGCGAGGACCTTCTTTGAATCTTTGACTCAGTCAGCTCTATGCCCTTGTCTTGGAGCAAGAAGAGCATAAAACTGCCTTCCTTCACATTGTTCCGCTGGTCCGAGCTACTTACTTTACCTTTCTAAAAAGCTCGTGAACAAACTCTCTCTGATCCGTACTCCAACAGAGTCACTGTACTGGGCTATAAACCTTCAAAAGCATTGGAGTTGCGCCTTGGGCAGCAAGAGCAGGTACAAATTATTCAAGCTGACGCAGACGGACTACAACTACTACATACTGGTATGACGACTGATGGTCTGAAATCTTTCTTCAGAACTCGCTTTTGGCGCAGTTCTCACTATTCGTTATAAGAGCTTTTCCGCAAGGGGGCTTTCAAACTTATTGTTCCCTTGCTCTTCGCTTTGCCGCTCAAAAAGACAAACAAAGATTTCAGTCTAAACTAAAGGGGTTCGGGGATATCTCATCCCAACATAAAATCAAAGATGATAAATTCCTTAACTTAATTAGTATGAACCTCTTTCGCGAGAAAATCTAATGTTTAGGGAAGACTGGGGGGTAACCTGGCCTGGAAGGCCTTGAAAGCGGCCATTCTCTTTCCTATCTAAATGAGGAATAGCTACCCGAACTCCAAATTGAAAGAGAATCTCCTAAACTCAAGGTTGCGGTGGAAGAAAGAAGAGAGCTCCCGAAAATCGTTATCCTTTAGGACCAGAACGTACAGCGAAAAGAGAGATTTCCCTGTGCATGAAGGGAGGGTGAAGCAGGCTAAGTCATAAGAATCTGCTTTCTTGAAAAGACCTCCTGCTATGCTAACGAGGGGTCTTAAGCAAACAAAGTACCAAGAACTTTGGATATTATCCCTTTTTCTGCTTTACTTTCTTTTAACACAGGGGGAAAAGACTGAGATTCATTCCCATATGGAGGTTACTAACATAACAACCCGCCTTATCCTTTCCTTTGAACAGAATTCTGTTCTCAACCAGAATTCTGGGGTGTGGATGCCCTTCCTGGCTAAAAGAATGGCTATCAATCTTGATTTACACATTGACTGCAGAGCAAAGCAGAATGAAGCTAGTGATGCTATATGCTTAACATATCAAATTCGAGCCTAATGATGTCCTTTGATCTGTTTTCTTTAATTTGATTCAAATTCTAGTAGCTATATGAGACTGACCTTCTTTAGGACAGGAAGGAAGAGAGTGAAACGAATGAATTGCCCTATTTGATCTAGTCTCTTCAATTATCGTTACCCGTACATACAAGGATCGTTGTAGCTTATCTCCTTCGTCGAAGTCAAATCCCCTTCCCGTGCGTTAAGCCTTTCGAAACTGAAGGTGATATTTGCATATCGTCATATAGATAGAGAGAGAGAGGCTAAGCTAAGCCTACGTAATGCTATGGGAACAGCTTTTTGGTCTTCAGCTATGCTATATAGATGCGCTACTTTGTGAAAGAAAACATCGTAAATAAGCAAATAGCATTTAGAATATAATAAATAGCGACTAATAAAAGAAAATGGGGAGTGGCTTGCGGGCCGGTCGTCATTGCACACTAGCTGGTCAGTGGGGTAAAGTGTTCCGTTGGTGTTCTGCAATCGCACAAGCCGGTCAAAGCCCTTCTCTAAAGATAAAGAAAAAAAGAGATAGAGATTTTCTATTCGTTTCATTTCATTTCACTCATTTCTATTCACTCATTTCGTTGGAAAAACCAACGCTTTTCTAAAATGGACTTTATCAAACCGTCAAGAAAAGAAAGTGAAAACTGAAGAGTGATTTTATGAAATTCTCTCCTTTGTTGATTCTTTCTCTCACACACCGAAGCCTTCGGATGTGGAAGAAAGGGCATCTATATTATCGTCGTTATCTATATAATAGGTCGTTTTAATCTGTCAAATATAAAGGGGATGGTGCTCGTTTCCCTTCTGGTAACAGCTGAGTTCGTTCTTGGGGGTGGTCAGAGCTTCCTAAGCACTCATATAGCTGAGTGCGCGGGCCCACAACCCGACTTCTCCTTTTCCCCCTCGAACTCGAATGAGTTCCCCCCTATCCGACCCCTGTCTCCACCGTGACCGTCGGATTCTAAAGAGCAATTCAAGGCCTATCTTAGGTCTCTCGAGGGGAAGACTCAAACCTCTGTTGATGTTGGGGCTTCTTCTTCATCCTCAACATCGGCAGAGGCGACTTCTGCTGCGCCGACAGCGAATCCCGCTCCGGGGGCGCCAGTTCTTCCCATATGGAGCCCCCGTTCGTTGCACTTATGGAGAAAAAGATGCGCTCCTATTGTTCGCGCCAGGGCTGAAATGGTAAATTCAATTTCAAGGGCGCGGACCTGCAGACTGACGCTTTAGACTTTGCTCGGGAGGAATGGGCGAAAGCCGGCAAGGACAGGGAAGATCTAAAATCCTTTATTAATTTTGTTAGGGGCATTGACCGCTATGAACCTACTTTAGACCAGTTTTGAGAGGCGGGTCACGCTTTCTTTTTTGGCTCCTGGGGTTCGAACTAGTCATTAATGGTCGGCTTAATTGGTATCCTTTCGGCATGCCTTTCGAACACTTTCATTTTGAGTCTTTCATCTTCTCGTCAGAAGCGAAACTCGAACGGATAGAGCAGATGGTCCAACTACATAACTTTTTCTTTTTCATTACTTCCATGGTCGTGCCTTGTGGCACGGCAGCACCCGTACTATTGAAATGGTTCGTCAGTAGAGATGTTCCCACAGGTGCCCCTTTTTCCAATGGTACTTTAATTCCTATTCTTATCCCTTCATTCCTTCTTTTGGTCTATCTACATTCCAGGAAATTCATACGCTCCATGGACGGAGTCAAAAGTGGAGTCTTGGTCAGAGCAAGCTGCCCTATTTTATTACCAGACATAATTGGGAGAAGCTCATCCGAAACGTTAGCGTTAAAGGCCTTATTTTGTTTCGTTCCCATTCTTCATTTTCTTCTTCTCGAATCCAAGGGGGACTTCCCATATTTAGAATCTTTTTGCGGTGTGCTCCGTTTACTATTCTTTCGTACTTTCTTCTCTTTACCACGCGATAGGTCAGCGAAGCGTGAGCGGGCGCGGAGAAGAAAAGGCCAAACCCAAAGGCCTAACGGGAATGAGCAACGACGAAATGACTTCATAAAGTGCCCCGGGCGCCCCCATGACGAAAGAAGGGTCGAAGGGTTTGGGCCTGTAGCTTTCCCCGTCCCCCCTTCGTCGGGTGGTGCTTGTGTGTGGGGTGTGCCACCTGAAATCGGGCTTGAAGCTCCCGCCTTACCAACGAGCCGACAGCTGATGGCTGTTGGTCACGACTACTACCAAAAAGTGAACATGAAGATGAATATTTCACATGGAGGAGTGTGCATCTTTATGTTGGGTGTTCTTCTGTCGTGCGACCCGGCGGCTTATGTGCGACCTGTGGCCCACGCCTCCTATTTGTTCAGGGCGGGCGGCGTGAACTCTGATTCGATCCGGGTATTCAATCCCGCCGCTGAGATGCTCAGTTGAATCCTTAACCTTGATAGGAAGATGGCTTATTCAATAATTCGTGCATAAGGGTAAGGAACTTTGGATGAACTAATGCGAATGGGTGTAAGCTTCGCTGCTCGAAAACACCCAGTGCTGACCACACTGAGAGACACGAACGCGCAGGTAACGCCAGTTGGCGAAGTGGCGTAAAGCATCCAACGCGGTACGAAAAGAGAGGTCGTGATGATATCATCTACGTCCGTACCGCTCAAAGTGGAGTAGATCCCGCATCCAACTAAGTCTTTGACCAGGGAACGGGAGAATTCCCACTACCGCTGGCGGGCCAGCCGGGCCGTGAGCGCGGTGGGAACGGGCTTCCCAAAAAGCCAGCCCCGGCCGGGGTCCGCATAGAATGAAGGGGACGGCCCGTCGTTGTGTTGGCAAAGCGGGTTGCGGGCGGAAAAAAGCGGACGTGGGGACTCGGGTCGGAGCGCAGCGTAACTAAAAGAGCCATTCCATTTAGGACGAGACAGAATGGGCGGGCACGAGCGGTGACGTGTCCGAGCCGATTGATCAGACGACGACTACTTCACTTATTAAATTAGTATTAGCCGCCTATCCCGTAATTACATGGGATAGAAAGAACGCGAAGCGCTAGCGCTATAGGGTCGGTTTTTTGGGGATAAGCTTGCTTCTTCTTTGGCTTATCCCCGCCCCGACCGGCAGCTGCTGGGTCTCCTCATCTCTTCTCAACTTCCCCCGGTCTTCGGCCTGAGCTGTATGAGGCAGAAACTCGTCTCACGTACGGTTCGAAGGCCGAGCCCCACCCCAGCAGTAATGGTGCGGCTTAGGTCAACTAACACAAAGAAGATACAGTTCACTCAACGATTGCCTTTGGGTTCCGAACTCCATATGGGGAAGGAACGTTGTTGTTTGCGGGGTCTCGATCATTTACATGGACCCACTTTTCATGGAATTTGTGGGAATTTGATGATCTATAAACCGTCCTTAACGAACGATCGGCTCATCTTTGAGCATGATGAATCACTTCGTGCCGACCTGTTGTCAATAAACTTTTTGGCCTCATATGAGAATGGAAAACTGGAGCTTCATCGGTGGATGAAGAATCGCGAACATAATAATTTCTGGTTAAGCATGTTCCCAGAAAAAAGATACTTTCGAGAAACAACGAGCACGACTGAAGTGGCTATACATACAAATCCATTTACGGATCTATATGCTTCGATTGGAACTGGAAGTTCAAGAACAGGCGGCTGGTATACTACCATAATGAAACTGCCTTTTATTTTTTTTATTCGGATAGGATTTCTGTTGGCTTCGTTGGGGGGCTCGCGTAGTTTGTTACGTCAGCTCCAAAGGGATAAATTGCGTTGGAATCGATAGAGTTACGTCAAGTTCATAATTGTATAAAAGGAGTCAAAGTAGTGACTGCAGCGCATCGAGGCATTTCTTCGACGGTCCCCGTCCGCTCGGAAGAATTCATGGGCCGGCAGGCGGGCGAGACAGAATGAGCGGGCACTACTAACCAAGCCAAGCCGTCTTCTCTCCGATAGGCGCTGGTAGCTTGCTTCCAAGCCTTGCCGTTTATGAGTGGCCCATGGCCTGAAGGAGCCTTAAGCACTTGTACAATGCTTAAGTCCTAGCTCTGGGCAAGGAGTGGCTAGGGGTGCCTAACGCTGTTAGAAGGTTGGGCAAGGATAGGGGAATACCCTTTTTGAAGATGATTTTGGAGGATGCTTTTGATATTGGGTGTCAGTTCTGTCCCCGATTTTGCTTTCCATGCAGACTGCACGTTCATCTAGGTCGAGGAGGGTTCGACAGTCTCCTAACGCGATAGCACTGAAGGTGGAACCTCAGATGTTGGAGAAAGCAATGCAGACGGCATCACCTTCAGGTATCATGAATGTAGCTCTTGAGGTTTCCATCGATCTATAAAAGACACTACACTATCATTTGGTTTCTGTATAAAGTTCATTAGCTCAACCAATGATGGCAGGTAATCGGTCTGATGCTTGTACTGGTGTAGGAACCTGGAAACAACATCTTCTTACGTCCAAAGTTCATTTCATAAACAGGAACTAATGCAAACTAACGTTCGGCTTCTCTCTCGAGTGACTTCTGAAAAAGTGCGAAAAACATTCTGTCATTCTCTTCTGTAATGCAGCAATCGTTCCGCGAGCATTAGATCGCCTGTCTATACTTACTGGACTTAGATCTTGAATCCTGTCGGAAAGATAACTAACCCTTGGATGACGGCAGAAATCTCTGAATCCAAGGCGGATGAGGTTGAGGTGCATGTCTTGTCATATACTTTTCGAAGAGATCAAAGAATTCTTCTTCGGGCTTAATCATTAGCTTCTTCGACTGAGAAGTAAACCTTTGTTGATGTTTAATCACTTCTGGGTCTTCTAATCAACCTCCTCTATTAGTCTTTTGAGGATGGGTATGCGATTAGCGTTGAGGTTAGGCCTCAGGTCTTTCACTTTGTTCTACCTACTTGCTGTGGTCTTCATTCATTTCCCACTCGCTCTTCGGTGCGAATAAGTTTGTGCTAAGTTAGTATTCCAGGTTAGATGTCTACGAATAGCAAAAACTTATGTAATTACAGTCGGAGAATGGAAAGTTATTTCCGCTAACTCTCAATATCATAAGAGAAGGAATTTTGACGCTACGATGAAGCTGACTATTTCCTCTATCTAAGTAAGAGAAGGAAGAAGTTCCAATCATGCTACGGAGATTATATGCTGTGTTGATAGAGAACATTTTTCCTCATCAGCCTGTAATTACAAGGCCTTCGTTTCTATCATGGACGGAGTAAATTGGTAACAGTCTCTTCTAAGTGTGCTCCATACTTCGGAAGATAGCTTCATCCAGTTAGCTCGGGATGCTAAGCATCCATTTCAGTTCATAGCGTGCTCTCTCTCGAAGGGAATATGGATCCAACAACCATCCCAGTTACCCTTCATGCCTCATCGAGTGCATATCAGATCATGAGTTACTTATAGTTGGATGTTTACCTGGCTATGCGAATGAGTCTCATCCCTTCCGAGGACGATCTGATCAAAGATGTGTGCTCCTTCTTCAACGAAGAGCGTCAGCCTTTGAAGCAAAAGCAGAAGGATCCAACTCTATCAACGTCTCGCCTCACTCGTAAGCTAGTCCGATCTTTATGCCTATGATCTATGGGAAGACTGTGATTAGCACGGCGAGATATATTCATTATTCTTTCTCTTCCTTCCTAACCCATAAGGAATGCGTCAAAGTAGCCTATCTCTGCTTTCAGTTCTGGAGCCTGACCGGACATGGCAAACCTGAGAAAGTTGATCCGCCTTATAGGCTGGTTCTCATCAGCCTTGGATCGCCCGGTCTTCTATGGCATCCCATACTTCACCACAGTCCAGGACTATATGTCTACCATGGGAGTAAACATATGGCTATATGATCGTATGCGCAAGAAACGTCGGGTGACTGACAGACTTTCTTCTTCTAAGAGAGATCTCCAGAAGACGGAAGTGTCTACCTTCGTTAACTTCATTCATCTTACGGATGCCTTTATAGCAATGAAAGTGGTTGAGGAGGTGCTTATCAAAGGTGCGCCTGTCTACACAGTAAAAGACAATTTCATTACCACAGCTCCTTACGCAAGAAAGATCCCAGATATATATATATCTGTCTTTAAGAATCTGTGTGCTCCACTCGAAATCATAAAAAAATTCATCTATCGCCACCTCATTGAGCCCTAACTACACGGATGTCAGAGAGGGGGAAGCCTTTCTCTCTGATCATAAAGGAGACTGGCTCTCTAACATACGACCCCATTGCTGTCACTCTGAAAGAGACCCAATTCCACTTCACCACCTTCGAGCGCACTTATACGATTTGATACCAAAGGACATAAGCTTCAGGGAGAAGGCTAAAAGGGAGAGTAGGATCTCGGTAACACTTTCCGCTTACGAGGCCTATGTTCGTGCTGTATGCGGGTCTTTCCATTCGACGAAGTAACAAGGCAATAGCAGCTCAAATTCGGATTGTGGGAATGCTCATGCGACTAGGTGGGAAGAGTTCAAATCCTTTATTAATTATAGGTGGAGCGCTAAAGATTTGAATTAAAGCTTACATTGTTAAAAGGGATGGCATACACAAGAACTCCTACTTTGCGCAACAAAGAGAAAGCAGAGCTTGTGGGTCCTCTATTAAACCGTTTGTTACTATCGATCGAACGAGAAATCAACCAAGAACCACATCCAGGGTTAATCATTGCTAGGCATGACTTCTTCGAACCCTACCCTACATGTTCCCAGATCGACCTACTCTCGCTTTCTGCCATGCAGCTGAAGATCTTTTTTGCTTACCCAGCTCTCTCTGGTTACGCTAAGTTCACTGTGGTCTTAACCAGGAAGCTCTCTTCCGGAGCTGAGGTCACATTCACGATTGGCCCGGCTATCCCTTTTGTCGATTCGGATGGGAAGGTCCTTCCAAAGAGTGAGGCCTATGATCAGATATCGTCATATATTAGTGAGGTAGCAGAAAAATACGACGGAGCTTAGATCTGACGCCTATCGATCCTTTTCTATATGGATGGCAAGAAGAATGGCAATGCGAATTGGGAGAAAGGCGAGAGAACTCTTCTTTAGTCTTACTAGCACCCGTAAGAGGCCTACGACGCTTAGAGGAATTGGTAGCGTCTTTGACACTTGACTATGCTTCAAAGGACAAAGGAAAAAGATTTGGCTGAGCAGGCTTGTAATTGAGAGATTCGAATCATAGAATACATGGCGTGGGGAAGGTCAAGTATGAAAGCTTAGCTCTTCAAACCTTTCTCGGTCTCACCTCTTTCATTGACCTGGAGATCACTCCAACTCTGAGCCTTACCGACGACGTCAACCCTGACTGCCTTTACTCCAAGCCGCCTACCGTGCAACGACCTGTAAAAGGATCAACGAACTCAACTCTTACCGCCGGGGTTGAGAAGCTTACTAACCCCAACGCCCCCCCGGATTAACTCAGTAATGGCTTCTATGAGAGACGTATTTATTTACCCTATTAGTTTTCAGCCAAATAGCTGAAGATAATAAGAGGTTTTTTTCCGTTCGTGCTTACCTTTCCCTCGAGCCACTGAGCTGTTCGCAAGGGCCAAAAAGATCCTCTTCCCCATTACTTAGAAAAAGTGAGCCACCGGTTCAGGTACTTCATACTATCATTACCGCCTGGACAATTAGACATCCAACCCGTAATCGCAACGACCCAATTGCTTCAGCTCCGCTCTACCAACTGAGCTATATCCCCCCGAGCCAAGTGGAGCATGTATGAAGGAGTCAGACGCTTCTTCTATTCTTATTCTTTTTCCTGGCGCAGCTGGGCCATCCTGGATTTGAACCAGAGACCTCGCCCATGAAGTAAATCATCGCACCTACGGTCCAACCAAAGAATCTATTGATGGATTTTCGGGAGCGATTCATCCTTCCCGAACGCAGCATACAAATCTCCGTTGTACTGCGCTCTCCAAGTGTGCTTGTTCCCCCCTTCTTCCTTCTTACTATGGCAAGTCTTTGTGAAATAACTCCGATGAGAAGAAAAAAGAAGGCATTAAGAGACCCTCCTGGCCCAACCCGCAACACTAACAGATCCTTTTTCAAACCAGCTCCCATTTCGAGTCAAGAGATAGATAAATAGACACATCCCTTTCCACTGATCGGGGGTCTTTCGTAGTGACTGAGGGGGTCGAAGACCAAGAATTGACTTTTTTCTACCAATCTTACGGCTAGATCCAATCTCCTGGTCCTTCGGTTTTGAAAAAGAATTTCACGTTCTTCCGGGAGGATTAGGATAATTCTATTGATTGCAGCTTTCTCCATACCTCTGGGAAAGCATTAACAATCTGCCTCGTGGTCGGTCATAAGAAATTTTCGACTATAACGTCTTAAGCATATGGTGCGGGACGGGGGGTTCCTCACTCTTGACAGCTGGCCGCTTTCTTTTCGATTCCTTAGGTTGGACTACTTCGAATCTATTTTCGAGGATTCAATATTATATCACAAAGAAATATTTCATAGTGACTGACTTACTTTCTCAAGTCGTAACTTTCATCCACATCCACATATAGTGAAGTGTGCGACCGAGCAAGCAGTATTCTTTCTATGTAGTACGATCAATTAAGCCTATCGCTGATTGCGCGTCCGTTGATTGAACACATTTTTTTGAATCTTTAATGTTATGATATGGCTTGGCGAGAACTGGCTGAAGCATCTAAAAAGGGATGCGTCCCGGGCCTTTGCGATGAGCCATCATCTGAAGAACAGCATTGTAAAGTCAAGTCCATAACGATAAAGAGGAGCATCATCCTATCGCCGTCAGAGAGCTGGTTAGGCGGGTTTTGAAGTCGGGGGTTAGCTCTGCGTTGAAAGAATAAGGGCAGCTAATTCATCTGCATCTCTTGGAGGAATTGAAGAAGGGATCGATCCCATATCCTGTGAAAGACCAAGGCAATAAAGAAGAAATACCAGGCAAAGAGGAGAAAGCTTGCTGACTCAAGAACTCATTCGCCCTTGAGTATCTACTTGGTTCCTTAAAACCTCTTTCTCAGACTTGGTCTGCTCTCCTTGCATTGAAGTGGGTCTTTCGCTTTGGTCCTATCCATCCCTTTGACTTCGATCTCCTCTTTCAAAACCCGGTAGTAGTTTCAATTCTTTGGTTGGCAAGGCTTTTCTGCCCTTCTATGATATTCGCACCGCTTGGGATCATTACTAAAATAACTCTGAAATCAGCCTAATATCCGCAGCAGACTCATCGTTTAGGGAATCCCATCCTCAGCGAAGGCAGTAAGCAAGCCCCGCTTGATATATCAAAATTCAAAACCCATCAAAGACTCTCCTACATGAAAGGATCTGAGTCCATCCAAAGCCGAAAAATCCTATTCTGGAAAGAAGAAGAAAGTGGAGCGCTGCGATAAGAGCGGGGATACTCAAACTCTTACTATTGATACCAGTGACACCCGACAGGACATTGGTTTTGCTTTCTTTCTTTGTATACAAAATTCCAAGGTTTCTACACCCGAAGAAAAGAGTAGGGGGCTGCAGCTCTTATCTTAGAAGAGCCAAGGAGCGCGTCTTCTGGAGATTCAATGTCCAATGCGTTCGCTCAAGCTATCGAATCGAATCCAACACTAATAGGTCAGTATACCCATAGTTTGGGATAAGCTAATCCCCCATGGGCCCAAGCACTCTGGCGCTTGACACAGCCGCGGAAGAATGAACCGAAGGACGTGGAGTTCTTTCCCACTTATGATGGTGAGCAGTGCGTCTATTTCCTGGAAACTCCATCGATCATCTTTTCATAGACTTTTCGATCAACCACTCATCCATGTTGGGCTTTCAACTAAGCCGGTGCTCTGTGCCTCCATCTTCAGGGGCCCTTCTCAGTGATCAATGGAGCGGAGACCTAACCTAGGGCCAGAGACGGAAGCCTTTGGACTCCATCCTAAGTAAACCAGTCTGAAAGAAAGATGCCACTTTCACTATGACGAATATGCATTTTCCTGGTACACCAAGTCTAAGCAGCTCAGCCGTTGAAGCGACTGTAAGCCAAACAGACGGTATATGGCGCTACCGCTACTGTCAGGGAGAAGGTCTTTGTCCTCGAGGGACGGGATATGAAAGAACAAAATTGATGATAGATCTGTTGCGGACGCCTTGATGACTTATAACCATTTTATGCCGGTTGAAGGATGCTTCAATGTCCAGCACATAGAATTCGATTGGGACTACTGTCGGCCCGAACTTGATGTCCAACTGAATGAGGCGCTGTCAAGCCTTACGCTGTGTAAGCGTAAGCCCGATGGAAGACCTTAACTGTCATACGCAGCAATGGTCATGTCCGATGGGGTGAGACTTGACTCTGGGATGTCCAGATATCTCCGCGTGGAACATGGGCAAAAATGAAACCCCAGTCTCTTTCAGGGAAAGAGGAATGCTGTAGCCCTTTATAATAACCGTTACGTGTAGAGGAGGAGAACGTTCTCCCGGCAAGAGCTCCATCGTCCGAGAAGGTAAGGGACGGCTACTTTTAGGAAAACCCCTTCCGTTCAGTACTGGACGCAGGTTGATTGAGTCCGGTAGCCTTCCAGGTCCACTGTGAAGCAGATGCGAGCGCAGTTCCTGATACCATGCCTGGTGGTCCCCCGCCTTAACAAATTCACCGATGTGATGTAGTGGTCAAGTACTTTCTTTCTCCAGAAGGGAAAGGAAGGGCTTAACAGCGCCTGATCGGGACCTTCAACTTTTTCTCTTTTCGTTGATCAAACTATGGTTCCCACATTTTCCGTCTACCGGTCCCGGGTTCCGGGTGAGCCAAAATCTGGGCCTCTGAGTGTAGCATTAGGATCTTGGGGCTCATCTACTCTTGAATTCGGGTGCTCTAAAGACACCGGGTGAGTATTGAGTAGGGTTCCAAACCTCGTCTCCAATGACGTTGATTGTTTGGTCGTACAATTCCTGGCTTCTTGCTCATACTCTTGCTCTTGATCGAACTGTTGTGGGTCTTCTCCACTCTCCAACCAGAAAGAAACCTAATTCAAAGTCTATGATGAAGGTTTTCGTGCAGATGAAGGCTTTCAAAAAGTGGCTATTGGAACGAGAAATCGCTCTTTACCCCGGCCCTCGTACAAGAGAATATCGATTGCTCGCCCGACATCGGTCTCTTCACCCGGAACGACTCTGAACTTTGTTGTCAGAAAGACAGACAGTGAAGGGATTTATCACATCTCTGAAGATATTTCATAGCAAGGTGATTTTTCTTTTCAATAAAGATTACAATTGCAGGAATAGGTGATCAAGCATCACCTACGATAAATCCGGATCGAAAGGAAGAAGTAATTTAGTGATTGCACTTAATTCATTGAAAATTCTCTTTATTAGTTAAACTGACAAGATCTCCGTTGCCGCCCTTCCTTTAATAAAGCAATTGCCCACGTTCAAGCGCCTATAGAGGAAGAAGCAATTCTTACCACCCCACAAAGATAGTGAACCGTCGACTTGAGTCCCAATAGCTACCACTCCGACATTAGCTAATGCTACCGGGGTTAACGAGGAAAGTCGGGATTTTAGGCATAACTTTTGAATTCCTTCCTATAGGGAGTTTAGAACATGCTACCATAGTCACAAGGTACGAAGCGGTGATTTCACTTCACCAAAGAACGTGAAGCTTCAAGCATTCGTTCCGAGTCGACAAAGAAGATCACAGTCGGTCCTGTTCTTTTCTTCGAACCGAGTGAACAACTTCGACTATCCCTCCAAGAGCTATATCGGTGGGACTCGGCTACTTAACGATAGGACGACTAATCTTTATTCTCCTTCCCTTGAAGAGCAACTGAACCTTCGCTACCTGGAGCCAGGTCTTTCCTTTTTATTTAGAGTTTCTAGTATAGATAACGTAAAAACAGGTTTTCTAATTAATGGGCTAGCGGAACTAAGAAGGCTGGATTGCCCTGTAAATTGAATCTTCTCTTTCTAGGTCGCATTCAATCGTCATAAAATTCTTCTTAGCAGTTGAACAGGAGCAAGAACAGCTACCGATTCTACCTAATCCACTGCTGACCACGGACTGACTCAAGCACCAAAACCTACTGTTCTTCCGAAAACCGATGAAATGGCTGCTTGCTTCTTCTCTGCCTCCCCTCGGCTGAACTCCGCCCGGCCCGGAAGTTCTTTCCTTTCGTTTCAATGGCAGCTGGTATCTGCTTCAATGTTCTAACGATTGCTAATCAGTAGTCTGCCTTGACGGGCAAATTTCCACTCTTAAGCAAAGCACACACTAACAAGACAAAACGCATGTCCCTCCAGTAGGAAATTCGGATAGCTTCCTTCAACTCGAAGGATTTGATCCTGGAAGTTTCCCTACTTAGATCTCTAAACCCTGGCTTTCTGTCTGGTGGGCGCAGTAGCGGAGTTCGCCCTTGAAGTAAAGTGAGCAGATTCCATGCGGTAGGTGGAACCCAAGGGCCATTAGTTTAGCCAGTAGCAGTGGTAGGGAAAGAAGCTGGTCTAAGTGGGAAACGAAACCTTTTGCCACAGATAATTCCTAATAAAGAAAGGAAAGGGGTCTGACCGTCGCAGTACTAAAGGAACCCCGGGCAGGGTCGAAACCATTGAGCGAGACAACAAGGAAAGAGCGTAATCCCAGTCTTGGCTTTTTGATGAGCACTTTTCCTTAACTTTCTAAGTTAAGATATAAATAACCTGATAATACTTTTTATGGAGTCAGGCATAGAATCGCTACCCTGATAAGACGAGGGGGGAAGTAGCTCAACTTTCAGTTTTGGGTAGGAATGGTTTAGCTCGCTATGGGGGAGGGAGAAAGTTTACGCGTCAGTTGAAAGGGGGAAAGCTCTCAAGCAGTTTTATCCCTTCACATTCTTTTCAAGTATTGGGAAGGTATCTAGCCAGTGAGGCAAGTTAAGTAAGGAAAGCAGCTGAAGCAAGGTGCCTAAGCCTTCAAGTTGCAAGTTTAGGGTTAGATAGACTTTTCATCAGTTAGAATAAATCGAAAAGAAATGCCCTTCTCGTTTGTACTAAGGTTCGAAGAGCGGAGTTGCAAGACTAAGGAACTACTAGGCCAACAGGGACAACTATGACAGGAAAGCAGTTCAACCTAGGACTGCCAAAGAGTCGATCACAGCCAGAGGAGAGAAAGCCTATGAGAAGAGAACAGTATCTCCACCAAGCAAACTGAACCCAGGGATGGGGAAGGAAGGAGATGAGGGATACCTGGGAAGACGCTACCCGTCAGGTAAGGAGCGAAGCAGCTCTAACGAAGAGGGAGGAGCGGAAAGAGAAAGGAAGGAATGCGGACTTATAGTAGCGAGCACTCCCCTTATGAACCTTAAACCAGCAGACAGACAGAAAGAAAGCAAGAGGAGAAGGAAGAGAATGGACTAATAGCTGTTCTCCTACTGACTATAAGGAAGGAACTGAAAGCAATAGACTGTCTGAGTTATAACCTTAGATTTAGATATGTATATGCTATTTGAATCTCTGTCTTTTAAGGCCGGGGCAAGGAAGGGGTATGTAGGCTTGCTGCGCATAGGCTACACAAGCTAAGGTAGAACAAAGAAGAGAAAGATTCTTTTATTTTGCTTTTCTAAGTTAAATAGAAGTCAAAATACCCATACCAGGTTCACACAAGCATCAAAAGGAAAGAGTAGGGTAAAGGAAGCAGGGCATCTCAGAATATAGAAAGCATGCCTAAGCACCCCAGTAAGCAAACTTTCGCCTCAGAGGATCGGAATAAGACAGTCCATTTCAGGCTCATTTACCACTAAATCAAAACATAAATCTCAAAACATTCATATACGAAACCAGGAATTAGGAGCTTAGTCAGGATCCATACCCCTTCCGAGAAGCGTCAAAAGCATCTGATGGAGAAATCAAAGCTAAATAGAACTTTTTGAAATAAAGGAACGGAGTCAAACCCAGCGCCAAACTTTGGTCTTCCTTTGAATGCGATTTAGTGTGTTCTTCCCTGAAAAAATTCCAAACAGGCCGGGGGGCTAGAAAGCTCAGCTTAATGCTTACTCTTTTTCTATTAAGATTGAGACCTTATCTATTCGCTTGCTCGAAAAATTGTGTAAAGGGAAGAAAAAAACGTCACCCCTATCAGGGCTCCTCCCTACAAAAGCTCGTATGTAAGCCCAAATGGATGTTAATCAAGGCCTTGCCCTAAAAACTAGGCCTACACTCGCTGGATGGCTGACCTCAACTCAACATAGTACTCGCCTTACCTCCGACAATGGTACTAAAGGCTGTAGCTTTTCCCAGAGCATGTGTAACAATTCCTCCAAGCAAAGCAGTCTTCCAACCAAGAAAAGCACTAGGAGATTCGATAGGCTGCTGGCGAGATATTAGATAAGCAAGTGAAATCTTTGAACTTGAAAACTCGAGCGGGAAGTCAAGGCGCTAGCATGAATTAGCTAAGCTAAGTAATTCACACTATCAAGAGAAGGAATTGATGGAACTGGCCTTTTTTCGGCAATTGGATCAATGATATAGCCATCTATAGAAAAGAAAGTACTAAAACTATGCTAGCAACTCAAACGGAAACTTGATCAATGGCAGATAAATCTTACCCGAGGGCTTTAATTAGATCTTTTACCCCTTTAACTTCAATGGATCGCGTCATGACTGAAAACTATTACTAGTAAAGAAATTTGACAAGACCATCCGGGACCCAAAAGGGATACTCCTGCCTTTTCCCCTATAAGATCTTACCTGTCAGCCTACTTTATTGCTCTAACTTGACTCCTTTGATGGGCCAGCAAAATCCAATCCCCTAGGTGCCTACCTAAAAAGTGAAAGGCTTTATAACTTTGAAGCTTGAAGCGTCAGCTACTTGAATTTCGCCTAAATCCAATCCCTGAGACTGCCGATAAGGGATTGCTTGAGAGGCTATAAGGGCTACGAACCCATACCCATATGATAGTCTGCTTCCACAGCATGCACTAGAAGTGCTACATTAGAGTAGTGCTCTATATCTCCTTTATTTCAAAAAGGCCAAAAATAGGATATGGTCCCAAAAAGAAAGGGACGGTCTTGTCAATACCTCAGGCATGAGAGAAAGGGTTCTATAATCTATAAATTTCTAGCTCTTTTCATAGCTTGCTCTCCCTCCTTCCTTTCCTACACTACGTAATGAAGAGTGTAGTTTAACGAAACGTAACTTGTTTGACTTCCACACGAACCTCTTTTGATGCTTCCTACAGGATGATCATAGCCAAACAGATGTGCTATTCTGGTGGGACTGTATATGAATATGACTTTGATATATATATACTGCACTTTGCTAGTGAGCAAATGACCCCAATCCCCAATACCCGCCCAGTTGAGCAGTTGTTATGCAGGCCACGACATCCTCGGTTGCCGTCTCTGACCTTAGTCCGGAACCAATATTGAATGCCCATCGACGCGGCCCAGACCCAGTCGCTTCATCAGGCCCCTTTTCTGCTGTGGGTTCCTCCATTTCATCCGGCCCAACAGTCCCAGTTGCTCTATGTTCTCCCTCATAGAAGCCCCAATCATTCAAGCAAACCTCATCAACAACGACATTATTATTCCCAATCAATCTTTGTTCTTCTTGCTGCCCAGCTCGGAAAAAGTCTATATCATCTCATGAAAAACCACATCACGACTAACTCATTGGTTTCCAAATCATAAACCTTCCAACCCTTCTTACCATAGGGGTATCCCACAAAAAGACATTTCCGACTTCGAGGAGCGAACTTGTCCTTAGTCCTTGACTTAAGGTGAGCGTAACAAAGACACCCAAACATTTTATTAGGTCATATGAGGGCTTAGCACCAAAAAGAACCTCGTAAGGGGTTTTGCCATTGAAAATGAAGCTTGGAGTTCTATTAATCTTTTATGCCGCGGTGAGAGCACTTTCCCCCCAAAAAGAAAGTGGTAGATGTGCTTGGAAGCGGAGGGCCCTAGCAACATTGAAAATGTGCCTATGTTTTCTCTCAACCCGCCCATTTTGTTGAGGGGTATCGATGCAACTTGTTTGATGTCAAATCCCCTTTTGTTGGTAAAATTGTTTCATGGGCCCTAAAAATTCTTGTCCATTATCGCTTCTAATTACTTTCACATCTCTACCAATTTCACCATGATCACAAAAGCAACAAAACCCCTTTTAGCCCTCATTAAATAAACCCAAACAGCACGACTTGCATCATCAACAATTGTTCAAAAATATTGAGCACCGCAAAGAGAAGGTACTCTATATGCACCCCAAATGTCACAATGAATGAGTTGAAACAAAGCATGACTTTCACTAGCAACAAATTGAGTGCGTGTCTGTTTGGCACGAAAACAAATATCACAAGGTCCTTCAACATTATTCTCAATACTACCACTAATGTTAATGTCCTTGGAAAGCAAAGAGAAAACTTGATCCGAAGGATGTCCTAAACGTCCGTGCCACAAGTTGTGAGAGCCTACCGCGTTGACTTGAGCCGTTGAAGGTGAGAACTTGTCGAAGCAGTAGACCCCTCCTCGCAATCTACCCACTCCAATCGGGCTCTTCGAGATGCGGTCCTGTATCACACACAAGTCTTCATCAAAGATCACAATACATTTTGATTCTCTAGTTAATTGAGCCACAGAGATTAAGTTGCAAGAAAAATTTGGTATATAAAGAACTTTATCCAAATATATTTGTGGACTCAAATTCATACTCCCTTCCATATTTGCCACTGTACTTGCCCCATTAGGCAAACTCACTGGAATTGGAGCCACTGATGTTTTCCTTTCAAGAACTTGCACATCCCCTGTCATGTGGCGAGATGCCCCGGAATCAATTATCCAAAGAGATTTACCTGCCAATTTCTCATAACCTGGCTGCAAAGGCTCGATCAAGCGTCGGAGCCTCTGGACTTGATCAAAAGTGAACCCGGAAAGCGCATTGTTGCTCTGCTCTTCATAACCTGCCCCTTGCACCTGTTGCCCAGAGACGGTGTGCGCCGCTGAGTAGGCCACTTCTCGGCCTCCCCCTCTGCCTCGATTTCCGCTAGTTCGGCTGCCACGGGATCCTCTGCCTCTACCTCTTCCTTTTCCACGGGATCCCGCGGGTACCCTATAATCTCAAAACAATTAGCTTCTTCGTGCCCGAAACGACCACAGTGTTTGCACGCGGTTGAGGGCTGGACTCTTTCTCCATGACTGACAGCAAAAGCCGCCGCTGTCTCTGTCCGGTCGTCTCGGCCGACCATGAGTTTCTTGTGCTGCTCTTCTTGGGTCACAATATTCAAGATTTTCTCCAAAGGAGGCAGCGGCTCTGAAGCAAGAATCTGACTACGAGTTTGAGAGTCAAGTTCATCGTTCAATCCCATAAGAAATTGATACGATTTTTCTTCTTCGAACATTGCCACGATCTTGGATGCTACATTACACGTGCACCCCTTGCACGTACAGTAGGGAATTTTGACATGGTTGTTGAGTTCACTCCAAAGTCCTCTCAATTTTGAATCAAATTCAACCACCTCCAATCCTCCTTGTTTACATTCAGAAATACTTGACTTCAATTGAACAATTTTAGGAGCACTAGCAACTCCATACCTCTTTTGTAGATCCTCCCACATTGCCTTGGCCGTCTCTGCATAGGCGACGCTGGGACGCAGCTTACGGTCGATGACGTTGAGAAGCCATGAGCAGATCATAGAGTTTACCATGTCCCACGCTCGGTGAAATCACCTTCAAAGATTTCAGGTTTCTTGAGGGTTCCGTCAATGAACCCTTTTTTGTTTTTCGCTTTCAAGGCAATCCGCACCGCATTCTCCCATAGATCGTAGTTCTTCCCGTCAAAAACCTCCGCTGTGATCTTCACGCCTGGACCTTCAGAAGGGTGAAGTACGTATGGTGAATGGGGTTCAATCACGAACATCTTCTTCTCTCCGTCTTTGGTCATGATTTAGCTTTCTTGGCGTGAATCAAAATGGCGGATGGTTTAATTGAAGGGTCGCTCTGATACCATGAACAAAACTGTGAAGGATAAGACTACTACTATATGATAGAAGAAATGAAGTCAGAATCGTCAGAATCTTTTGCAGATCTATTCGTAAAGCTTAAAGAAAGTCCGGTTGATAAACATAAACTTCCGCGGTCAGCGCAAATCCGCTCTTCTCTTTGAAAGAAGGAGTTCTTCCGGGCGCCGCTAACAAGCGTTATGTCTTTTCTTATGCTTTATCCGCTTCAGCCTCACCCTGAATCCTCGGGCAAGCGAACTCCTTTTCGCCTAGCCTAGCCTAGTCGGAAATCTGATTGCGACTACAGAAAGAAGGTCAGGTCCGCTCGAAGCTTCAAAGAAAATGGGCCAAATCGCATATCTCTTTTGGTTCACTTTCAAGCAAATATTCGCCCGTCAAGCCAAGGTCTTTCCAAAGAAAGCCCTTTCGGGCAACCGTTTCAATCTCTTCGCCACGATTAGGTTCGTAAAGTTACCTACTTAAGCTTAAGAGGGTAGACGAATGTACTTTCCTATGGAGTGACTAGCACAATATGCTTATAGTATACTAGTCCCAGCTCTTGTTTAATAAAGTTGTGGTTACATGATATCGTCCGCTATTCCACAGTGCTCTCATAACGAATTTATGGTGTGATTATGGATTGGCTTAGCCACACCGGAGCCATTTTCATCGTCTTTGGAATTTGAATATAATCCTTAGACGAAATGATGAAATTAAGGAGAAGAAAAAAGGGAGACTGACAGGGCCTGTCCCTTTCTGCTACGAATTCGGGCGCTCGTCCTTACTTTTATGCTTGTTGGAATGAATAGAAATTCGAAGAATGTCTTTCTTGCGCATAGCCCGCTCATGCTTCAAAGTAGCATAAAAAAGATGAAAGGGATAAACGCTCTTTTCTTTGTAAATGAATGCTTATCCTGTGGATGCGGCATTAGCGGTCTTAGCATTTTCCTGTTACAGAATCGACTCTGAACACTGTTCATGGCGCGGTTAGCGGTTTTTCAGAATAGCGATTGTTGAATCAATTTGCTCTTTCGACTGTGATTGCTCTTGTGAAGCTCTGAGGTGAGGCATGCTATCATGGGAGTGAAGGCAAGATCCGACTTTCAATCGAGTGAATAGCAAGCTTGTAGTTGAATCGAGATTGACGATGACATCGAAAATCATTCTCTTTCTCGAAGCTCGTGCTTGAAAGCGAACGAATGGAACTAAAGGAATGATTGGCCTTAGCCATTCTTCACTCCTTGTTCATAATAGCTAACCAAGAGTGAGCTTATTCAAGCGGATAAGAGAACGGCGGACACGGAGACAACAGCAGTTACTTGTGCAGCGGCAAGAGCGGACATCCCTCAACGACTAGGACCGTCTTCTCTTATTCCTGAAAACATCTGCAGAGCTAAGCCCAGAAGTCAGATTTTATGAATAAATCAGGTAAGAGCAATAGTTTCAACTATGCCTTTTGTCTTTCGCCCGCTACTTCTGAGCCTGGAGCCGGCACTCCTAAAGAAGTTAACCAGATCAAACTCCTCTACGCCCACTTCTCTTCCGAATCCAAGACTTGGTTCAAACTTTCAAGCAGCACTGACCATAGATAGCATAGAGCTCTTAGACAGCGCCTAATATATGACGGCTAGCTTCAGACGAAAATAAAGGCTTGGCTTTCTTTCCCCGAAGGGAGAAGTTGAATCGGGATCTCTGTCACTCAAAGCTTCACTTTCCCTTCGCCCCTTGAATCTATCTATTCCGGCTTCAGAGCAAGGCAAGGTAGATGCCAGTTTGTGACAGACTTGGAGTTCGAACTGGCATCACTGCCTATTCTTCTTAAACGGATCTATGTTTGTTATCAAAACGAATTTCACCTTCTGTGAACTCCTAACCTACTGATCTTCTAAAAAAGAAATAGCAGCGGTCATTTGAACAAGAGCAGAAAGAAGTGAAAGCAAGTATTACCCTTGCGTGGCTACTTGACTATAGGCTATATTCGATCTCGAAAGTTCTCAGTAAAGAAAGGATTTGCTGCTCTTAAAAGCTCTCTTTTCGTTTACTTTGAGTTTGGTTCAGACGAAAATTTCTTATGACTTGCCTTCCGAGTGACTTCAAATAGACGCTTGGCTCATCAGAGATTGTTAGGAGACACTTCTTGCTACAGGGGAAAGATTGAAAGCCACGGCTTCGGAATCTGCATCGCCAGTTAACATCATCGGTTTCAGCTTCAACTTAGGCAGTCGGCATTCCCCTCGAAGACTTAGACTACGTCAGAACGATTAGACCTTGGCAGAAAAAAATTCGAAGCGTCCCAAGCATAGCGGCAGGAGGAGTTGGGTTGGTTGACATGGGGCGTCATGATATAGCCAGTGCTCCGTGAGGGACAAAAAGGTATCAGAGATGTAACATCCAAAGGCTATGATTTAGTAACTGTTCTGTGCGGGAGATCGTTCATTTCATAAGAGAAGGGCTGCTTTCATTCTGTTATGCAGCCGTGATCTTTCCGAGTCAGAGAGATGGGATCTCCTGTCGGGGTTAATCTATCCGAATGTCCTAACTAGGAAAAAGAGGCTGTCTCAGATCATGGGAGAGTCATCCTCCGTCTAAGGAGAAGAGGCGCCGAGAGATTCAATGACCAAAGGTCTTGTCACGAGCTGGGGCAACGCTTTGATCCGCATAGGATCTGGGCTCGAACCAGCGTGCTCCAGATGCGATGCATGATCTGGATTTCAGCCTTCCTGATCGTGGCTTTGGTGACCCGGTTCGCCTTCCAACTACATCCGGGGGTTAAACGAAGTGAAATCTTAAGAAGCCATCTGTCTGTGCTCCTCCCCTGACCTCTGTCCGGCCTGAGGCTAATCTCTAAGCTCGAGCTCCCGTCTCTCACTGTTAGAGCGTAACAATTCACTTCGTTCACCCACCCTCGCCTACGCTATGAAATGGATAACCCCTGTTCCCCATAGCTGCAGGATTATCGGGGCATCGTTCATTATCTCACTCGACGGGCCCTTCTCCAGAAAAAGACAATAGGCCGTGGCGAGACTGTCGACATCGGTCAAATCCGGACTGATCGTCCTTGAAATGAAAGTCCTCGTAAGCTCAACCCAGGAGTTCCCCCCTTGAAGTGATTCAATCCCTTGTTGATCAAAAAGGCGAAATTGCAGGATACTGGACATTTCATTAATATATACATCGGCCGCCCACGAATCGACATTCTCATCTTCCAGATGAATCTCGTCTTATCATGCCAATCCTTTCAAACTTCTGCCTTTCCTGCACTAGCGCCCTTCCTCTTGATATACCGCTATTGTTTTTTTATGCATCTTTCTGTTCTCATCCTCAACGAAAGAAAAAATACCTACAACTTACAGAATAAGGTCTATCCCTTCAATCCACTTTGAAAGCCAAGCAAGCTCGGGAAAATAGAAACGAAAGAAAAAAAGACCGCTGAAAAAAAAAAGGTACATCGGGTTGCGGGTAGACTATCTTTGAAAAATAATAAGCCCAAACCATAGGCGAAGAAAAACGAAGATGAATATTCCGGGTTTCATACGGTTGTTTTCTCACTCGGTGATACCATTAGGGCAATGACTAGACTAATTATCTAAAAAGAATGAAATTCTAAATGCCTTTTACGTGCGCCTTGATAAGCTTATAAAGATGATGCAGGCCCCCGACAACAGGGCGGCTAGCTTCAAGGGGTCCATTAAATAGAGATCCCCATAGTAGAACCTGCCAAAGATTATAAGAATAATGAGCAGCAAAAGGCTAAAAAACTTTTCTTATGGGTCGAACTATACTCTTCTTTTTCCAAAAATAATGAAAGCGATAAGTTAAGAAATTGGACAAATAAAGCGGCTTCCAAAGAAAGGCTCCAGTAACAGTCCCTTCGGATGCGAGTTATAAACAGTACGGTGATACTGATAAAAAATCTCCTCATCCTCTCCGTGTAGAAGCAAAAAAAAGAAAAAGCCTAGGCTGATCATCCAACACCCATTGATTAAGATCCTTATCGGCTAGAATAAATGCCTTTTAATCTTCTCATATTTTTGATCTGGTAACTGACTGAGAATTGATAGTCTTCTTTTGAAGTCTAAGTGACAGAGGATCTAGTAAGGAAAGGAACCTACCTTTCTCGTTTGTGACCCATGCCTATGGGTCACTTAACTCCGTCAGCATAAAGGCAGCAAGTGAAGTTAGAATCTTTCTCTATTGTTGCATTCCCTTCCGGGATACAGAGCAGAATCTATTGATACTTCAAATTCCTTAGAAAGACCGAGATCACTACATCTATCTCTTGAACTCAGCTCCTATTCACATCCTTCCCGTGGGAACGACTATAGAGGACAGCCCCAGAGAACTCAATGACGCTATTGTTGAGCTCATCCCGCCTATTCTATCTATTCTATTCCTAGGTCCTGCGGAGGACCTCCGAGTCCCCATTGATTCTACTCCAATTCCAGTCAAAAGCTGTTCTTCATCTTACCCGGGAGGAAGTCGAGGACAGAGTTGCAGCTTTAGATGAAAGATTGATGTTTCTATTCGAATACAAGGCCCTACGCCTTATGGCTTTAGGAGATTAATATAGTTGAGCTGCAAGCATCCTGAGATTGAACTGCGTTGAAGTTTTCAGCAACATCTCATTTTTCGTTCCTGGCCTAGCTGAAGGAGGGTAAATTAGGCATCTTTTCGAACTTCAATACTGGGCCTCTATGAACCCGTTGAAGTTACTGAGTTGGTTGCCCTTAGTCTTGTTCAAGTTAGAGGATTTCTTAACTGTTGAAATGACGTCTATAGATATGAAAAGATTGAAAGCTCGAAATCGGTTACGCAACAGGCTAAGCCAGAAAGGAAGAGAGATTGCTATTGTTGTTAGCAGTTACAGCAGAGACAGAGATAAAAGCGTAAGAAACCCAAGAACCTTTTGGCCGCCTTTAGGTCTTCTTACCCGGATCAAATTGAACTTCGAACAATCGTAACTTGAAAGAGAAAGAATCTGACTTCAATCCTATTGGCTTTCAACTCCCAATTCTACCTAGGAATGAAATCAATTAGACTTCCACGGAAGTCAGACTGAGGAAATAGTTGCAGCTCTTTCTCTTGAGTTATAGGGAATCTCAAATGATTGGCTTTCGACTCCTATTTGCAGGATTGAGTAAGATTGACTTCGATTTCATTCGTTTCAGTATTTCAGTAGAGCCTGTAATCAGTATATTTTGTTTAGGATTGACTGATTTTTAGTCTTTACCAGGTCCTTGAAGTCAGAAGCAATAAATGAAGTAAAGTAATTTATTACCGATTTGCACTCTCTGTCTTCTCCTCAGTTTTCAGTCTTTTCAGTCGGAGATGCGTAATCTGAGCGTCATGCCTATGTTTGCTGAGATTCCTCGATTGCCGTCTTTTTAAAGGCCCTCTTAAGAGTTGAGAATCAAGCGTCAGCATTTAGAACTCAACATCCGAAAATCAGTCATAGTCAGAAGCAGGAGGTCAGTCTTGATATTATACTAAAAGCCCTATCTTCAGACAGAGCAGAGCAGCCCTTGAAGCGGGAGATGGTATAGTAGGCTTAGGGTGAAGTTACCTGGGAGTTACGAAGGAAATGAAGACTTCGATTTAGTTGCCTATTCCTCATTAGTGGGGCATAATAGCTCGAAGCCGATAGGAAGTCGCTGAGGTAAGTTCCGATAGAGCTACGCTCCGGGTATTCCTAAAATTTGTTCTTATAGGTTACTATTTTTTCTCTTAATTAAAGCACTGGAAGAGAATCGCTATCGTCTTTCTAAAGGACGGGGATTTACGTGTATTGCTTATGTCCGATTTGCTGACGCTAGCTTGACTTCACTCACTTCAGAGACAGAAAAAAAGAATAAGAGAATAAGAAAGGAGCGTAGCAGCCAGAAAGAAATCCCCTCCGGAGCTTAAGGCACCGAAGTCCCACAGCTAATATGAAGATTTCAGGGAAGTTCTTTCGTTAGCAGTAAGAGCCTATTCTGTCTTGCTTTCTGAATGAATTCCGCTGCGCCCCTCAAAAGAGCTCTTTCGATTTCGAAAAAAGTGCAACACATGCCTGCACTATTTATCTAATAATGTGCCATTTCCTCTTGCTTTTGAAACCAAAAAGACAGAGAAAATGAAATTCAATGCTTTTCGTAAGGCATGCGAATGCGAAAGATAACATTTGAAAGCGGAAGACTTTTCTAGGTTAATATAGCGAGCTTAAGGTCTTTTGAAAGATAAGATAAACGCTATAGACGGCCATTATTCCTGACAAAAGAAATGGAGTAAGTAAGATAAGGGGTGACTGCATGAGTCTTATAATCTTTCATTAAAGTGAAAGAATTTATATATATATATATCCGGAGCTTAAGGCATTAGTAATTAGTCAATTCAATATACAATAAAGTTCAATTCAGCAGTACACTGCTACTAACTTTCTTTATTGAGAAAATGCTATGGCTATCAACGATCTTTATTTCAATTCTAGTAGCACTAGAAAAGCAAATAGGGAGTACAATATGGAACTCCTTTATTTATGTAAAAAAACTTCCACAACGAAAGAGACTGTAACTATTATATTCTTTCTTAGTCTCTCCGGTCGCCGAGGGTGACAGCCTGCACAATGAGCGCTCGCTGTTCATCTCGCAGCATTTGTAGTCTCGTCTCGAGGCGCATTATGTTTTCATTTGCCTTAGCATGCGGTCTCCTACGACGGCAGGGCTCTTTCATAAGATTGATTGGCCTGGCGAATGAACGCAGGAAGGGGCTTACAAGTCACGTTGTGACTCATTCCTTCGGTTGAGCGTTCTCCGGACGTCGATCAATCTATCACTCAATCACAGGCCGCTCTGTCATTGTCTGATTTTTGGTTGTATGATCACACGGCGTCCCTCAAACGGTAGAAGCTTTGTTACTCCCCTTTTATGTAAGGGGAGAACTGACGAGGGGAGGAAAGAGAATAGTTGTTCGTTTACTGCACCCCGGTCTGCATATTCAGGATTTTATTAACCAAGAGCTAGCTTATGGATCAGATATCAATATCGGAAGATCAGGCCCATCACTTCTTCTTGACTTCGATGATTTGTCTGCAGGAGGATCATCGAAGGTTGGAGAAAGAGATAGAAAGCTGACTAGAGTAGGGGGTAGAGGGGCTGTGTATACCTATTCCAATCGGGGTGATAGCTCGACTCGACAAATGGGAGAGAGATCAAATCGCGCGGGAGAGGGGGCCCCCCATCATGACGATTCAAAGTCAAGGTGTTGTTCGGATATTGATCGTAGCAAGCGTCACTTCCTTCATTGGATGGGTTCAGGCTTGCTTGTCTGTCTCGCTCTCATATTGGAAGGCTAGGTTTGGTTGGAACCCTGACGGAACTGAATCGCTAGAAAGATTTCTTCTTTCGTTTAAACCAAGTAGGCCCTAAACCAAAGCTTTGATCGCTGTGCTTCCCCCTTCTTGTTAGTCCTCTTACCATACACCACTTCGAATGGTTACTTCCCCCCTTACTTAACATAGGCCGATTCACATCGTTTTTATAGGCAAACTCCGCAGTTGGAAGAACTTATTCCCAAAAGCTCGGTCTCCCTTGTATTAAGCTCCTCAGCAAGTCTTCAATTAAATCGACGACTGGAGTCTGGCCGTCCTGAGTGATAAGCACTGCTAAACCTCAGTTCAGTGCCTAATTTCTTCCGTAACACCCTCTATTAGAGGGCAGACTGGTGTCTTGATCGGACGTAATGCTCCCTTTTCGTCATAAGGCGTGGTTTCTCACCACCTAATGATGATCAAATCACGATCATGGGGCAGCCCGGTTCTTATTCCATATGTAGATTCTAATTGAAATCAAGACCCCGAAGCTTATTTAGTTCCAGATGATGCAGAGCCTATTAGAATTCCGGATCCAATCCCATCTCCTGAGCTATACCTATAACTTATGAAAATGTAGATTTGCCCTTTCTTATTTAAAAAGGCGAGATGGAGACCAAGATTTGGACCCTCGTGATCGAGCTTATGATTGTAAAGAACGCGGAGCCATAGTCAAACGATCCAAACCTGGTTGAGAGCGTCGAAGCTTATCCACCTGAAGCACTCACTTCTACTCCTGTCTTGCTGTGGAAGCAGTGGCCGGAAGCTTCACTCTGTGTAAAGTAAGGACTTAGCTTTTAAGGGGAAATCCCTGAATGGGGACCTTAGGAGCTTTGTTCGTTCAGCACTGACCTTTTCTAGACCGGTCAAATCGGATCCCTGCGTAGAAGTTCAGTTTCAAAGCGCTAATAATCTCCTTTTATGTTGTTTCATATTTGATTCGGTCAACTCCCGTCCCATCTTTTCACGAATCAACTTCTTCCCTGCTTTTTGGGATACTAAATGAAGCCCCTTTGGCCCTTTACTGGCAGTCCTTTGTAATGCCCGAACCCGGGCTACTACCGATTTGAAATGAAATTAGACGGACCCATGACTACTTCTTGTCGTAAGATAGTTCGCTTACCTTATTATTATGAAAAGGTAGTTTACTTGCTTAAAAGCTAAAATAAGGAGAAAGGACTGGGGCTTAGACAAGACTGAAAAAAAAAAGCACTAAAGGCCTGCTCTCCAATTCCCCCTTCCTCCACGATCTATAAGCAAGAATTCTTTATCGACAGGATTTGACCTGAACTCTCCTCTCTGTACCGTATCTATCTCTTCTAGCAAGCTAGAAAGAGAGTGAAATTTCCTTCTCCCACGTTAAGTGTTCCCGGCAAGAACTATAAAAATCTTGTATAAAGGAGTGTATCCTAGCTAAAAAGAAAGATGTAAAATTAAGCTACTAACGCGTTATATGGAGGAATCTTAGACCTTTCCAATGGTCGAGGGAATCGAAAATAAGCATTTCACGAGCGAACTACATGGTTCATTCGCCCCTACTTGGGCTTGGAAAAAAACAGCTTCTTTTGCTCGCTACGGGAACGGTTATCACATTTTCTTCCTTATTTTAGCTTTTAAGCAAGTAAACTACCTTTCTTGATTCAATTCCTTAGCGCATCACCCTTACTGGTCGCCGTAGAAAGGACGGTATTCGTATACTGATTGCACCTACCAGGCGGGACGGATTGGCTTAAGACCGGAATGTTTGACTTAACCATTCCTTTCCAAGATTTGGGAAAGCTTGACGCTGTCTGTACTCCACGCTAAGGAACTCAGTCATGAAATAGCGGATCTCTCTCATAACAGAAGGAAAGCAAGAAGTACCCTATCGACCGAAGCTACACAAATCCTTAACTACTTAATAACTAATACTAATGGAAGGGCGTTAAGCTACCGATGAAGCAAACAACGGCTACCAGAAGAACGGCATCCGTTTTCCACTTCACAGTTGCGAGAGACCAATTCTCGATAGAGGAGAGTACGACAGAAGACAGGGCGAGACGAGCTATTGAAAGGCTTCAATTTACAGGTAAAGGACAGACTGATTTCATCTACCGGGCACAGGACTTATTGGCTTAAGAAGGAAGCCAAAGAAAGAAGGGATTCGCTTACTTTTCTAACAGGGAAAAAATAGCTCTAATTGATGTTCCTGGTCTAGCTCAGTCAATGGTTACACTTGACACCTTCTCCTCATCTCTGTTTGCTGTCACTCTGTCCCTATCTATGTGATTAGGAGACCAAGATAAGTAGGGATTGGATCGATGTAATGCCTGCTTGAAGCTCTGTTATATGCCCGCCCTCTGCCCATACAGAGATGTGGTCACACAATGAAAGCTTTTTTTTCCAGGAATCTCTTTTCTATTTGACATGTCAGCATTGGAATAATAGCATACAGGACTAGCCTCCCCCTCTGGGGAATCCATAGAAAGCAAAACAATTCCATCCATAAAGTGAAAATTTCAGCTATTGCTGTCGTTCTCGATTCATTCTCTTTTCTAGTCTGATCATGGCATGTGTCACGCTCATCTATTCTATATTCAAAGCAGGAGCCCATCCTTAGCAACGTGCCTCGGTTGTCATCTTTGTCTTTGTGTGTGTCTGAATGTCTGAGTGGGACCTTTCCTCGTGAATTGCCTTTTTCGAGGCATGATCAGGGGCGGGATTTCACTCTTCAATGGTACGGTACCAGCACGGGCCCTTTCTCGATATGGGTAATCCTTAGTCTACTCAAAAACTCCGTTTAGTGGGTCAGAAGTCAAGATCAAAATATCCTCTTTTCGGAAGAGCGTGAAAACTTTCAAACTATGGCTATGGTAGAGAAATGGGGCCTTCCGACTCTTTTGGGCCGGGTGTACTTGGGATCTGAAAGGCTTAGGCTTGTTCTACGCTTTCAAAACTGAGCTGAAGCTCACCTCGAATTGGGAGGAAGAGAACCAGCACCTCTTCTAAGCTACGTGAGTGCGGAACATGCTCTCTTCTTGATCTCATCAGCATAGGCCGTTGAGTCGACGCCTGCCATACCAACCCCGAAAGGATCAGTCCCAAGATTTCATGTCATTGATGAGTACATCAAGTTCGCGCTAGAAAAACCATACTCGTAGGGGCAATTCCCGCTTAGGTAGATCTACTTTGGTGATATACTAAAAAGAACCAAATGAGCTTGAAAGCAAGAATGAAAGCTAAGAAAGGTCCCCTTCTCAGGATAGGTGGGCTCATCCTGACTACGGTTCGCCGGGATATTCTCTCTATCTATTTTATGGTGTATGACCAGGGTCTCCTATGACTACCACTTGAACGAGTCAATCGGAGGCTTTATCGAAAGCGGACTTTGAATTGAAATAGAAAATGCCAGATCTTCGACTAAGGATCTTTTTTGAAAAAAGGGTAAGGGAAACCGGCTTTGACAGTGATCGGAGGCGATCGGAACAGATCTCTCACTGGCATACCGAAAAGCACAAAAAAAAGAACTCATCCGAAGCGGCCGGTTGTCCCCTTTCTCGGTAGGGAACAATCCGGCCATATATCCAGAAGTGTTTTGATGTTCGGACATTGGACCGAAGCCTTTGCACGTAGAATTTCTATATATTGAGATGGATGAAGGGCTTCCTTAGGGAGGCTTCAACCGTCACGTTCTTGCTCCGCCCTCACTCTATTCCTTCCCTTGGTCGAGCTAGTTGTGGAATAGAATTCCACCCTTATGTATCAGCTCTGGGAGAACATGAACATTCCTGCCTTACTGGCTGATATCGGTCATAGGCTACTGCATTGTCATGATTGTTGACTAAACAGCCCTTTCTCTGATTCCCCTTGCCGACTCTGAACTAACTTAACTCATGCTTGAATGTGAACAAGCGATAGTACGGAAAGCAGCATGAAACTGATTGGATGACCTTCTTCCCTTCCAACTATTTAGTAAGAATTCTCTCTCGAACCCGTCAACCTTTGGGCTAGGAACCCGAGAAAGGAGAATCTGTTTCTGGGACATAAGATTTCCCAAGGGCATTTGAAAATGGACGAGAGAAAAGTCCAGGCCATTGTGAATTGGCCCCCGCCCAAAGGCGTGTCGGATTTGAGGTCATTCCTTGGTTTAGCCAACTATTTATTATCGAAAAATTCGATTAGAAAACCAACTTACAGATTTGCTTAAAAAAGAGCAAAAATGGGAGTGGATGACGGCCTTCGATGACCTCAAACGGGCGGTAGCTTCGGAACCGGTCTTGAAACTGCCAGTGTTTGACCGACCGAAGTGCACACCGATGCTTCGGATCGTGCCATTGGGGGCGTCTTGGTGCGGCCACCCTGTCGCCTTTGAAAGCCGAAAGCTTAAAGGCGCAGAGGAGCGGTACTCGACCCATGAGAAAGAAATGTTGGCCGTAGTACACTCTTTGTACACGTGGAGAGTGTACCTCCTCGGACCAAAGTTTGTGGTGAAAACAGACAAGCAAACACCTACTTCAAGTCGCAAAATAAACTAACACCAAGGCGGGCGTTTCTTGAGGAATACGACTTTGAATGGGAACACAAACCTGGTAGGCATAATGCTGTCCCTGATGCCTTAAGTCGGAAGTGCCATGAGGTGGTGGCCGCTCTACATGTGGTAGAGTCCGATTTCACGGAGAGAGTGAAAAAGGCTATAGTGGGTGATGCTAAGCCAAGTTGAAAAGCCAAGTGGAAGAAGGCTCAACTAGGCGATTCTGGATCGAGGGCGGTCTAGTGTATGCCAAAGGTTCCCGACTCTACATTCCAGGGGGGATGTTGAGATATGACTTCGAGAAGTGCACGACTCGAAGTGGGCAGGGCATCCTGGTCGTGAGAGAACCCTGGCCCTCCTTTTCAAGCTGGGAAAGCTCTTCCCCGTTCAGAGAGGCAAGAAAGGTATGAACCTCAAGCCAAGAGAACTCATGCTATCAATATCTGACCTCCGCTCTCATCTCATGAATCACCTGAAGCTAGCATACTTCCATCTCATGAAACTCGTGAAATCGCTATTCCTGCTGCTTCGGAATCTTCCCTCTCACTTCTGATTGAGTTCTATGTAGTGCCCTTTCAAGACTCTTGGGAACGATAGCTATTTATTCTGTATAGGGGGTTAGCTTCAAGCTCAAGAGCCGGGCGATCGTAAAGGATGTCTGAAGAGTTATCCGATAAAAGAGTTTGAAAGAAGTATTAATATCGTTACATTACAGAATGAATCTATCATATATGTTATTCCATTTGACTATGTAATGAATGAAATCGATATCAGAATAGTGTTACTCGTATAGCTGTGATTTCTGGCATTAATTAGAAGAATTCTATAACATACCTCGATCAACCGATCTCTTTGTGGATTTCCAGGGATCAAAATGCTTTTACTAGCCAGACGTAGACCGGCCGTAGTAACGGCACTGTTGGGCGCTGCTTTTCGAAACTGATTGAGAGCCCTTGAAACCCGGCAAAGAGCGCTTTCCTTTCTTATGTTAATTGTCGTTAAAGACGGAAACACTTTCAATCGATATCGAACTTCCACGCGAGAATCCCTGCTTGCTGGTGATACGGGAAAGCCTTCCTTAACCCCCTCTTTCCTCGTGGTCGAGAGAGGCATATGGTAATTTCCCGTGATGATAGGCATGAATTCTTAGATTGTGGGGTGAGGGGGCGAGGTTCGGGTGGGTTAGTTCTCCTTTCCCGATTGGGGGCGCAGAATACTCCTTGAGAGATATCCTCTCTTGAAAGCTCACACGGGAACGAGTTAAATCGATATATCTGACGGAAACCTGTCTATTTTTTCGATTTCTTTTTTGCTGCTTTACCTTGGGTTTTCCCCTGGATAGATTGACTTCTCTTCTATTTAGGTTTAGGACATCTTTTCGATTTTCCCTTATGTTTGCGCTGTGTGCTCTGTGAGTTCTAACTAGGGAGCAAGCGCAGCGAAGGAGCATGAGTGTTAGCAGCTTCAGGTAGTAAAGGGAGCGAGAGTCCCCCTTTAACTTGACTAGAGAGGACTTGTCTTTTCTTTCGCAGGCTTCTTACCTATGACGTAGCTAGGAGTGAGCCTTTGTCGTCCTTTCAACTAGTAGCAACTATGGATTAACAGTTTCAGGCAGAAGACGAATCCAAAAGGTAATGAACGGGATCCCCTAAGGGTAATGGGCTTCATCCCCAAAAGGAATCCTTTGCCTTTCGACGGGAACTCCTACTACTTCTCTTTAGTCCACCTACGTCATTCTTTCAGTAACGGTCACTCCAGTAAACTCTTTTAAGTATAATATAGATATTCTTTGACAGACGAAAAAGAGGGATTTACCCACGAAAAGAGGTCAAGCCGATTAGCAAGTCGACCAATAGCCGGTCAGTTAGTTATGAAAAGCAGCAAATGATAGCGCGGACTAATGCCACGGTGTAGATCTTTGGAAAACACTTCGCTAGATTGAACTCTATGATGAGCATCCGGTAGGTCATCAATGGTTGGGAAGTCCCTCTCTTGCTTGGGAACGAAATTCGTCTTATTCGTGGATCACCAAGCCTTGCTTTACTTGGTCAACAAGCCGGGTTTGACGGAATTTGATTGAACGATTGTGACGAGAAGAAGCTTTGTTCGATAAATGCGCAGTGGACCCTCTTTCCATACTTCGTAATGGTGAACCCCCCGACGGAGTAAACTAGGGCATAGTGATCACTGGCCCAAGCAGAGTCGTAAATACAGTAAAGACTTCAAAGATTCACGCATGCGGGCGGTACAGCCGATCCAACCGCAACCACGGGCACCACTACATGAGGACGGCACATCAACAGGTCTGATTTCGGTGGTTCTGGTTCATTCAGACTAAAATCATTCTATTCTTTCGCCAGTTCCTCTTCAAAGAGTGACAAAGCGAAGCTCTGCTCCGGCGCTATAAAAGGAACTAATTCTTCCTCATAAATCGATATCCGTAGCTCTTTCCCTGCTTGAGACGGAAGTTGGCAAGAGATAACACTGATGCCATACTATACAGTGATCTTACCGCTACGCCCCCCTTCCTTCCCACCTAAGTTGTTTAGCCATCTATCTTGAATCTATCTCGCTTGTGGTTTTATTCCTTTGCTCTGTTGGTCACCAGGCTTTCGCTCCTCTCCTTATCAGTCGAGTGGCTTTCGCTCCTTTCTTCTTCAAATTAACCACCCTTGCGCTCAAAGAAAGAATTGAAAGCCAAAATTACATCCCCTGTGATCACTTCCCAGAAAACAAAGTAAAATAAAGTCGGCAGCCCATCAGGGCAGGGCCTGGAGTCTTCGAAACCTGGCATAGAGAAGATGGCCTCCTTTCTCTCAGTCTCGCTGAACAGGGCTTTCTTTCGGCTTAATAAGTCAGAGATTTCACTTTCTCGATAGTCCCCTGGAAATAGAAATGGGCTAGAGCTCCCAGTCGTTTCTAAGGAATTTAGACCTTTTGGATCGAACTAGGAATCATACATTCGCTGAATGACTCGACAACCAGGTATTTCACTTACCTGCACATAAGCTTCCTATATTCTATATAACATCCCATCTCGTTTCATAGCGCCTGCTTCCCGAAAAGATAGACTTCCTATCAAATCTTTCACAGTCCCCAGAGAGATCCATCCGATGGTCTTTCACTCTCTCGCTTCGTCTTCCCAGCTATCCTTTACATGCAGGTAAGATCAGATCGAATGCTCATTCTGGCTTCTCATCTAGCTTCTCTACCACTACTCAACCCTATTTATTATTATTTCATTATTTTAGTATTTTAGATTGAACGGACAGCTTATGCTTCTAATAGATTCCTAGCTAGCTAAGATGCATCTACCAAAAGCTATTTTTTATGTAATATTACATTATATGAAAAAAGAGATCAAGTAGCGAGTAAACAAGATCGATTTATAGCTTGTTAAAGCTATAGGAAGAAGTGGGATCTCTCTAATATAGGCAAGCTAATAAGGACTAGCACGTTACCCATCAGGTAACAAGGTCTGTCTCTACTTTTTTCTTCGACCAGGAAGCGAGTAGAATGTTTCGATTTTCATTTGAGACTAAACACAGGGTCTGACCGTCACTCATATAGCCCGAGTACTTAGGCATAGTACCTTAACTCTTAAGATGCATGGCCTTGGTAGAACCCTCAACACCCTACCTTCACTTCATGTCTTCTCTTCTCAAAGCTGTTATGGAAAGAGATCAATCAGATGACAAGGCCTACCGTGTCTCCAAGAAGATTGAAGTTCTCACTCAAGCTCAAGATTCTTAGTCTAGTCTTATACCACCTAAGCGGTTCAATGGAATGGGAATGAAAGGGGATCTTCTTCTTATGGAGATCTGGTAGTACAGTAGATGTCCTTCCATGGCTTGCGTACGGAAATAAAGTATGATTCAACCCTTTTATGATTCACTCTGTTCTCTCGAATGAAAACAAGTCTGAAGGGTTTCCCCTGATTCAGAAGAAGACAATTCATATTCTGTTAGTCTTTGGCAAAGGAGTTTTTTCCCTCTGCTCTTCCTTTGGTTATATACCAAATCACCTACCTGTATCAGTTGATTATCCTGATTCTGTTAAAGTGAGGCCTCGTACAGATTGCTTTCATAAAGCATTAATGTCCTTCTTTTCTTTATTCTCCTTCTTCCTTCCTTATTTGAGGATTCAGCCCTGGTTGATAGTTTGTTTCGAAGGGCAGAGATGAGGTTTGTAAATAAACCAATTCCTTCTGTCGTGTATTCCCGATTAATGCAGCCTTAGATGCTTCAATTGTCGATTTTAGTATTGAGCGAAAGGTTACACCTATGGATTCTTTATTGTAGGCCAACTCTAAAACACTAGTACCAATAGGCGGCATAGGGGAAAAAGCACTACGCCTAGGAATTAAAAAAAACGAAAACTTTGTTAGAAATTACCCCCTTTCCTTATCGGGATCGGGATTAACAAGAATGGTTGGTACAACAAAATCCATCTCGTTCGTACTTTGGATACCCCATAGAAGACTGTTGAAGTTCTTAATTCCTTGAAATTCATGGGCGTTGGGAACAAAGACATTAAAGGAGTTACCTTTTTTATATATGACGTATCAACAGCTTGATACTAAAAAAAGAAAAAGAACACCATAAATTAAAACACACTACTTTGCGTCTATAGACACTTATTTCAACCTTAACAAACTAAAAAGAGTCGACGGACTCTTCTATTCTAGTCTCCCCGGTGACCGTGGGTGGCAGCACGCACAATTAGGGCTTCCTGCTCCGCCCGCAGCGCTTGCTGCCTCTCCTCCAAACCCTCTATGCGCTCTCTGGTAGCGCGAATGCGCGCTTCTTTCCTTGCAGGATCCATTGTTCTAACACTTCTCAAAAAAGAGTTTAGCACTCTATGGTGCTGTTGAATTTCATTTTGGAGTTGCCCCATTTCGGCAGCAATTGCAGAAAGCCTGTTTGCAGCATCCATAGCTATACGTGCTATTACGAAATTTCTTTGGTTTGAATTTGATGAAGAAGACACTTATCGAGCCTCCATTTATAGAGTGGTAGAGTAATATCGCCATGCAGTACGAATTGCATGGTTCTGACTACTATAACCACGCTGCCTGTATGAACAAACAAACTTTGCAGAACCGTTTCACCTAATCGATCGTGGTGAAGTCAGCAATGGATTCGGCGGATCATCCACGTCACGAATTGGATGGTTCTGACTAGTTCTCCGCACTACTTTTATGCAGTTGAATACGATCATGCCTTTTTCATGAAAACCTGGCTGGCTCTGGCTACCTTGCGGAGCACACATAATATACCCGAATAACATTGTAACAAACTTTGTACAACCTGCTTACGTAGAAAAGATTCCTCTATGCCAATGGACTCGTGACATCCATGTACTGAGTCGTCAAATGAGCCACGTTAAGAAAGCCCAAGTTATACGCATTGGCCCACAGGGTGCCCCAAGAGGGCCCGAATGAAAGACCCAAGCCTACATGAACCATCAAAGAAAGACATATCGATGGGGTTTTGCTTGTTGCCTGAATGAAAATGCGTCTATTTCTTTCAGACCAAATCAAAATAAAAAATAAAGATGTAGGCTTAACTAAAGCCCAATGCCAAGCAAAGCCCTAAAATACAAGAAGAAATTGGGTTCAACTAAGCCCTTAACCCAACATGAGGTGGAGCCTTAACCCGACACAAGATGGGACCCGTCACGGATAGTGGGCTTAGAACTTAACCCATCGGTGGATAAGATCACATCTTCATAACAAACAAAAGGTGTACACGTTCGGCCTCACTCAAGGTAATGGGCCAAACCTAACGAGTCCAAACAAATTTGATCTTATTGTATGACAAAACCACAGATTGGCTATCGTCTTTCTTCAGTAATTTGAGAATTTCCTCAATTGGTTTGACCATTGTTAATCGTTGGAAATCCCATGTGATTGGCCCCAAGGTTGACAGCCATTGGATGCCCAAGACCGCCCCATATTCTCCCAAAGGCATTACCATGAAATCAGTGGTCAATTCTCAACCCTGTGCTGTCCAACACAACCCTTTGCACCAAGCATTGACTTCCAGTCAATCTCCATTAGCCACAGCCACCTTAACGGCCTTTGTCTGTTGGAGTCTGCACCCTACCCTACTCTTTTTGCAACACTGCAATCAATGAAATCTTCACTTCATCCTCCTCCTTGTCCCTGCCATCGTTTTGAATCATTAACATATACAATTGAGAGCTCTAGCACTTATGACCAAAGGTATACTTCTCATCACACCAGTAACACAATCCCCTCCTCATCTCTTTCACTCTCGGCTTACGCAATGATCGGATCGGAAGAACTCTCTTCAACTTAAATGATTGAGACAAACGTAGATGAGAACAAATTCTTTTTCATAGTCTGCTAATTTTCTTCTTGTTGCATCTCGTCGATACGATAGGTTGATTTACCTTAGACGTCATATGCCCTAAAGGTTTACTGTCTGGATGGTACTTTGAAACAGATAAGCGAATCGCGCTCAAGTGGTGGTTGACGAAATATCTAATCAAAGTTTTCCCTGTCTGGTGTGGTCTTAGATTCCGCTGTCCCTTTCCGCTTCACGCAATAGCACGCTCCGAAGCAAGCGAGCTTCGCCGGTAGTAGCCTCCTGAATTAGTCTTTTAGCAGCTTCTTTCCGGCAAAGCTTACCAAGCGAGAAAACGGAAAGCGCGCCATAAAGCCTTCGAGCCTCCGCTTGCTCCTTTCTTCTATGTCTGGTGGAGCTATTCCCAGACAGCCTGAGAGCTGAGTGAGGACCTTATTTTATATGCTTTATACCTTCCAAAGCGAAATAATCACTCCTGTAGCTTATTGCGCTCGATCTACATCCTACCTAACTCGATTAAGCTGTTCTTCTTACACACAGAAGGTTTTTGCTATCGTATTGCGGGTTTTCCACTTCGTTCAGTTACATTAGGGCTTTATACAACTCTACCTTGGTGATTAAGTTCCGCGTGTGAAATGAGCTGATTCTGGGATAGGAGGTGAAGTCGGTATGGAACCTACCCTTCCGGAGTGAAGGATTGTCATCCTATAGCCTTTTGTTTTGAATTTGGTTTAGAGTCGAGTGATGAAGCTCATGATTCTGCCGTTAGTGAGAAGCAAGTCAACTCTATAGCCCTAAACTAAAGGAGCAGGTCAAGTTCGTTCTTAAAGAGGGATAAATTACGTGGCTGACCTGCCAGTCCATCAAATATCATAGTTTATCCTTAAGAGCAGGAGGTTCAAAGTGTGAAACGACGATGTTGAAGCACGCACCCTTTATCTTATGCTATGGGTAAGGAATCAAAGGCAACGAGCCAAACCCATTTAGGAAGCAACCTCTCCCCTCCCCTGTGGGTTCACCCCTGAGTGTAATGCCTTAACGGCCTTTTAAGCGCCTCTCACAACGGACTCGACACCAATCCCGGCAGAAGGATTTGGTTACCATAAGTTCCGGCATGGTCCTAAATTTTGCCGTTGTTATAACAGAACAATTTTCATATAAAGATGCTCAAGCGAGGAGATGTTATGTTACGAGCATCCGTCTGCGGGCGCAGGGAGGCCAATGGTAGGAAGCTTAACATCATCTTTTCCAATAAGTGAGTCTCTCGAGGCTTACTCGTTCCGACCCTGAACAACCTTTTTTTATCAAAGCCAGCCTGTAGGAAGTTCGGGAGAAGGGGTCGACTCAGGCATTACTCAATAGAGGTGCAAGGCTGACTCCCAAAATGGGAGTTATACTAATTCCCTTCCAACCTTTGATTAGTTTGTGACCCCAATCCATCTTTTTCTTTTTTCCTAGCACATGGTGAAAGCCGACGACATAAAGAAGAAAAACAAAGAAAAGATCCTCAATGAGAAGGTCCATGCCTTCTTCCAATTGTTTTGCCAATGATGGATTTCGCGCCATTCCATCGAAAACTTAGTTGAAGGCAGGATGTGCGGGCGGATGTAGTTGTTAAGATCTACCGAAAGGTATTTACTATGGCCAAGCTTATAAAGCTAGCCAAGCCAGTGTCGAAGGAGACCTTCCAATCGTTACTGTCCCCTCCATCGGACCAACGAAAGGTTTCGATGGCCTCAGTAGAGATACTTAATAAAGTGCCTCTATTGTTTAGGAAGTATATCCCTGATATCTCCACTATTCCCCTGAAATCAGGGATTAGCTGGAGACCGACCTGGAAGGCCAAAGCTCCCAACATGAGACCCATACGGTTAAAGGATAACCCGAGGAAACGATCTAAATCTTTCTTTCGGGCGTTCCCTTTCGAGGTTAATTCTTGGTTCTGTAAAGTCCAGGAAGACGCCAAGAAGTCCGCTGGATCCTTGTTTGGGATTCTGTGGTATCCGAGGATCAGGTATTGTTTTGACGAAAACAATGAAATGTTCAGTCAACATGACGCATCCCGCTTTGAGAGGGAGGTTGTCCGATTCCTTATGTGATGCCTTTCTTTGTTCCCTTTGGCATGATCGTTTCGAAGTTCTTTCTTTCGTCATCTTTTCTTTTTCGGAAATCTTTATAGCTGTTGAGCTCCAGGTTTATTACCACCTCCCTTTGGGGGCTAAGGGCGCAGCATCGGCGGTAAGAGCAGTAGACCCGCCCGCAATGGAAACTGAGCAAATCCCTTTCTCATTATGAACCTACTTTCTTCGCACTCTAAAGCTACTATGGAAAGCCGGTTTCAGGCAGCAAGTGCTCCTCCAGTTCCATCTGTCTTTCAAAAAGGCTTTGACTGGCACTTTCGATACTGATATAGGTCTTATTCAACAAACTACTTCTTCTGGTTATGGCCACACGGGTTGGCGGCATAGTCTTCCACAAGCTAGGCGGGTTCACGGTCCTTGCTCGTCTCTCAATTGATTGTAACTTGAACTCCGCTTTTAAGCCAAGCCTTCACATCTAACTGTAAGCGCTCTGGAATTATTGCCATTCCCGCTTTTCCTATTTCAAGGGCTATGCTATGCGCAATCAATCAGTTGCTTGCTTCCTATCAATCTCGATTCCTGCTTAGCTGTGAAGCTTGTTTACTGCTTTCCTTCTTTTGCTTATTCGATACTGGTTCCCTCTCTCCGTCAAACGAATTGTAAATAAGTCTTGAAGCTTGCTCCGCGTTGAGCCCATCTGGTCCTTCTTTTCTTCATTCCGGGTATGCTCTATCAGTCTGTCCCGATTCCTGACGTTATGGAGTTCCGGACTTGCTCTCTTGAGTGCAGGACTCTGGCTCAATGGCCGATTTAGTCAAAAGGCATTCATAAGCTACATCTTCCTATGGCATATACCTGTAAGATCGTTAATTGCTTGGTTCATTCTTTGATGTCAATATGGATTCCCGGTCCAGCTCATCTGAAAAAGAGTCTCCGTTCAAGGCTTGCAGTAGCAGTTGTTTTATTCCTTTAGAAGGATTAGTTGTCCCGCCCCTGTACCAGTTACAGCAATCCTGTGTGGTATAAAATTCTAAACTCTATGGCAGGATATGTCCCCCTTCCTACTAGTACTAGGACAGGTTATGAAGCCAGGACTGATTAGACCGTACTAACGATCGGCCGATTCTCGGCATCTTCACTAGTTGCTTGCCTGAGTGCAATCAGTTCTTGCACAAAGCCTATATCCCTTCGCCAAGCGCAGGCGAGTCAGTACGTACCAATGCCTTCTGCCTTCGGTCAGTCATTAACGCCCGCTCGAGGTGAGAAGAAAGTGCCTTCAGGCCTTCCCCCTGGTGCGGTGCCTTCTCTTTCTATATAGAATACGTCCAACCAGTCCCCACACGCCCGATCACGAACACAGGTCCCGAAAACCGGGCACAAGTGACGGACCAAACCAGGCTCCATAGCCCGAGGTCCTGACTCAAGGAAAAAGACCATATAAAGTCCGCCCCGCCCCGGTCTATGCCAAAAAAGAAGTTACTATGCACCAAAAGGAAGTACTCTTTCACGCCCCCCACATTCAAAAGACGAAAAGCGAAACCAAAAGTAAAAAAAAGACCAAAGCTCGAAGGGATTCTTACATAAAAGCAAAATAAATAGAGTAGAAAGAAAAGAAAGATGTATAAAAATCGAAAGATCAAGTGCTCTTTTTTTCAAAAAAAAGAGAAAAACTACGAAAAAGCAAAATCAAGCCTATTTTATTACGTGCAGAAAGCATGAGATCTAGACGAGTGATCATGAGAGCTTAGTTTTTTAGGATCGCTAATTTCCTGCGCTGTAGTTGCCCGTAGTGATATCAACATTTGGCTACTTCCCCCACTCATCAAGGCAGAACATAAGAAACGACACTATTGCCTTCAGGGCCCTGAGAAGCGCAGCAATCCGGTAGCAGATCCTTTAGTAGGTGAAGGGGCATAGCGTTTACATACAAACCTAACTCAGTAAGGCCAGTCAGTCAGTTTAGTGAGCGTGCCTGTGTTAGAATTCCAGTTCTTTTTGGCTTTCATCCTGCTAACAGATAAGAAAGATCGTCTCAACCAACGGTTTCAGGGCATGACGCTTGGGGCTACGTGCTTGAGGGGCCTGACGAAAGGGCATTAGGCAAGGTGGGACTAATATCTGAATCCAAGGTTTCGAAGAGCTTTGACTGCCGGGATGGCTTCTTTCATAAGGGGGTCCGGTCTGATTACCCATTACGAAGACAAACCCAATAGCCGTAAGAACGAGAAGGGAACGACAGAAGGACTGACAGTGATTGGTTAGAGTTAGATCCGCGAGAGGTCGTTTAGGATATTGCCCATGCTCGCCTAAGCCAATCGAAGTTCCAAGTACACGCAACTAGCAATGTGAGACCGAAGTCTTTCTACTAAACATCGGGGCTTTGAGTTCTATTCGTTAAGCGATCGCTTTCAAGGGGCATAGGCATAGCTACGTTGGAGAAGAAGGTCGTTACCTTTTAAGGAAGGGAAGCTAGGGAATTGGTTCAAATCCAATTTCATTTTCCCCGGTTGCAAGTCCACTTCCTTTCCTAAACAAACTGGCATCCAAATCGGCGTTTTCCCGGTTTCAAACTTTGATGATTGAATAGCAGGAAAGATTAGATTGGCTTCATTCCTATTCTATTCCCAAGCCAGCAAGAATCACTCTAACTTCAGATATAGGCTCCTAATGGAACACTTACTAAATCTCGATGCACCGTCCATTCCCCCTCATGTGCAGCTCCTAGGATCACTTTATTGCATCAACAGCTGATGAAATTGCTAGTCCTCCAACACCGCTAACGGATTCAGTTACCTTTCAAAGCCTCCTAACTCCCCTTCTCAAGCAGCCACATCTTCTCTTTTTTCGTCTTTCCCTAAGCCTAATCATGTAAACAAATGCAATTCGAGGAGAAGCGAGTAGATGAAAGAAAGTCCTTTGACCAAGTCAAGCTTGTTTTGGTAGTCCACGCAGAGCCTTAGCCGGTCATCTTTCTATATTCTATAATAACTAATTATGACGAAATAATAAAAAAGAAGTTATTAATTGAAATTCTTAATCCATTTTTTTCTACTGATTGTGTTCCTGAAGTCAAAAGAGTTCCATCTGTTCCTGAATAGCTTCTTTCAAAAGGGCTTCTGCTTCCCGAGTAAATGTGAAGTAACTAACTCTCTTTGACTTTCAGTCGAGTGCCCATTATGTAATGTATTCTAATGAAAGGATGGACGCATATATAGCGTCGGATGTTATGAGAGTTTCCACGAAAGAGAAAGCGAAAAAGTCAGTATATGAAATCGAAGCGCATTGCAATCATCGATCATGACGAATGTGTGCCGCGAGTGATCAGTCTGCGCATAGCGGATTGTCGTGCCTCTATCTTCCCGGGACTCCTGCGGGCGTTAGAGAGGGAACTACTGAAGCTGCTCGACCAAGCAACCAATTACCACCCTAAATAAAAGGTAGCTACTCACCTGGGCAAAATTCCTGCTCAGATCTCAATCCGTCACTTTTTCTCTTCTACACCGTCCGAGCTTGGTTGTTTAGTTTGGTTTTTTCTTTATAAGAGTAATGCCGTTTGATGTCCGGGGTCAAAGAATGAGCTAAGCGCCGAGCGAAGAACCGTACCAAGGTGAGTACAGGGATGTGGTGAATCATACCGAAAAAAGCACTGTTTAGTATCGAGCACAGGTCTCACTCTACAAGTTCGATGAGCTCCGTAGCGGGCCTGTGCCTACTATCTACGACGTGTGTGTGCTATGGAAAGCAAGCTAAGCCGTTCGAACTCTGTCTGGTGATCCTTGTGGACTACTATTCTACTGCTGGGACGAACTCATTGACAAATTGGTGGGAGTATTCACTGAATGACTGACTAACTGATTCGGGGAAGGAAGAAGTCCCGATATCTACTGGAATCTAAGTCGATGAAAATAGCAAAAAGATTGGGAGCCTTCTTGATTTTATGTCGAGTTCTACACGGATACGTGCACTTCATAGGGTTGCACATGTAGCTGTCGCTTTCTCCTCCATCCAGGTCGAAAAGCCGAGACTGAAAGAAATAAGGGGCTTACTTCCTACTCCCTCTCCCCTCTTCCATTGCTGAAACGGGGCCCCGCCTTATTCTACGAAAAATGCCATAAAGCAGGCCCATGATACGAAAACCAATCAAAGAATAAGAAAAAGGATTCAATCCGTCGCCTAAAAGACGACACTCTAATTCGCGAATAGCACACACATAGTCATGTCTCTTGAAAGTACCAACAGGCCGGTGTGACTCTCTATGAAAGAAAAGTCTGACTCTTACGTCAAACGACGATTTCTCTGACTTACTCCTTGTTCGTCAGAGTTGGAACTGCTTCCTTACAGGACAAGGCTACCCGAGAGATAAAGGCCCTCTCCTAGCCCAATTTATTATATACCCGAGATTCCTAAAGAAAGATGGGTTTTGAAAATGAAAAAAAAAGTATGGAGCGTGCTTTCGCAGTGAAGTTTATGTTGAATTGAAAAAGACTGATACATGGAGTTGTGAAGTTCTGCTAACTGATTTCATGGGAGAAAGGCTTTCTGATAGAGTTAGACCCGCACCCAAGGTAATGATGCGCCTTTGTATCTAAGTAGTGCAAATTGATGAACAGGTGATGGAATTCTTAATAAAGTGAGAAGTCTAAGCAGCTTTTTTATATCGAGCGTTGGCGGCTCGGAGTGAAAAGAAGTCCGGCATGAGTAAGACAAAGTGTAGTTTAGTTTCTTTTCAATGCGGATGGCATGCTGTCTTCATTCTGGACTTGAGATTCTGGCAAGCTGCATGATTACCTGTTATTTTCATAGGTTTAGTAACCAGAGGATAAAGGGGAAGACCTATTCTCAACCAAAGAAAAAGTAGAAAAAAAAGAAAATCTTTGTACATCATAACCTTTTTTGTTTCACAAAATAGACTCTTCCACTTCTATATACTATATACACTGTGTTCGACTGAACCCGTTCTCGTTTTGGCTCTGCGTTCATGAAATGGAAAGACCAACAACAGAAAGAAAATTCTTCGATCGAAATTTCAGGCCTATGGAAATTGTTCATCTCGTTTACTGAGGGACCATCAAGGTTTTGGCTCGCAATAAAGCGCGGGTCCTGATCGAGCAAGACGTAGTCCTATCTATCCACCTCTCCAGACACAATATCTTGAGTACCTATGATGGTGACCACATCTGCTGGCATGTGATGTTTGGACATAGAATCGAGTCCTTGTGAATGGGCAGAGCCAGGTGCTCTTATTTTACGACGGTAAGGACGATTGCTTCCATTACTGACCAGAAAGACACCAAATTCTCCTTTAGGTGCTTCAACTGCGGTATAGGTAGAAGGAGCTGGTACGGAAAAACCTTCTGTATAAGGTTCGAAATGGTGAATTGAGGTAGAGTAGACCGATGATCCTGTAGTCATTTGGCCGGCTATTGAAAGAAAAAGCTTGCATCTGCTCTCTTTATTATATAACCGGTCTCATCTCTCTCCAAACCTAACGTGATAGTTTCCCATCATAAGGCTTTCTATCTATAGATTAAGCCATTACCAAGGAGCGTCTTCGTTCAGAACTCAGTTGACTGCTTCTATAGATAAGGCGGAGCGTCCTTGGCTCAGTATTTTAGCACATAGGGCTTCGGCCCTACTACAGCCCTTCGCTAACTCGAAGGGCCCCGCTATGCTTTTCGTCGGCCTTGCCTTGTCAGCTTTGCTACCGACGCTTTGTTCCGCTTCGCTAACGCTTGGCTAAGTCTTGAACCTTCGCGCTGACCGTTCGCTTTCTCAGTAGCAAAAGCGCTTCTCTTTTCCCCTTAAGTAGAAGGACAAGAAAGAGATTATTGGTTTTTAAGCTCCCGCTTCCTCATCTGCGCTCGTCAAGCCAACGTAGCTCTTTGGGAGGTGAAAGAGCGGTTGAAGCGGACATAAAGAAATTCAAGCATCAAAAAGCAATTTATATATATACACGGTTACGGTTATCCCAAACTGCGTTCTGGAAAAAGTGGCCTAGAAGAAAGAAAGGGCGGGCACTGAAGTGTTTTAACCTCACTATACTATTCATAGTTGTGGGGCACTGTGTACTTACAACTTATACGAGAAGCAAGTGAATGGGGCCAGTGCGTGGCGAACGGAACGCTTCTGAAAGCCATTTCTCACCTCAACCCCCGCCATATCCAGAAGGGTACTTTACTTCAAGGGCTAATTGCTTCGCACCTGACTGTGATAGCCCTCTCGATACCTTATTGGAGCTTTGTAACTAGTGGCCGCTTTCCTGTCGCGTTAGCGCTTTCCCGGTGCACGGAGCCTCAAGAAAGAAGGTGCGTTTGGTTTATCATTGGGTCAATAACCCTTCCCGCTTCCTCTTTTTGTGCTACTCCTACTCAGCGGGCGGGAAAAAGATAAGAAAACACAAAGCCTTCTGAAGCTTTCCCAGCCTGAAGCTTCTAAAGACTGCCCTCTCTCGGCTGGATGTTGGCCCAGCCTACTATAAGGATCCCGTATCCAGCAACCCAACCTATACAAAGAAAAACTTCCTTTTTCCCTTTATTTACTAGTAGGGGTCCCGTGGTTCCTATGCCGCCGCGTTTCCCGGTCCTTTTCTTTTAGTGCTTCGACCCAAAGCGATAGCTTAACGCTAGTTCAGTGGATAAGATGGCTGCGCTCCAGCTCACTCAAGAATGGGACGGCAGTGGTCCGCCGGCAAGCTCGTTCTGATCTTGGACGCAGTACATTGGAATCCTGAAGCACCACCACGAACGAGACCGCGCGTCCGCCTGCGGTGCGGTAAGGCACCACCCTGTTGTGCCAGCAGCCAACTCCGGCGTGTCAGCTTAGTTATCCTCATCAAGCCACTGTTAAGATGTCTAGCTTTCCAACTGGTAGACGCTTTCTTTTCCCCCAGATCAATGAAGAAGAAAGAAGCGAGAAAACGGAAAGCGCGCCATAAAGCCTTCGAGCCTCCGCTTGCTTCAACAGAACCGGAAGCGAAGCGCTATGCCGGGGCGGGGGGACGAGAAAAGAAAGGGCTCCGAAGAGAGAAATTGAGGTTCCCAATGCTTCTCCACGCCCAACGAGATGCGCCAACCTCGGGATGCTTTACTCCTAACCCCACTTTGTTCCGAGACGGAGCTTAACCTGAGTCTCGGTTAAGAACGGCAATGATCTACGTTTCACACGGCGCACGATTCCATGGATAGTTTCATTCGAGATCGTGAGGGAGGACATAGCTTACGATCATCGGCTTTTATCATGCCACTAGGCAAAAGATTAAGACATTGCACAATGATCCGAACACTTTGTCGCATCTCTTCGATACGGATACAGTAACGATCATAGCGATCTCCTCTGGTACCTACTGGTACGTCAAAATCCAATTGGTCATAAACATCGTAAGGTGCTGCTCTTCGCAAATCCCAGCATACCCCTGGTTGGGATGGGTAGGCCCACCACTTCACTTTCACTTAGGCCCGAGCCAAGTCAGTGGGGGGACCCTGTCGGGCTCCTTCCCCCCCCAAAAAAAAACAAACTGTACTTGAGAGTTTCCCTTCATACGGCTCGAATCATTCGATTATGCCCCGAGAGGCATCCTTTCCTTCTTTGTTGGGTTGGTTCACGCGCGCGCAAACGAGCACCGGCCGCAACAGCAGGAAAAATTGACCAATAGAGTCAGACACTTAACTATATCCGCACGCTTTAGTTTTGAATGTGGTTCTGGTTGAGGCTTTCTTTCTCCTGCCTTAAACATAAGGGGGGCGCAGGACGTTCGCGGAGTCCATGCCTTCCGTACACCACCACTTAAATGGTCGTTCTTGGGTAGATCCCGCTCCTAAACATAAGGGAGAAGGGGAAGGTGGCCGGGCCTATCATATCAAAAGTAAAAAGAGAACCCGGCCTTCATTCGACGTTCCGGGGTAAGGACCGCCCGATTCGACCGACTTTTTGATAACAAGAAGGCGAGCTGATCTGCTTTGATCAAGGAAAAAGCCCAGTCAGCCACCAACTCGGTGCAGGTCACGTGACCTACAGCTCGGCCTTCGCTTTTTGAGGCTTCCTTTACCCACATCTCTATGTGCCCGCAGCACTTCCATATGGAGAAAGATAGGCTTCCCATGTTCCATCAATAGCACTTAACCTATGCCGATTTTGGCGGACTGTGCTCCACCCCGGTGAACTCATGCGGTTCCGACGTGCCCAGAGGCCAGAGGCGAATCCGTTCACGGTCCTACGGACCAACACCATTCGAAGGTGGGTGGCCCGCCCCACCTAGAACAGTCATGTTTGACAGGGCTTACACACATTCGCTCACTTACGCTGTCCCCCCTCAGCTCACCCTAGCCCCGGGCCTTCTTATTTAGAACGTAAGCTTGCAGGCTTCACACCAAGTCTTCACTGACATAATATGCATGCTTTAGTAGGGTCAGGCAGAACCGTTGTTGCCTGATGGGAACTTCCCCCATATTGCTATCAATGTCTTCATGTCGCACGACCTCTTAACATTACACCACTGAATCCCCAATCCTTTGCTTGCTGTGCAGTAACAGTACCAATATCCACTAATCGTTGTTTCCAGATACGGTTGCCGGTTGACATCTCTTCTAATTCGTCGATACGAGAAGCAAATTGTTGTGTGGAGGAATCAATATCTCGACATAAGCCAAGAGGCAGATCTTGTGCCACTCCACCTGGTCGTATGAAACTGGCATGCATCCTGGCTCCCGGGACTCTTTCATAGAATTCCAACAATTTCTCTCGCTCCTCAAAAGCCCACAGGAACGGAGTTAATGCTCCCACATCCATAGCATGAGTAGTTAAAGCAAGTGAATGATTTGAAATTCGAGTTATTTCACGGAATAACACTCGTATATATTGAGCTCGTAATGGTACCTCGCAATTCAAAAGTCTCTCTACGGCTGAAGAATGAGCGTGTTCTTGGGCCATCGTAGAAACATAGATAGGGTCGACGACGGAACGAAGAACTCACCCGCAATACAGCTTTTTCGTACACGTTCACTTGCATCACATACACTTTTGCTCTCTGAACCGTGCAATAAGGTCACCCATAACACGGCTCTCCTACTTGAGTTATCTTAGCCCCAGGCCATGCTATTCAATGATATTGGAAAAATGACAGCATAACCTAAAGGCAAGTATTGAAAGCTGGTCTCCCTTTGATTGAGGGAGGTTGACGTGACGTCAATAGGTTGGAAATCACTAAGACAAAATCAAAACAAATCAAATCACTCTATCTAAGTCAAGCTTTGTCTGTCATTTTTCCGGGAGTTTACTCGACCCATTTCCCAGTCTCTCGCACTGCTCTTCTAAGTGTGCGACTCCATATGAGGACCTCCTTCCCTTCTGCCCACTCTCCGTTCACACGGTTCTCAAAGCAGAGGAGGAAGGGTGAGCAGGAGGTACCACGAGCCCTCTGCCCCACACATCTATCCAGAAGCAAGTGTAGTTCACCGGTTTCACCGAATGCTCTTATCTCTCGGCAAAGATCGTGTGAGTGTGCAGTTATGCTTTGGATGCTTCGCCATAGAATAGATCGACTCTGTTCCCGTTCTTGTTAGGTGCACTCGCTTTAGATCTCCGACACACAAGGAAAGACGCGGTGGGGAAGAAAAGAAAGCAGCCCTAGCCTCTGTCCGGCCGATCATTCCGCTGGCATCTCGCATTCACGCCCTCGTTTGACTGCCGCTCGGGGATGTAGTTGTAGATACGTTAGTCTTAGTGGGTCGTTGGCTCCACCTGTTATCTCCTTCTACGACATGCTGTTGTCGTCACCATATTCTATATGTCACTTAGTCATCTCTGCTTCGCTGCGGGTCAGCATCTCCGAAAGAAACGGAGGACTTCATTCAGTGACTCCGCGATCGCCCTCTAAACGATCAAAATAAGGTAAAGCTTGAAGATAAGTTTTGTACTCTATTAATTTCTCAGTCCCTCTAGTCGGGTGGGCGCCGGCCGGTCTTTCGACCAGATCCCCCTAAAAACCGTACGTGCGGGTCTCCCCGCATGCGGCTCATGCCATTCTTTGTGGCCCAGCATTCCTACGGACCTGTAGTTCAATTAATTGAGACTGCTCGACCTCGGAAGCGTCTTCGCGTGTAGGCAGCGCTGTCTGTTGTACCGTTGACTCTATCTGTTCATTGAATTTCCTTTTTTACATTATTTAGATAGGCTCGCTTCCTCTTTTTCCAAGAATTCATGCACTTCCCTTTACCCCATAGGGCCCTCTCTAATCTAATAGGGGAAAGCCTTCCATTTCCGTCAAATGACCTGGCCTCTCCTGGCTCTTCCACCGTCCGGGTTCCTCCCTATGCTATGCTCCCTCGGCGTTAAGCCTACCACGCTTCGCGCCTGCTATAAATCATCAACGGTCTTTGCCAGTAGTGCCATCCTCCCCGCTGGCTGTATGGGCGGGTTGTCCCTCGCTGCTGCGTTCTGTTAGGCG